>Ga0179593_1463854_pt1 | contig 10884 bp, 12 predicted proteins | sample CZODoug2_1_08_16_FD_185931 | JGI IMG/M metagenome (GOLD analysis project Ga0179593, IMG submission 185931) | Vadose zone soil fungal communities from Angelo Coast Range Reserve, California, USA - CZODoug2_1_08_16fungal (PacBio error correction) | ecosystem: Environmental > Terrestrial > Soil >...
GATAAAATCATTATGACTCAGTGATGTCGCGTGCCCTCAACAGGCAAGGATAAGAAGGGAGGGAGAAACTGGATTTTTTCAAGGGTCTCTTGGCAGATGTCCAGAGCAAGTGAAGAAATCCAGGGGGAAAAGCACGGCAGATCAGATAATCGTTGCCAGTCTCACGGACGAGGAAAGAAGAAAGGAGGAGCCCCGGGGAAGAAAAAAGCCCAGGGCTGCGCGCGTTCTGGGAGATAAAACAGTTAGCTCGGGGAAAAAAGGGGTGTCTGGACGGAAGACCTGAAAGAGAGGGAAAGGAAAGGCACGTGAAAGGTGCCGATCTACTCCTAGATTTCAGGATCCACAGGGGAGGAAAGGAGGGAAATGTGGGGGGAGTTCCAACGCCAACCCGCTGGAAGGGATGGGTCATGAGGGGAAAAACGAGGAGGGGAAAAAGAAAGGTGGTCGCGGCGGAGCCTAAAAAACGAACAGAGATGCTTAGAGGGAAAAACGGGGGTCGCTAATGCACGATAGGTGACACTCAACAAACGCCCAAACTCTAGGGGGGAGGTGAAAGCTAGGTAAGATCCGGGAACAAAGGTTGCCCTTGGGTGGGGAAGAGAGCGCGTCAGACCCTTACAAGGAGAGCGTTAAAAGGTCACCGTTGAAGACTCGGAACCCGAAGGGCTTGGCAGGGGACGGCACCCACTTGGGGGGTGACGAGGGGTTGGCAAGGGAAAAAATTCGCGGGACGTTTGGGCTGGGGTCGATTCAGCAGACAGTGAGCACTGTGTTGCGTTCGCAGGCCAGGGGGTGTGTCGGAGGAAGGAAGGGGGGGGAGGGCTGGGTGGGAACTTCTTTGGGTGGCCGGGGGGAGGGAAACTTTCGCCGGAGGTCAGGTTGTCCTGATGGCCACCGAGCGGGGAAGTGAAAAGAAGGAGATCTAAGAGCACCTAGGGTCGAAAGCAGCTTGTCCCGAACAGTCTTGCGTAACGGGGGCTGCAAGGGGAATCAAACGGAACCACGCCAACCCCCCCCCCCACGCCAACAAAAAGCCCCCCCCCCCCCCACGAACCAGTGGGGAGAGAAAAGGGGCGATGGGAAGGGGGGGGGGGGTGAAGATCCCTTTGGGTTTATCCAGGTGGAACGATGCATCTACTTTTACTGCGCCGCAAGGGGACAGAAACGCAAGCTGGATCAGGAACTTTACTAGCATTAAAAATTGAGCCATGGGAGGTTTCGACTCTTTCTTTATGCTGCACGCAAGAAGGTGGATCAGAAAAAGAAAGTAGGGCAGCAACCTGTCAATCGTCGTAAACGTTCAGGAAAAGGGGGAGACGCGAGCCGGTGGAGGGAAATGGTCCAAACTCTCTTTAACGAAAAATCGAGGGATGGGGAGAACTTGGATAGTGGGCTACAAACGAAGATTTGAGAGAACGTACTGGAAGAGCCAAGGGGAAAGAGGGGTGATCCTTCTCTTCCGTTGCTCCAACTGTGCTGAAGAGAAGGTTGGAGGGGAAGCGACCATGACATCAGATTGTACGGTAACCGTTTTTCGCTGACCAAAACCAAAAAGGTCTCTGAAGACTAGAACCTAGAGGGGGAAAGGAGAGGAGGGAGGAATTCAATGTGGTCTAGCTACGTGCCAGCCTAACTATGTTCTTAAAGTTGCCTGTAACAAAGGTTATCGATTCCGGAAACCAATCGGCAATGAAGGACGAAGGGGAGTGGTATTACCTAATTCCCGTCCGGCAAAGACGCGGGAGGGGCGGCAGTTCCTGCAGTTCGGGGGGAGAGGGTCTTCCAAAAAAACTACCAGCGTGCAGAATCCGTTTGTTCCAGAAAAGAAAACTGCCCTTTGGTGAGGACCTCCAGTCAGGGCAATTCATGTGAGAGAGCTAATTACCGAAAACAGAAGAAGGGACGAAAATGCAGGGAAAGGATCACGATGGGGGAATGTGCGGGAACCAAAAACAAGGTAAGAACCGCAATTATGTTTCTTCTCACGCGACGGTACAAAGACTTTTTGAAACGGGGGGGAATGCCAACTGCAGAAAAAGGGTGGTCGCGCGAGAAGGGAAATCGTGGAAAGAGGGGGGGAAAGTGGAAAACGCCTTTCGGAAATTTGCGGATCATTTCTGAAAGCGGGGGATGGTCACGGGATCGGCAATTAAGACTGGGCACAAGCAAGAGGACTTGCAACCCAAGCCAGCTTTTCTCGAGTCTTTGAGCCAAAGGGAGGAAGAAAACTATAAAGAAAAAAAACAAAGAGTCCTCTAGAGGCCATGCGGAGGGAAAACTCTAGTAGACCGGTAGGGGGGGAAAAATTAAGTGTAGGAGGGATCGGAAAAAAAACCAGGAAAAAAAAGAGCCGGAGTCAGAGAGCCGTCCAATTATCGCATGGGAGGGGCGAGCCGGTGAGACTAGAAGAAGGTGGAAGGGGGAAAGAGATGCCTGTAGTCAGGTGACTGCTAATAGCGTGTGGATCGGTCGGATCATCAGCGGGGGAGGAAACAAAGAGAAAACTCCTACCGCGAGGAAAAAAAAGGAACACACCTGGGAAAAGAACCACATCTTTCCTGTGGAAAAAAATGGAGCGTCCGAAGTCCTGCGAAAAGGACTGCTCAATATCGTGTCTGAGACGTCAGCTTAAGGCAACAAGACGAGGGGGGGAAAATAAGGGGGAGGGAGCTCCAGCCTATCAGGTTGTTTCCAAAATTCGACAGCACACATGTGGCCGGTAGGAGAATTGAAAAACCAAAGGTCCATGGTGAACCTGACAGGTTGGAAAAAGAGAACGAGGAGGAGGTCTTCGGGAGCCCAGGCGCAGAACCAAGGAAGCAGTCTCAAAAAGCGAGACATAAACGCCAGGCACTTATGCAATCGTCCAGAGGTCTGGAGGAAGGAAAAAAGACCAAAAGGGGAAAAGGGGGAAGAAGGGAGAATCCAGCATCACCTGTTTTCCTGAAGGGATCAGACTGAAAAAGGATTGATCAAAGGACCAACGGAAGGGAGTGTTTCAATTCTTAAACCAACCGGGAAAAGGCGAGGGGAGTAAGGGTTACTCATACATTACAATTTTGTCAAAGACCACATCGAAGAAAGCCCCCCAAACCCCCCCCCCCACAAAGCATCAAAAAAAAAACGAAGGGGGGGAGAAGGGAAAGTTTCGGGAATCCGGAAGTTTGAGTATAATGTCGCAGACAAGAGTTATGCGTCAGTAAGAAAAGAGGGGTCCTCCCGCCAAACCCAGCCTAACGCCGCGTTCCAGAAAATTGTCAACGATGAACTAAAAACGGCAGGTGGAAGAGGTGTAATTCTTATTAAAAATCTGAAGGAGTGTGTGAAAAAAAAGATGTGACAAAGAAAGGTGCGGAGGGGGGAGGGGGTTACATTCTTCAGTCACGACAATACAGTGGTATCTAAAAAAAAAATGCTAGCGCAGGGGGGGAGACTTATGTGTGTCATTCGGGTGGCAGGTAGGGAAAAGGGTTAGAGGCGTCTTTCATGGCCAACCGTAGGCTTGACGACCAAAAAGTCAAGGTCGAAGGATGGAAGGGTCTACTACTACGCATTACTCCCACCCCAAAGAGTGGGAGACACACTGGGTTAAAAGTGCGGGCCGTCCACCCCCAGAATGGCCTACCGTCATCCCGATACGGGGGTGGAACCCCGACCGTAACATGCTCTCCCCCTTTCGCTCGCGGAACGCGTGGCGCCCATGGAGAGACTTTATCACGCTCTAGGATTGGATAAGCAAGGAGAGATGAGGGTAGGTGGGGCTGAGTGGTGGGGTATGGAATGGCGGTGAACGTGGTGAGGGTAAGCGAGAGATGGGGGGGGGGGTGGAGCAGGGGTTTGCGAAGGAAGGAGGTTAGCGAGGGGTGGGAGGGGAAGAATAACAAGGATGGGGGGGGAGGGAGGGAATAAGGGGATAGGGGGAGGCAGGTGCAAGGGGGATGATGAAAGGCAAAGGTGATGGGTATTAATGAGGGGGTGGATTAGAGAAACAAATGGCGGTAGGAAGCAACCCACGTTGCTGCATGGTTGGTGCTCGTGGGGGGTACTTTGAGATTGACCAAAGTCGGGGACAACCCCACCGACTTTGGCTTATCAAATTCAAAACTATTGTATGAATTTAAAGGCACAAGTTCTGTGACTAGAAGATTATGCGCTACGTACAGGGGAACTTTTTACGGGGATTTACCAAAGGGTCGGGGGGGTTTCGTGGTATTCATACCAACGTTCGAGGGGGGGGGAGATTCGGGGGATTCAAAACGGAATTGGTTCAAAATACTGGCGAAGGTCAATGGAAAGGAGCTGTCAGGGCGCGGATCGTCCTGGCCTAAGCATCCGCATAGTACTTCTCCATACCTCAGTAACTTGCAATCACATGGGAAGAAGGTGAGAGTACAATCCCCTTTTCCTTCAGATGGACATGCCCTGATTAGGCGTGAAAAGACATCAGGGACGCGACCAAAACTGCACTTCCTAAGGCGCATTCGCGGTTAAAGCCCAGTGCCGGGAGGGCAAAAGGAAAAAAAATCGAAATGGATGAATAAGTCGGATGAGGGGTGAGAAATAAGAGGGGACTGGGGGACATGAGAAGAAAAGGAGGGAATGGAGCAGAAAGGTGGGTAGGAAGAGAAGGGGGAGAGGATGGAGAAAGGATTGAAAGGGATGTCTGAGGGGAAGGCAGGGTGGAGGGAAGGGAGAATTATGGGAGAGGAAGGGGGTAAGCGGGAAGGGGGGATAAGCGGGAGAAAGACGGGAGAGGGGTAATGAGAACATAGAGGGGATTTGTGGGGGCGAGAGGAGGTGAATGGCATGGAGGGAGGGGTAGTTGAGCGAGGTAGGAGGGGAGACAGGGAAGTGAAGGGGGGGGTTGAGATTAACGGCGGAGGGTATAGAGGTGCAACGAAAAGTGGGGCACGACAAGGTAGCCGGAACACAGAGGAGGGAAGGTGGAGAAAAGCCAGAAATAGCAGGCGGGGTTGATGGAATAAGGGAGGGGGGTAAGGGGAAAGGATATAGGAAGTCACAAGATAGGGTAGAGAGGAAGGGAACGGGGGGGCAGGAGGCCGAATGAGGAAGGAGGGGTGGAAGGAAAAGAGAGGGGGGCGAGCGGCAGGAGGGCGGGGAGTGGGAAATAATTAAAAGGGGAGGAGGAGGAGGGATAGTGGTGCCTCCCTGAAGCGCCGGAGCTGCCCCAGGAAACTCTCTCGAGTCTCCTCCCCCTCCCCGCCGCGGAGGACAGTAAAAGGAAGATATTTCGAAGTTGGACTTTTGAAAAATCAGTTGAAAAGAGGGGGGATTGTTTCTGGGGGTCCCTTCGGAAGGCTCCCCTCTCCGGAAGATCTCTAGACTGGGGGTTCGCTTTTTTCGCGTCCCTGCTAGAACACTCCGGGAGGTCGACGGTGGACCGCCAGTGCGTATAAAAATGTCTGCAAGAGATAACTCTAAGAGAGGAGGGAACGGTAAAAGGGAAAACGCAGTAGGAACTGAGATGACTGTGAGGAAAGTCAACTTGCGAAGAGGGGGGCAGTCCGCTTCCCAGAATTCTCGACCGTGGTTAGAAGAGAAGCTATAATCGCTAACGAAAGCGCCACAAGGACGTGGAACAGTGTCACCGTCAACCCCCCCGAGTAGAGGGTCCCCCGACGGTTTTATGCCCTGCCGTTGGGGAATTGCAGGAATCTGGGGCAAGGTGGGGGGAAAAGGAGGTGACAAGTCAAAAGAGATCCTGAAACACAGGGCCCAAAAACAGGGCCAGACTGTCGCGAATGATCACAAGTTCGGGAGGGTCTGTGATTTGTTTGTAAAAGAACACCTGCCCCCCGTTGGCAATCTAATCTGAGTGAGGGAAAGCGCAAAAGAAATGGGGACTCTCAAGCTCGCACACGTGGTTAGAAAGTAGTGAACCGGGAGAAATATGCACCGGGAGACCGCTCACAGGATTAAAAGTCGCAGTAGTAGACTCTTACCCTCGGTCTGAAGAAGGGACGGGTGACGAAAAATGGGAAACTGGGATACAGAAAACCGATAAATGCGCGCACACCGGGAAAAAAATGACTCCTACAAAGTACCGAAAGCCCTAAAAGTCGGGGCTTCGTCTGACCATGTCGATCAGGAGAGGACTCCAAAGTAGCTGTGGCAGGATAATGGAACGCCTATTCTCACGAGACAATTCAAGTCATGGAAAAAGGGGGTTGCTTGGGGGGATTTTTCTTTGCCCAGGGGGGAAGGGCCTATGAGTGAAAAGGAATGCGAGGTGGGTAGGGTGGCACAGGCCAAACTTAAAAAAGCGGGGTTTAGGGAAGTAGGGTCAATTAGAGCAAAAATCAAATCGGCCTCGGTCTGTTGCTTGGGGGGAAGTGGGAAAAAGGGGAGGAAGGGGGAGCGCGTAGAGGGGTGTTCGAGGGCGAACGTAGCCACGGTGGCATATTTCGGGGGGTAATTGTGGTACGGCGTTGGAAAGGTCTGGAGATGAAGGAAGGGGGGGGGAGGGGAAGGAAAGAAGGAGGCCGTTGGGGAGAGGACGGAGAGGTTGTCCGCACTAAGGGCGTTGTGGACGAGGCAGGTTTTCTATCATCCGGGACTTATAAAAGGGGGGGGGGGGGGGGGGTGTGGCCAGTGTGGGAAATAAATCACAATGGTGGCGTACGATGAGGGTGCCGAAGGGGGCGACCCCACCGCAGGTGACGACAAACTCGTTCGAAACAAGAAACGGGTAACTAGAAGTGGGGCCTCAAGATGGCAAGAAAAAAAAAAAAGGGGGACAGCAAAAAAGAGAACGATAAGTTGGGAACGGAGGGGACATCCAACGGAAACTCTGCTTGTGCTTTGAATTTGGGTTTCGCTCCGACCCTGAGTAATGGCTGTGAATTCGAGGTGAAAGTCGTTTGAGGGGGTTGACAATGTGGGCGGGGGTACGATGGGAGGGGGAAAAAGGAAAAGCGGAAGGCCGGGGAGAGATGTGTCCAACCGCACACAAAGGCTTGAAAAAAGGAAAAGCCTTATAAGGTACCTCGAACGTGGGAAAAAAAATCGCAAAAAGAGGGGAACGGAGAAGTGGACGAAAGACGGAAGAGTGATAGTTGTTGGCGGACAACAACGTGTACTGGCAAAAAAGAAATGCTACTCTACGTTTAACGGTCAGAAGGGCAAAACGTAGGAAGAAATGAAAGGGGGGAGAGCTCGACCGAGACGCCGGACCCCAGGAACAATGACCGCGAGATCCCTTCGCGCCGAGGTAATTGCTAAAAAAAGAAAGGGGAAGCTCCCGGCGCAAAAAAATGGGGGAAATGAGGGAAGGCGAGACTCCGTAGTCCTTACCTGGAGGGGCAGGGGTTCGGTTCAGGGTCTGAGTAGGAGCAGAACAGTGCCTCTGGGGAGGGGGGGCTGGGAAAATGGCGGGGCCAGGGGAGGGAAATATTTAACGAGGGGACGACTATGACCGCTAAATGGGGAAAGATCTCAGCAAAAAACACACTGATTTGAGTGAAGAGAGAGAATCCTCAAGCGGTAGCGAAAATTCGCTTACAGAGGGGGGCGAAAAATATATTGGGGGGGGAAAAAAAGAGAAACGAAGAGAACTACAGGACATTTTTGAGCTAAGCAGAAAGCAGAAGAGAACTACAAAAGGAGGGTAAGAGGGAAACAGACAAAGGACGGAAAAGTCAATCTAAATCAATCAAGCTTGGTTTCGGCCGTTATAGTCAAAAGAGGGGCGAGGGGAGACGACGTGAAAAAGTAGGGGGAGGGAGGGTCATTCGACCATTTCAGGGATGGCTATAGAACGGAAGGGGATTTACCTGCCAAAAGAGGTTGGGGGGACGTGAGCCCTTAACACCTTAGAAGGCTCCTTCTCGCGTACACGTCCCGTGGTCAAAAGGGGGTCAAGCTAAAACGCGACGACATTCGCGGGATAACTGTGTCGAGGGGCGCTGTCGTTAAACGCCATTCCAAGGGAGGAAAAGCGAAGGAAGAAATGGTCAGGTGGTTGGAAAAAATATAAGCAGCAATCGCTAAAGGGGTAAACGATCAACCCCGCCATCCGGGGAAGGGTCTATCAACTCAATCAACCCGGGATCTTGCGACTAAGGGAAAGAAACAGCAAACAAAAGAAGCTGCAACAGAAACCAAAAAAGTGTCAGAAAAGCAGCTAGAAAAAAAAAATGTGACATTTGGGGGGGTCAACCTGAAAAAGAGTTGACGTATGAAGGCGGGACAAATTGGGTGGGAGGGGACCAGTTAGTACCCCAGGCAATCGTGTTGGCAGAGATTTTCAGCACGACAGGTTGTACGTAGGGTGTGGGCGACAAGGGGGGGAGGAACAGAAAGCGGCCAAGTTGGGTGGAAGAAAAAAAAATGTGGAATGTCAACAGGTAAAAAACAAAAGCGTCAACCAAACGCCAGCGTTCGGAAAAAGGGGGGATAAAAGAGACAAAAAAGGCGGCTTAAGGACGACACCGATCGTCTAATCACATAAAACAAAACAAAAGAAAAAACGAACGAACTTGCAACGCCTGCTACCACGCATAAGCGACGGCAAAAACAATATACTCCTCTGAAACACCAAAAATAAAAACCGGCAAGGCGCCCACTGCAAAAAGGAAAAACGAAGGAAAAGAATAGGGGAAAGGGGGGGAACACGAAAGCTAACCGGACGCGGATGAAAGCTAACCGAAACACCCTCGAGATGGTCAGAAAGAGGAGAACCTGGGAGGAAACGCAGACAAAGACCTCACATGCAACACATTAGCAGGAGGAAATTGGGGATGTAGTGCGCAGCGGAGAAATTATGAACCGGGCAGTATCGTATCCCCCGACAATTGGGAAGAGGCAGGTAGGGGTAAGGGTAGGAATGAGAGGGGGGGGGGTGGGGAGTGGAGAAGGGATAGGAGAGAGTCAATCCTCACGAGAGGGGACCTCTACTATCCTGGAGCGGGAAGGGGTAATAGTCGAGTAAAAGGGCAGGGGGCCGCTGGCAGAGGAATCCAGGGTGACACAGGGGACGTGCAGTGGTCCCAACTCCCCCACGAACGGGAGAAGATTTAGGAGTTACTAAAGGCTACTAAAAAGAAAAGTGTGAACAAGGGGAGGATGCCCGGTGCTTATGTCAACCAGGTTCACGGGAATCGTCACTCTCCAGGTGCGAGAGTAAGCAAACGAAAAACAGGGAAGGAATTGAGATGTACAGGAAAAAGAAGAGAGAAAGCGGAAAAAGGAACCCGTGGGGAGTGGGGGGGGGCCAGAAAAAAGCAACCAAACCGGGTTTGTTCACCCCTACTAACGGCGCTCCACGGAGAGGGAGCTCACTGTCGATCGGGGGGAGCAATAACCTGATAAAACGGTTTATATTCCACGTCAAAAGTCAGGTTAAAAAAGGAAAAAAAAGGGACAAGGACCAAAGGACAAGGAAAGGTAGGCAACAGTTCTGGGGGTGGGACGATCCGATTTAATCCGACGGGGGGAGGCTTTGTTGACTGGGACCTTTCAAAAAGGAATGAGTGGGAAAGGGGGCGGGAAGGGAGTCTCGCGATACAGGAAAGAACCACGGAGAGATTGCCTGAAGGGTCAGAACCGAGTCAAAAGGTAATGTCGCAGCAATTCATCGGGGGTCTAAAGAGAGGGGTCAGAAAGGCAACAAAGAGCGCTAGTGGGGCGCAGAAAACGTTAGGTCAATACAGGGGGACAGAAAAAAAGGAAGGACCCCAAAATCGGGGTGATCATTACAGGGACGAAGACAACATCGCAACGTCCGCTCTGGCTATAGGAAGAGGGGGAGAAAAAAGAACAAGGAAGAAAAATCGCGCGACGGCGAAAACCCGGATCGCCTGCAAAAAAAAAAGTAAGAAAGCAGAAAAAGAGACACAAAAAACCCACAGGAGGAGAAAGGTAGAATGCTCTTCACATTGTAACCGCATCCGGCAAAGAAAGATTTTCTTTCTTTCATTAAAAGCAAGGGGGAGAAAAGACCGAAAAACGCGGGGGCGGGGGGGACGAAGGAAAAAAAGGGGGATAACCAAAGCGGGGGGGGAAGGCTACGGGCGGAACGGGCAACGTGCTGGACGAGGGGGCTTGCCTATAAGTAAACTCCACGACGGGGAAGTACTAAGAAAAGGAGGAAAGAAGTCCCTACGGATAAACTGGTCTGCGCCAGGACTTGCGAAACGGGCGGCCGAACCTCGTCATCATCATCTCGAACGACCTGTGACCGGGAGCGAAGAAAAAAGCAGACGAACCAAAAAAAACACATAAATTGAACATGTCAAAGGACACCAAAAAGAGACCCGGGGGACTTATCATACAGATTCAGAGAACGAACTGTTGGGGGGGGGCCTAAAAGCCTGCTTCCTTTGGGTTGTCGATTGAGGGTTGGGGTTGGAAAAAAGGGGGAAGAAGATCCGCTTCTACGCCGATAAGTAGCCAAGGGACGTCGCAAAAGGGGGGGGAGAGCAGGGGGATCGGGGAAAAAAAGGCTGAGCGTCTGAGTTTGGTTGGTTTGTATTCCACGCCACATGACCCCCTTTGTCGTTCTAGATCTTAGAAAAATCTGGGGGAATAGCTCGTGAACTAGCACGAGAGGGAGAGGGAAAGTAGGGAAGGGGAAAAACTATAAGGCACCTGGGGGACAAATGTATCACCTGTCAGGTCGTCTCCAGAATCTAGAAAACTCTTGGGACCTAAAAGGGAGTGACGGGGGAAAAACCTAAGTAGAAACTTTGAACCGGGGGAACATCCGAAGAGGGGAAATCGGAATGACTCGGTGGCAAGAAGGAACAGACATCCCGACCCCCCAATATCATTCTGCTTTATTTTGGAAAGCCTTGCTATTCAATTAAGTGAGGAAAAGACGACGTCAAGGGGGGGGGGGGGGGGGTCATAGTGGAAAAGGGCGAA
>Ga0179593_1466537_pt1 | contig 10884 bp, 7 predicted proteins | sample CZODoug2_1_08_16_FD_185931 | JGI IMG/M metagenome (GOLD analysis project Ga0179593, IMG submission 185931) | Vadose zone soil fungal communities from Angelo Coast Range Reserve, California, USA - CZODoug2_1_08_16fungal (PacBio error correction) | ecosystem: Environmental > Terrestrial > Soil >...
AATTCCTCGTAACGCTGAAGAAGACATCAGAGGTCAACGCTGAGCCGAGGAAGGGCAAGAAAATTGTTCAACATACTATTTGTCGAGCGCCGATAACAAAAGAGGGGGGGGGGGAGGACGTCAAAAGGACTCTATGAAACGCGGGGTCACCTTCGAATGCTCCAAAAGCTGAAATGGGGGAAAAGGTTATCGTAAAAAAAGAGAGGAGACGATCACGAGACTTAGAGCAGATTCCCTCTCTTGTGGAACTGGCGCCGTTTCCGGAGTGCAGAGGAAGGAAAGACTTGGGGGTGGATAGGAGAACAAGGTGTGAGCTGAGACCGACCGGGGATAGGTGGGGGGGCTCTTATGTCAACTCGATATTAAGATGATGACCACAGGAGGAGAAACAGTCTGGATTTCCTCGCTTAGACAGTGTTTTTTCTAAGGGAGAAGACACCGGGCGAATCTCATTCAAAAAATACGCCAGCGCTAAAGGGCGAGAGGGGGGGGGTGTGGGGGGTTTGGTGTGGTTGGGGGGTGGGGGGGGGTTGTTCTTCCTCAATGCCGGCAAATGAACATGGAGAAAAAAAGAAGAAACATTACAACGAAAAATCGACAATGAAAAAAACAGGGGACCAACGCCGGAAAGGGAATAACCTTACATTGCACGCCGCTAAAACATCCAGAGACTGTGATGCGTTGAAAGTAAGAAACTTTGTAGGGAGGACACAAAGGGTGGGGAGGTCCCCCTCAGTTAAATGTCATAACAGCAGGTCGCCCCGGCGTGATACCCGGCTGAGAGGATATAACAATATTAATTGAAACGTGCCAGAATACTGAAACCTTCGGTCTCAAAATTCTCATCGAGAAACATACCCTTCTGGGGAGGGAAAAATGGGAGAAAATGGGGGCCTTTCACTGGGGCAGGGGGGGCCGAGGGGGAGGAGTACCTGAACTTGGGGGGAAATCGGCTAAAGTCCGCTTGACTTCTTTTTTCACTGCACAATAGCAGCTGAATAAATCACCCAACACCTGACTCGAAACACGGACAACAGAATGATTCAAAGAAGAAACTTCTTCTTTAGGAAATCCGGTTCGTTGAAGGGGAAATGCCCTTGCAACAGAGAAGGGAAATTTCCAGGAGGGACAGGTGGGCGGCTCGTTTCGTGGGTTTTTCTTAAAGATCTCACTGAAACTAGGACGGACAGCGTCGAAAAGGGTATGGGCGCCGGAACCCCTGGGGGCACGGGTTCCAATCGGCTCCTCCTGACCGCCAGGGAAGAAGAGGGGATCTAAAAGGGAGAAGGGGGTAGTCTAAAACGTAGCGCCGGACTCACGTACGTTTTTCAGCCTTCTTCCAAGGGGGGTTCTTTCGGGCGGAACCACGATCGAGGCGCGCCGGGCGTCAGGAAGGAGAAAGAACCGGGGGGTGGTCCATAACGCATCCAAAGTTACAGGGAGACCCTCTCGTGGAAAAAGGAAAAACAAAGCCCAACAGAAAAAAAGAGCGTGAGAAGCGCTAGGCGAGACAGAAGGAAAAAAAGGATCTTAGCTCTAATGTTATGGGAAAAAAAAGTCTCAAACATGAGAGGAAAGAGAGAGAGAAAGGGCAGGACTCAAGAAATATGAAACTTTCAGGACGGGACTGCGCATCCTCTCTCGAAAGAACGGGCTTAGAAGGAAAAGGGGCAAAAAGGGGGGAATGGGTGGAGGGGGCCCGGAGGTCCGAACGGTCATGTTTCAGTAGCTGATGGACTAAAGGCCTCTATCGAAGATGACTATCCGCGTCGCAAGAGAGCGTGGACAGACAGAAACAAGAATGCAAACAGGGCGGGGAGGGCAAAGGAGCCCGAGGGAAAAAGAAAAAACGCAGTAGAAAATCCATTACAGAGGAGGATTTGAAACTTAGAACCAACGGGAAAAAATACCAAAGGACCGGATCAAAAGAATCAGACGAGGTAGGTCCTCAGGAAAACAACGAGCCAACCACAACTCGACGACCTCCCATGATCCTGAAGAAAAGGGGGCACGTCATTGAAGGAAGGCAAAGCGCTAGGTTCCAAGTCCTACTTTGGGGCCGGATCGTTCTTCCGCAGGGTGCTGACGTTTACTCTGGAATTTTTTCTTATTGCTTCTTCTATACACGTTGGAGGGCCGTAAAAGAGAGGGGGAAAGGCCTTTCCAAAAAGAAATGTAAACCAAGCTTACTTTATCGACCCCATTCGTCACTGCATCCATTCGGCAAAAGGAAAGGAAGAACAAATGGGTGAACCAGACCACATCATTGGGCGTACGATGAGCATAAAAGGGAAAAGGGGCCGGGCTCAACGTCAGGTCATTTTAAGAATTTGACTCTTTGCAATTTCAACCAAGCCCGGAGAATCCGGAGAAAAAGTGGGGGTTCTGAGTACGGCGTAAGAAGGACCTCCTGGATGAAAAGGAGGGGAACTTCCAAACGTAGAAAGAGATTGGGTGGTCTAGTGGGAAGGGCTCTTCGCCGCCGGGTTTGATAACTGCTAGCAAGGGGAGCGGGGCCTCAAAAGGTCGCCTCTTTAATCTGAGGTTCTGGTTTATCAGGTTACGAGGAAGGAACCTGGACTTCACCCAGGAAAGGAGAACTGGTTCGTTTTAGGGACTAAAGGTAAGGGGGCTCTACGTAAAACTTTATGGCCGCGCGGAAACCAACACCGAGAAAAAACGCGACTGGTCAGCCTCGTCCTTATCAGCAGAGAGAAGAGATATTGAAAATCGCGGGGGGAAACACTCACCTTCTAGAAAAACACAGAAGGATCTGGAAAATAGGCAAACTGCCAACCAGCATGGACCCGCTCAAGGACGAACTCGGGTGTCGGGGCGGACGATCGCTGACGAGCTAAAGTAAATGGGGAACCATCGATGTGTGGGGAGTCTGCAAGTAAGACTCAAAAATTCTTCCCGAAATACTGTTTAGCAGAAGAGGGGCAGTAGGTCCAACTACCACTCGAAAGGGTCTTGGTAAACCCTGGTGATGGTGGACTAAAGAGAAGAGTTTCAGAAGGACTTCATTTTCGGACTGTGGACCGAGGGCTATAAAAAGGTATTAGTGAATGGAGGACCACAAGAGAAGAAAGAGAAGAGGAACGAGGGGAGATGAGTAGCCGCACCAGGGGGGAAAGTAGTGATGTGGTCGAGCCGAGAAAAATAGTATGGTCGTCTAAAAAAGGGCCAGCGGGGCGGGGGGGAAATGGACTGTCTCATATCCAAAAAGCTGGTCTGGTAACGCGTTAGGGAGAGGGGGGGAGAAAACTATATCTCAGAGAAAAAAAGGTCAACCGAGAAATCATCCCGAGAGGGGGGTACAGCCGGAGCCAGTGTTAGTAGTGGAAGATAAGGAAGAGGGGGTGGCTAGTAGGGATTGAATCGCAAGTCTAATGGGAGATCGCGCTGATCCAAAGACAGGAAAGAAGTAGGCTTAACAGCTTTGTCATATCACAGGGAATTTGCTGGAAAAAAGCGCAAAAGAATTCTCAAGGGGAAGAACCTCTAAACAGAGAAGGTACCAAAAAAAGCGCGACCGCGAGCTGGGGGAGTATCAAGGATGGCCGAAGAATTAACAGATAAAAGAAAAAGATGAAAACGGCATACCATGGAAAAATTGCAAAAACCCGTAAAGTCCAAAAACACATGAATCAACTGATCCGGGGTTCTAAGGACAAAGAGAACCCACTAGACTTGCTAAAGTGGGTCAGCAAGGGGGTAGGGAAGGATGTAGGTGACGGTATCCGCAACGTACGAGAAACCAAACTGGGTAGAGGGGTCATGCCTCTGAATATCTCTCTACGAAAGAAACAGATTTCCCACCGTCCCACGAAGGGACCGTCGTGAATCCGAAGGATCAATAGTGCAGACATCAGTTGAGGGCAATGCTGATGGAACAGGGGAGACTGTCAATTGCCTAAGGGAGTCAGTACAAAAGAGACGGGTGACCGGCTAGAGGAAATTAAACCACTGCTGGTTTAAAGACCCGAGTGGGCGTCCGGACGGAACGGGTAAGCACATAAACCCAACGCGTAGAGGGGAAAAATTCCCCAGAAAAGGAGGCCAGGAAGCGCCGTGAAATCGGCTTGCCGTAACAAAACGTTCCCTGTGGTTTTCTGGGGGGGGTGGTTTTTTGGGGTGTGTCTCCCTTCCCGACGTGGGCCATGTCCCTAATAGGTGGAGCTAGTGTAAGGGGGGGGTCAGTTATCGGAGAGGTTTTACGCCGAAGTCTTCTGATGGTATGGAGAAGGCAACCCCTTGGTTCAAAGTGCCAAAGTTGGGACGAACTGGCAAAGAGGAAAAGCAAGTACTGGCTGTCTCCTGCTTTTACAATTTCTGGGCTGCCCGCTCGTCGCTCAATTGAAAAAGGGAAGAGGGGGATAAGGAGAACCAGGGGGGGGGGGTGTGATGCCTGCTTCTGCCACAAACCAGAGGTCTCTCCGGATCGAATAAGATGAAGAAAGACAACGTCCACAAAGAGCATCCGATCAATGACCTGAAGGAAAAGAAAAAGACCCCCTCCCACCCGTCCCCCCTATTTGTCAAAAAACGAATGTCTCATTCGGATATCGGGGGGAGGGGATAGGAGGAGGGCCATAGTCCAGGAAGGGGGAGGGGATCAAGCCTGGATGAGAGAAAATCCAAAACACAACTTATTATGAAAAGATAGAGAACATGCGCTCTGAACAAGATCCCATAGGGAAAAGTAGGAAAAAGCCAGGGGGGGTTGGGTTAGACTCATCTATCAAGGTCACGCTGATCTGTCTCCGGAACCCTCGTTTGGACTTGGGGGCAGTTAACCCGAGGGTATCACAGCCGTAAGTTGAAGGAATAGAGGAGGACTTCCACGTTTCTTATCTGAATCGACGATTCCGGGAACTCCAGAGGAGGTTCACGAAAGACAGAAAGAACCCAAAACTAGAACACGGCTAAAAAAAACGTCGTGCTTCAATTAAAAGAAGGGGTCCTAACCGATTAGTACCCGAACGATTAAACTCTGGTTAAAGGAGGAGAAGGTTGGTCTTCCAACTTTGACCTGTCCAACAAGGAAAGGATAATCACCTCCGACTCAGTTTCCTTCCACTCGGTAAGCCAAGCTAAAAAAAAAAAAAAAGCCACTACTCCAAAAATACGAAGAACCTTTCAAGGTAAACGGCTTTACAAAAGGACGGCCCGGCGGCAGCAGGAAAGCAAGGAAGGGAAGAGAGTTCGGGACGCATTCTTTGGAGGATGGTCAAAAGGGGGAAGTGGAGTCGGACTCTACCCGTTAAAACGGAGAAAGGAAGGGAAAGGTGACCACCAAATCCTGGTTCAAAACTGACGGCGACGGAAAAAAAACGCTGGAAAGGCAGAGTGAGCACCAGGGGCTACAAAAAAGACAGAAAAAAAGAAAAGCCAGGCTGCGTACAGAGGGGAAAAAAATTATCTGGAAAAGGGGACGGCAACGGGCGGGCAAAGAGTTCACGGCTGTTCCTATTCAGCGAGCAGCAAAGGGAACATTCTAAAATTTGGGGTCCTGCAGTAAAAAAAGGGGAGGGAGCGAAAAAAACCGGACCTACGAAAAGACTCATACCAGGGGGACAGGGAAAACATCACGGTCGTCTGGGGGTTCAATCTGGAGAGATTCGCCGAAGCGGGGAAGCCTGAGAGAACACGAATTTTTTGGAAGAAAAAATGGCGCGCTCAGGGGACCGCGAGCTGTTTATCCTGTTCATGCTGGCGGAAATCCTGGACGACAAACAAACCCGAGGACGGTCGCCTCTTTTCGCTGGGCCTAAATTTCGCTGTAGACAAAAAGGAATGAAACGGGTGGTTGAAAACGGACAATCCACCGGGGGGAGAGGAAACTCAAAACTTTTCATCCCAGGCACTGAATAAGTGCTCAGCGAATGAGGAAAAGGAGTCGGAGGGACAGCTCCCTGTCCTAGACGAGAACCACCCAGAGAAAATCGCGGACTCGGAAAGCGAAAGGGGACCCGCCGCAGGGGAACATGCTGAGAAGAGGAGAGGAAGGGAGTGATCTCTCGTTCGTTGCAAGCTACCTATGTGGCAAAGCAAATCGATGGGGGGGGAGAGGAGGAATCTAACAACTGTCTGAAAGCGCAAATTTTCTCCAGAGCAGTGAGGGTCGGCCGAGAAACAAAAAGAGCCGAGCGTACCACCCTGGGTCATGCCATAAAAAACGGCGCAGACTTGGAAGATGAGGGGAGTGGATGGCAGATGGGGTCTTGAAATCCTCAACACAACGAGGATAGAAGGAGCTTCCGGACGACTGAAAAGAGAAGGAAAACGCGGCTCCAACAGCAACAATTTTTGGAAAAACCGGATGATCGGTGTGGAGATTCCTATAACAAAGGAAAACATAAGAGGGGCCAGCAGCTGGGGTACGAAACGAACTCAAAAATCGTGGTATGGGGGCAAAAGGGGGGGGAAAGGTCTTCAGGGAGAACACTCTCTCGCCGATCACAAAAGAGGCAGCAGAACAAAAGAAAGGTAAAACATCGCCCGTTAAGAGGGCCGCTAGGAAGAAAAAATTTGAGGCGGAGATAAAGGGGGACTCGCCGGCTCCGGGGGAAGGACGGGGAAAAAAGAGGAGGCAAGAACTGATAAGGAACTAACTTAACTAGAAAAAAGAGGGTTCTCCGAAAGGACAGCAATGGAGACATGTAGAAACAAGCTAATGTAAGGCACTACCAGAAAGTAGTCGAAACGATCGTTTTTGTAGAGGACGGGGGGAGGGGACGTCAGGAACAGGGATTCACAACTAAGGCTGAACGCCAGCGAGAGAAACAAAAATGGCTGCCAAAAAACTCTAAAAAAGGGGGGAAGCAGTAAGGAGAAGCTATATCACCAAAAGAAAAACACAGCTAAGTGATGAGGGGAAGGTAAGACCTGGTATGAAACCCCCTTCTTCTGTACGGGCCGCCGCCCGTACTAAGAAAAACTGGGAGCCGTCCTTTATAACCCAGCTGCTCGTCTCTAAGGAAGCGGGCAAGAGTAAAAGGAACGCCGCACCCAGGACGTTACAGAGAAAGAAACATCGGAAACTAACCCTAGGGGAGACACTGGTGGGGGAAAGGGGAGAATTGCGGGGTACGAAAATTGCTTCAGTCCTCATGGTGCCGCGGCTAAAAAGAGTTGTGAAAAAGCTGAGGGGGTGGCAGGGGCAAAGACGGGGGAAACTGAAAGGATATCATCAGCAAAAAGAACTCTGACCAGCGCAGAAAACACGGAACCAATGCGGACACAATAGGGGGAGACACGGCTTTCATTTCCTCCATTCCGTTAAAGAAGGAAAGCCCACCTAATTGCAAATGTCCCGGCGATGTGGGAGGCTCGTGGTAGGTCTTTCTTCGTCTTCAGTACTAGGACGGCGGAGGAAGGGAGGGGCGAAGTCCACCCTGGGGTTCACCTGGGTTCCAACGTTTGCTCCGCAACCTCTGCCAGAAGAGACAGGCGTTAGAAAGTGTACTCCGTCACGGAGGCCAGATACACTGACTCCTCCTACTTTGCGAAGGCGGAAAAGGGTGGTTGTGAGGGAAGGAGTCTTCCACTATGAGGTGGAAAAAAACCTGGATAATTCAACCAAAAAAGGCTAATCACTAAGAGGAAAAAAGAGCGAATAGAGGACCTGCTTTGAAAGACCCTAACGGGCCCCCTCAAAACCAAAAAACCCCAAATGGGGAAAAAGACTATCTAAGAGAAGTCACGATCGCGAAAGCGAGTAAAATGACCCGAAGAAGAGGGGAAAAAGAGATCGTTCCTTTGAGGTCGATCTCAACAAAGCACACATTAAGATGCCCAACTGGGTGCTCTCAGAAGAGAATTCTGGCCCAAACGCAGAACGAAGTCAGAAGACTGAGCTTCGGGGGACTCCGTCTGGGCAACCAGGGGGGCCCGTGTTGGGATTTGCAAAATTATGTTCTCATCACGTTCATTGCAGAAGAGAGGAGGGAAAAAAGGTAGGAGAGAGACTGAAAGAAATAAGGACTCAAATAGAAAAAAACCCGGCCCTAAAAAAAAAAGGGGAAGCCGGGATCACCCAAAGAGGCTGCGTCCCTGAGCAGGCGAGGCCGCCGCGGATGTCTAATTAGGAAAACAAGGGTAAAAAAGGCAGAGGTCGGAGGAAAAAAACGTTCACAAGTTTTACCGGACTAAAAAGAACTCCGACGGGAGTCCGAACCTCGTCACAATACGAGAAAGGCAAGAACACGATCAAAATCAGCCACAGACACACCACGTAGATGGCACGGCTACGGGCACGCCCGACTGCCCCCACCAGAAGTGGGTGGAATAGGAAGTACAGGTCCATTTGGGGCATGTGGAGAGGTCAAGTGTCGGGGTTGCAATTCGAGCTACACGGCTTCTAATCAAATCGGCCTTTGCACAGATGGGGGGAAACGCAAGGTTCCTCAGTCCACAACTCGTACTGGTCATGAAAGTAAAACTTTGCCCCAAATTCAACCAAAAGGGCCAAAAGAAAAGGGACACGAAAAGATGCTTGCGTTACTCAAGGAAAAAAGATTAAGACGGGGAGCGGGAGGGGGACCGGGCAAAGGGACGGACTGGTTCACCGGGTCGGACGAGCAGAACGAGGGAAGAAACAGGCTGACAAGTGGGGGATTTCTTACTCGGCTGCACATAAATCCTCCAGCGTCAGAAAAAATGGCTTACCACATCAGGGGTCGCTGTGGTGTATAGGACGGGCTATGTAGCCGTCGATCCTTCCTTAAGGGGGTCGCTGGGTCCTCAAAGGGTGAAATATGGTCATCTCTTAGGTGTGGATCCAAGGGGTATTGCTGCAAAAGCCTGCAATCCTGGAAAGACGCACCAGCTAGCGGGAACTGGGGACTTTAGGGAAGGAGGTTCAGTTATACATACATGAGCCCAGGGCGTAGATCCCGCCAAAAGCGGGGGATATTCAACGAAAAAAGGAAGACCTCTTCCTGAGGGCCTCAAAAATAAGATATTCACTTAGCGTTCTCAATACACCGGCCAGACTAAAAACGAAAACGGAAGAGTCTTAAACCATTCCACTCAAGGCCCTTCGGTACCCTCTGGTCCTGCTCAAAGCTCCGGCGTCGGGGGAGTCGGGAAATCTCGGAGTAGAGACGACGTCCATAGTGAAAGACCAAACATCAAATTATCTTTCGCAGGTAGAAACGAGATAGGCCCTAGGGGGGACGACCTGGTCGAAGACGCACTGTCTGAATAGGACAGGGGCGTACAAAAATAGAATCGGTCGGTGACAACGGTCCTTACTACTCCGGCGAAATTTCCCTCAGTCAAAAGTGTCGTTTTCTTCATCTGGCGGGAAATATCACTCAAAAAAAATTAATGGAATATATCTATTACTTAAAAGAGGAGAAAAGAAAAAAAAGGAAACTCATAACAACTTGCGCAAGAGTAGGGAAAGCACCAGTTTTCAACATACGAGGAGATGGGGGTCGAGACTCCGAATAGGAGGAGGCGAAACAGGTCAGTCGGGGGACCGATCATTCTTTTCAGAACTTCTAGAAAGAAAAAAAAGGCGGTCTGGTGTCAAACCGTATCGGAGAGAAAAGGAAAACTCACTAAAAAAAGGCCGGGGCGGAAGCACCCGAGCTTTCCATACTTAGCCGTTGCCGGGGACTCGAGCAGTGCGAAGTTTTCTTCCAACAGGAGGGGGGGGACGGTGAAAGAGTGGGCGCAGGGAGCGGTGAGATGGAGCCGAGATAAACGCCTATCATCAAATTCTTAACATATTTCCGAGCACAGGGTGGAAAAAAGGGCAGGACTCTCCAATTTTCTCAGTCAAGGCAAATGATCAGCACTCCAGACCAAAGGAGACTGGATAGACGTTTGGCAAGGGACGTAAAAGGGAAGAAGAAAGAAAAATTATAAACAAGACGAAGCCTGACCCCTGCACATCCCAGGAAAAAGAACAACAAATCGACACCGCCGAGAGGATAAAACGTAAATTCGACAAGGAACGAACAGAACCCAACAGGAGGCCGTGCTGCAGGGGGGGAATGGACGGCGACTGGTAGTTGCCGTCCGCGGTGAACTGGCATGGACGGAAAGAAAAAAAATTGTCTCCTGGCTTGATACCTCGGGGAGTCAACGCTCGACAAGGAACAAGGACACGATACAGAAGGCCCTCCGAAACAAGGAAGTCAGCAGACAGCCCTAGCGCTGACTCACCGTCTGTTTCTTTCCCTTTGCTGTATTAAAGCTACTTGCGGGAAAACGGCTGCAAGTACCGCGTTGTGACGGGGGGGTGAAAAAAAAAATTAAAAACCTAGGTTCCCTCTTATGGGGGGCAAAAAAGAAAAGGGGCGAAGCGAACGGTTGGGAGAAAAAGCAAACCAGTTACAAACGCAACTTCACCAAAGAGGAAAGAAAGATCCAGGAAAAGGTAGCTGGCCGGAACCGCCGGGCCGTGCCCGTGTACAGTCCCTGAAATCTCCTGGGAAAGGTAAGAGTCAGTGGCGGCTGGAAGGTCATGTAATGCTATCGTCAAGGGGGAAGAGCGGACCGCTGGGAGAGGTATGTGCGCCAGGCCCCATTCCCCTTCCCCGTGTTGAGAAGAAATATCACGCCGGGTACTCAAACGGGAAAGAACTGATGGGTTCGGCTGCAAAGCCTCAAAAACGACCGGGAAGAAGAAGAGTGAGACCTATCCAAAAAGGGGGGGGGAGGGCAGGGAAAAAGGCCAGAGAGGGTCGGAGCCTGATCTTCTCTGAGGGGCGCGAACGGGAGAAGAAGAGAAAAAAGAGCAAGACCGGGGGGCTGAAAACCTCGGCCCCTCAAAAAAAAACCAGCAACCAATTACGTAGCTAAGCAGTCTTCTATCGCGTAGGGGAGAAAGTCCGAATTCCCAGATGATGTTGATCACGGGATTGT
>Ga0179593_1613387_pt1 | contig 10884 bp, 11 predicted proteins | sample CZODoug2_1_08_16_FD_185931 | JGI IMG/M metagenome (GOLD analysis project Ga0179593, IMG submission 185931) | Vadose zone soil fungal communities from Angelo Coast Range Reserve, California, USA - CZODoug2_1_08_16fungal (PacBio error correction) | ecosystem: Environmental > Terrestrial > Soil >...
AGATTGCTCGAGGACGACGCCACTATTTCCCTCCCTACGAAGCGGTCCCGGGATCCGTCAACAGACCCTTCGGGACAATCCAGAATTGGCTCATGCCATTTTCTGAGTTGAGCGGCACAATTTTTCCGATCAGGAGATGCAACAGCTGAACTACGCTCCGATGCCGCACCGCGACGCGAATGATGTCGCGCCCGGCATTGAATTTCTCCGAAGCCAAGGGACTGATCCACTAAGCGCCGTCCCATCTGTTTCAATCTTCATCTCGCCCCCAATGCTCCAGCACGGCAATTCCCCTTGATAATCACTCGATCCCGTTTGAGTTCGCACCAAATTTCTCCGCCGCGCTGCTAGAACCTTAGCGCGCGTGCAAACTCGTTCCCCCGCCTCTCGCACCCATACTGCGCAATGACAGTGAGTCGACCGGTCACCGGATCTTCCGGGATGCCGAGCTGGGCGCGAAATAGGCGGGGGACGAGTCAGAATCCTCGCCCGAGCTGTAATGGCCACACCCCGGGATGACGTTTTTCTTCTCGCGCGCGCCGAATGTCAGGGGGTACTTTTATGAAAACATCTTCTTTCTCGCTCAACACAATCGCGAATTAAATTGTCCTCAGCCTGCATCAAATCACCGAAGCAGGGGGCGCTTCCCAAAACCCTTCGATCATAGCCGAAGGCGGATTCGCATCACACACCCCAGGGCGCGTTCGCAGGAAAAATCCATGGCCCAGCAATGGCCGTCACTGGAAACCGAAGGCGCCCCTGCTAAAACGAGTTTCGAAGCGTAGACAAAGTGCTTCCGGTGGCAAGAATTTTGCATTATGACGAGCGCGGGGACGCCAAGGGTCGCAATGTCCGCACAATTTCACTTCGCATCGGGGCTAAAACCAGCGCAAGCTCATAGTGATCGCCGTTAGGCACGAAATAACGCACGCGGTCTCCGAAAGGGTTGTTTTCTGATGCGTACCCTCGCGCAGCAGAATTGTCATCTAACCAGTCGCAAGGGGCAAACGGCAGCTGTATTGCCTCCAAAGGGCTTAGCCGTGAAAAGCGTCGACATGAAACACCGGTAGGTCATACCCTACGTTTACTTCGCGCTGTCGGCAACCTAGAAATTTCTCGACTTTACGATTGCATTTTAGCATCATTAAATTACTAGCGAAGTCCGTCCGCTCACGCTGCCTCGTAGGCCTGAAGGCTTGCCACACAATCGAACTCTGGCGTTCGTCACGATCTGATTGAGCGAACTCGCGCCGCTCGCCGCCGCATGGACGAACTGTTTTCCGTGGTCAAGCCGCATGCCTCGTATGGAACGGCCGATTGCAGAACGTCACCGCATCGTTTTTTTACAATCGGAACACCCTGAAGCCTTCGACTGGAATTTGTTCCACGAACGGGTTCTTTCTGGGGCTAAGAGTTTTCATATCCGGAGTTTGAACTCGGTTGTTTGCTTTCGGTATCGATCCGGTCGGGCGGTGGACGTCCTGCGGATCAGTCAGCCGTCAGACCTGCCGTCCTTGCCGCCGTGCAAGGAGTATGTTAGAAAATTCGTTCTGGGTTCTGGATCAGAATTATAAAGAGGCACATTCGGCGATTCTGTCCCGCCTGCGCCCGACGCTTCCCGCTCGCACTTTTTGACCGTAGCTATCGAGCATCGCGCGCCTGATGACGCGGAACGCTGGCCTAATGCTGTCAACCAGTTGCCACTCTCTAGAAAAGTTCCGCAAGCCAAATCCCCGAATGTCATTACTCCGTCAATAGGGCAGGCGTACCCTCCGAGATTCCATCTGGTGTCGGCTACTTCTGGCTCTCGCGTGCGATTTGGTTGAGCTTATGCTTCTGGTGGACAATGATAGGAATCCCACACCGTAAACGTTCCGAGTTTGCCATCGATGGCGTACAAGTGTGAAACGAAAACCCTGCAGTATCTCGAATGCGTTCGTCGCTGCGGTGGTTACGAGGCGGCGAGCGTTTTGGGAGCGACTATGACTGGAACTGGGAGGTCGAGGCAGTGAATGACTCAGCCGGCTTTCTGGAAGCGCGAGGGCAATCAATGGTTTAAATCGCACAATGTTTCAATGACGTTCCCTTGCCGCGCCCACTGCCGTTTTAACACGTGAGGCCATGCAAAGGCGAAATCATATTCCAACTGGCAGGCAAGTCGCTGCCCACTGCAGTCCGAGTGGCACGAGCCGCATAACGGTCTCTCCTGACGTAAGAGCGGGAGTTTCCCTGTTAGCGTTACCACCCGTAATTGGCCGCGTTTGGCACTTGATGTTGCACGGTGGGAATCCGGTGGGCCGTGACGCGTTTCCTCAAGGTCAGAGCGCCTTCGCATTCAAGGTATGTTGGGACCGGCTGGGAATGGACTTCCACGCAGTTTCGCGGCCGTCCCCGGATTCGAACCGTGTCCCCCTTTTACCGCACCGGGGGTTATTCCGCCGTTCCGATTTTCTTCGACGGCAAGCATTTCGTCGTCATGAAGGGTGGATCAGCGCGTACAGGGCATGCATGCTGCGGCGCACGTGTCCGCAACTGGTGGTTCCAGCCACATTATCAGTAACATCTATACCGGATTTCGTTGGGTAGCCGCCCAGCGTCTATTTAGTGGTTCATAGGAGTTCTCGACATGCTCGTTCACGCCATCACAACCATCACCCCGAACAAGGCTATGAATATCTCAGCGTATGTACTCGCCGAGCCTCACCAAGGCCGTGTCATAGATGAATTGGCCCTCGAAATACTTGTACGACGATGTTGGCTCCGCGATTGTTTTCGAGGTATCAGCCATCTTCCGTAGTATTGTCCTGACCGTCGCGTTTATATGAGCGCCTGTTTGCGGCGGCACAGTCCAATGACATCTTGGAGCGGGTCGCGACTCCCGTTGCCGTGGCCGAACTGGGGTAGTGGTAGTTTGCAGAAAACTCGGCCATATTCTCGAGGCTCTTGGCCGCCGCCAGCGGACGCGCTACTAACTATCCAATTTCCCATCGATATTTCCGTGCGGGCTCTCGTCATGATGTGCGAACGCGAACTTAATCGATATCGGATTCCATCAGCACTCCCTGGGCTTCGATGCGGGAGTATCTCGAGATTGCTCGAAGTCCTGTCGGGCGCAGCGTCGGCATCCTCGGGCCTCCTCATCTTCTCTTGGCTGTTTTTTTTGTGCATCCCACTTTGAAATTTCGATCGTCCCGCCGGATTCATTTTTCCTGGCGACTCGATTAACTTTACTCCAAAAACAACCAGAGATTATTAATTTTTTGGTTTGGCAAATAATAGTGATGGCTTGGTGCAATTTTCGCAAGGTTTTTAAAAACGACAATAATTTCATGACTTTTGATATTTACTCTAGCTTTTTTTTGCAAATAATCTTGCAGATACTGCGGGCGTTATTTGGCTTTTTCCCGTTGACCGACGCGGCGGATTGCAGCCTGCGGGAAAAACCTTCGGTTGATTGCCCATCCCTGTCGAATCAATGAACCGCCGCAGGTTGACAGGCGCCACTTTCCCTGGCTGGTCGAGGTAAATGGGGGGTCCTCACCTACGCTCTCCCTGACCCCACCTAATCGGGGTTCTTGGGCCGCTTTTTGGTGCGAGTTCCGTACTGCCTAAGTCTCAATTGGCTAAAGCTGTCCAATGCGATGATCCCTCCTGCTCTTCATTTCGCTTTCAAGCTCTTTCATTCTGCCCGCTCCCCCGCCCCACCACTTCGGGCTTAATCTCTTAGCCCCCTTTTGGTTCTTTCTTCCGTTTGCGCCTGCTTGTCTTCCGCCCATGTCCTCTCGCACTCTCCTATGGCTTCGCCTCTGTCCTCTGCCACGTCCCCTACCTTTCCCCTTCGTCCTCGACTCACCTGGGCGGCCCTTCTGTGTCTTTTGCAAATGCCACGGTTTGGGGGCACATATGGTTTTTTTCTCCTTTCCGCCATGAATGGCCTCCAAGCCGAATATGTTTCCGGCCTCGGCAACACGGCCTTTTGCTGCATGCTTGCGGCCTCAGCCGTCGACTCTCAATCCCTCACTTCCTGTTCACTTCCCTTAGAGCATCGGCTTCTTGCCTTCCGATGGCGGGTTCTTACTTGGCGGGGAGCTTGCCCGGCCCACGTTCGATCACCGTCTGATCATCTCCTGCGCGGTTTGGCACGATCACTCGAACCCGCCTCCAATCACATCAGTGGCGAAGGCAATTCGGGGGGCGTCAGGCGGAACGTATCCTTATGTTCCTTCAGTGTGCGTTTATAAGCATTGCGCGCCTTTGGATGGCAACGCATTATGACTTGATTGACAGTCGTGGTCCTGTCAAGTACTATCATAGCCTATGTCGGACATTCACAAAGGGAAAGTAACATGGCATAGACTGTCACTGCAACTTTTCGTAACTCGCTTCCTTTCCTTCCTTCTTCTCTTAATCTCCACTCAAAGAAGCCGGGCACGAATATGCCCTCGCTATTGCCAATCCGCCTTCGCCGCCTGCCGGTTTGGGTGCTTGGCTTTTCCTGATCGCCATGGTCATCCCTGCCACGTCCGCTCCTTTCCTCGCCATCGGTATCGTGTGCATCGCTAAGTGTTCCGATGGGCCACCGCCATCCTACGGCGTCAGGGCGCCCTACCGGCCGAATGGTATCCGCCCGCGCCATAGAAGTCTCCCATTCGTCACGCTCGTTCATGTCTTCACCCAAAAGACCGGCCGCGCCATCACCTCAAATTAATGATCGCAGCGGCCCTACGGTCGTGGCCGAACTCCCCTCCGATCTCAGTGTTGGAGCGAAAAAAGAGAAGCCTTGCATGGATGCTTGGCTCACTCTGCATCCGCAAGCAAACCGTCACCATGATGATCGTAGGAACGTCATGCTTAAGCTCGGATCACAACCGATGGACTCGACCCTGTTCTTGGTTGTCTCCTACGGCTCGCACACCGTCCGAATAGCAGGCCGCGGGAAGTGTGGCACCCTCAAGGCTCGGAGCTGTATATCGCTCGAACCGGGGTTTGAGCGCTAAGACATCGAATACCCTGATCAGAGTCGAAATCGGAATCGCCTTCGAAGGTCGCCGCCTGTTTGGACGCAAATACGAAGTAATAAAACCGTGCCTCCCCGCCAAATAAAGGAAGGAAACTATCTCATGAACGAAAGCCTTGGATTGAGTCTGAGTCATGTTCTTGGCTTTCTAATCCGCCAACGCCGCCATGCTTTGCTCCAACGCGACGCTGGATTGCCGGAATCCGGAGCGCCCACCCCCGTACGAATTGAGGCCAATGCCAAGGCGCGGTCTCGCCCTATATGCGCTTCGGACACTCCTGAGGAAGAGCAACGGCAAAAGAAGGGCACATAACCCACCAGCACCGTCGCCAGACCCCCACCGTAAAACAGTGGCAACCTGTGACGCCAAGAGGTTCATCAGCGGCTAATCCAGAAGACTGGACGTGCTCGAAACAAGCGGCCTGGAAGCGTTTGGAATGCAGCGCAAGGCCTGAACCCGCGCAGCGCCACCACCATCGCAACGGCGGCAAAGATCACAAGTGAGCCAACCGCGCAACCAAACAACTGGCCTCGTATTTGCCCGCCTGCCCTTTTGAGAAATCTAATCTCGGTCTCACCAACCACCCTTAGTCTTGTACCATCTCTTACTTTCTCCCCCTTTCTTTCGGATCACATACGCGGCCGTTGTTGCTGGCGGTTGGACTTGTCTCTATGCCTCCGTTGGTATGTGGTTGCTCGCTGTCTGGTTCAGGCCTTGTCGCGTTCTTCCAACTCTGCAGCCTCTGATTCGAGCCCTTCCATTCCTTCTTGATAGCCGCTGAACCTCTTGGGACGTCACAGGTGCCACTGTTTTCCGGTGGGGGTCTGGCGACGGTGCTGGTGGTTCTGTGGGCCCTTCGGTTGCCGGTGCTCTTCCCAGGATTGATCCGAAGCGCCTATCGGGCACCCGCGCCTTGGCCATCTGGCCTCAATTCGTCGGTGGTGGCGCTTCCGGCAATCCAGAGTCGTTGGAGCACATGCGTCTTTGGCGGGATAGAAAGCCAGAACATGATCGCTAGCTCAATCAAGTGCTTTCTGTTCCATGATCTTAGTTTTCCTTCCTTTATTGGCGGGGAGGGCCGGTTTCAACGTTACTCGTTGCGTCCAACGGCGCCGGACCCTTCGAAGGCGTTTCGATCTGATCATGGTATTCGATGTCTTTTGACGCTCCAACCTCGGTCGATCATACCAGCTCCGACTTGAGGCGGCCTACACTCCCGCGCCCTGCTATTCGGACGTTGTGCGAGCCGGAAGGAGACAACCAAAAACATGTCTCCGTCCATCTGTTGTGATCGACTTTAAGATTACGCTTCCTCCGTCACATGGTGACGGTGCTTCGGATGCAGACGGAGCCAAGCCATCCATGCCAATGGCTTTTTTCGCTCCAACACTGATATCGAGGATTCGGCCACGAACGTAAGGCCGCATCATTAAGTCTGACGGTGATTGCGCGGCCGGTCTTTTGTTACGACATGAACGCGCGGTGCCAATGGGAGACTTCTATGGTCGCGGATACCATTCGGCCTGTAGGGCGCCCTGACGCCGGTAGGATTGCCGTTGGCACCATAGAAACTAGAGATGCCCCACGATACCGATGGCGAGAACGGAGGCGCGTGGCAAGGGCTGCCCATTGCGATCAGGAAGCAGCAACCACCTGCAGGCGGCGAAGGCGATTGGCAATAGTCGATGCAATCTCGTCCCGGCTTTGAGTAGGAGCCCCCCATCAGCGTAAGCCGTAACTTCCCTGCAGTCGATGACGACGTGACAGTATCTATGCATAGTTCTTTTTCCTTTGTGAATGTCCGACATAGGCTTGATATACTGACAGACCGACTGTCAAATCACGTCTAATGCCGTTGCCGATCCAAAGGCCGCGCATGCTATAACGTCACCATGAAGGAAGATAAGATTACGTTTCCGCCTGACGCCCCGATTGATTCGGCACACTCGATGATTTGAGGCGGGTCGAAGTGTATGTGCCCAACCGCGCAGAGATGAATCAGAAGGTTGATCGAAGTTCGGCCCGGGCACGCGCCGCGTAAAGAAGCGCCCTCCAGGAAGGACCAAGAAGCCCGATGGCTAAGGAAGGAAGTGATATATGTCAGCCGTCGACTGCTGCGTGCCGCAATCATCAGCCAAAGGCCGGTGCCGCCCATTATTCTGGCTTGGCGGCATCATGGCGGAAACCCATATGTGCCCCGCCAACCCCCGTGGCATTTGGCACCATAGCAGGGTGTGGGCGGCCTCCAATGTCTCACTTGTTATTGCTCTATGGCCATCGGCCAGCGCTTGTCTCTGCATGGTGATCCCGCTTGTACGTCTCCGGACCTTCCGCGCGGCCGTTGGGGTCTGGTCGAATGACCGAGCGTGAACGGGTCTGAAGCGAGGCGGGATCATCGCATTGGCAAGCTTTAGCCTACTTGAGCTTACAGTCGGACGCCGCCCCAGCGGCCCAGAGAACCCCGCCAGGTGGGGTTCGGCGACGGTAGGTGCGGACCCCCCCATTTGACTCGACCAGCCATAGCAGATGAGTCTCCTTCAACCTGTGCTTCTTTGTTCCGTATTACTCGACATGGATGGCACTCAACCGAAGGTTTTTCCGCTATCTGCATCCGCCGCGTCGGTCAACGGAAAATCAATAACTGGACCGCAGATATCTTCAAGTATATCTTGCCAAAAAAGCTAGAGTAAATATCAAAGTCCTAATTTATGTCGTTAAAACCTTGCGTCAATTAGAACAACCATACTATTATTTGCAAACCAATATCTCCTGGTTGTTTGTAGTAATCGATTCAGCCAGAAACTGAATGCCGTCGGGACGATCGAAATTTCCAATTGTGCTGCCCAAAAACAGCACGAGAAGATGCTGGCCGCTGCGGCGCTGCGCCGCGACTTCGAGCAATCCCATCGAGATCCCCGCTCCGAAGCCCAGGATGTGTGAATCGATACGCTAAGTTTGCGTTCGCCATGACAGAGCGCACGGGAAATCTCGATGGGATAGTACGCGTTCCGCTGGCGGCGCAAATGAGCCTCGAGACATCTGGCGAGTTTTCTTGCCACTACCACTACCCCTTTCGTCACGGCAACGGGAGTCGCGACCCGCTCCCTATGTCATGACTGTGCCGCCTGCACAGGCCCATCAGCGCGCGTCAGGCCATACTGCTCCGTCAGATGTGCTGATGACCTCGAACAATGCTGAGCCCACATCTCGTCTAACAAGTTTATTTCTAGGTGTCACTTCCTTCCTTGCCTACTTCTTTTTCTTCCGTGCTCGTACATTGCCGCTGCGAATTCATAGCCTGTGTTTCGGGGTGATGGCGTGACGAGCATGTCGAGACCTCCTATGAACCACTAATAGAGGCTGGGCGGCCTTACCACAACGAAATCCGGTATAGCTGTTACTGATAATGTGGCTGGATTTGTCACCAGTTCTGAAACTGCGCCGCAGCATGCATGCCGCTGTACGCCTGATCCACCCCTCAGACGAAAATGCTTTGCCGTCGAAGAATCGGCGGAATAACCCCGGTAAAAAGGGGATCCGGTTACAATCCGGGGACGGCCGAACTGCGTGGAAGTCCCATTCCCAGCCGTTTTCCCCCAACAACTTGATGCCGAAGGCGCCTCTGACTTGGAGGAAACGCGTCCCACCGCACGCGGATCCCACCGTGCAAAACAAGTTGCCAAACTGGCATTCGGTTGTACCGCTCCCCGGGCAACTCCCGCTCCTTCCGCTCAGGAGTCGCCGGATGTCGGCTCGCTGCCACTCTGCTTCAGTGGGGCAGCGACTTGCCTGCCCAGTTGGCATATGCTTTCGCCTCTGCCTGGCTCACGTAAACCGTCCAGTGGAGCGGCAAGGAACGTCATTGCACGTTTTGCGATGAACATTGAATTGGCCCTCGCGCTTCCAGAAACCGGCTGAGTATTCCCTGCCTCACTCCAGTTCCATTCATCGTCGCTCCAAAACGCTCGCGCCTCGTACCCCCGCAGCGACGAATTCGAGATACTGCAGGTTCGTCACCTTGTACGCAATCGATGGCAAACTCGGGAACGTTTACGGTGTGGGATGCATATTCCACTGTCCCAGCCGAAGCCTCCACTCGCAACAGGGCCGAGATAGCGACACCAGATGGAATCTCGATGGTACGCTCCACTATTGACGGAGTAATGACATTCGGGGATTTGGGCTTGCGGAACTTTTTCTAGAGAGTGGCAACTGGTGCAGCATTAGGCCAGCGTTTCCGCGTGCCTCAGGCGATGCTCCGATAGCTACGGTCAAAAGAGTGCTGAGTCGGGGAATCCGTGCGGTCGCAGGCGGTACAGCATCGCCGAGTCCTCTTTAATTTCTGATCCAGAACAGAACGAATTTTTTAACATACTCCTGTCACGGCGCAATGGACTGCCCAGTCTGACGGCTGATCGCCAGGCAAGTCACCGCCGACCGGATCGATCTCCCCCCCGAAGCAAACAACCGTTCAAACTCCGGATAAAACTCTTATCCCCAGAACCCGTTTCGTGGAACAAATTCCAGTTCTAAGGCTTCGCAGGTTTCGATGTAAAGAAACGATGCGGTGACGTTCTGCAATCGCCGGTTCATCAGAGATCGGCTGACACGGCAAACAGTTCGTCCATGGGCGGCGAGGCATCGGCGAGTTTGCTCAATCAGATCGTGAGCGAACGCCAGAGTCCGCTCGTGTGGCACGCATTCAGGCCTCCCGAGGGCACCCCCCCCGGAGCGGGACGACTTCTCTAGCTAATAATGCATGCTAAACTGCGCCATCGTAAAATTCTAGAAATTCTAGGTTTGCCGGACGCGTCGAGTAACATAGGTAATTTTTCCTACCGTTGTTTCTGGTCGACGCTTCACGGCTAAGCCCTTTGGAGGCAATCCAGCTGCCGTTTGCCCCCTTGGCGGAATGGTTAGATGACAATCTGCTGCGCGAGGTCGCTCCGAAAACAACCTTCGAAGCCGGCGTATTTCGGTGCTAACGCGATCACTTGAGCTGCGCTTGTTAAACGCCCCGATAGCGAAGTGAAATTGTGCGGACTGCGACCTTGGCGTCGCGCTCGTCATAAGGCAATCTTGCACCCGGAAGCACTTTTTACGCTTCGAAACTCGTTTAGAGAGCGGGGCCCTTACGGTTTCCATGGGACGCCATTTGCTGGCCATGGATTTTCCTGCGAACGCGCCTGGGGTTGTGCGAATCACGCCTTCGGCATGATCGAGGGTTTTGGCAGCGCCCTGCTTCGGTGATGCAGGTTAGGAACAATTACTCGCAGTGTTTGAGCGAGAAGAGATGTAAAACGTATCCGCCCTGACCTTCGCGCGCTCGCGAAACTTCATCCCGCGGGTTGTGGCCATTTACATACCTGTCGAGGAATTCTGACTTCGTCTCCGCTAATTTCGCGCCCAGCTGACTGCATCCCGGAAGATCCGGTGACTGCGGGTCGACTCACTGCTCATTGGCGCCGTAGTGGGGCGAGCGCTGGGAAGAGCGATTGTTGGCACGCGCGTCAGGGTCTCGCAGCGCGCTGCGGGAACTTTGGGGGGTGGGGTCGAACTTCAACGGATGAGTGATTATCGGGTATGCCGTGCTTACTTGGCGGGGGCGATGACGATCTGACACATATGGGAGCGTTAGTGGATCATCCCTTGCTTACTGAGAAATTTCATCGCGATAAAAACAGCCTTCGGCGTCGCGGTGCTGGCCATCGAGAGCGTAGTTTCAGCTGTTGCATCTCCTGATCGGAAATTTTGCCGCTCAACTCAGATGCCTGAGCCACTTCTGGGTATGCTGCCCGCAGGGTCTGTTGACGGATCACCGGGACCGCTTCGTAGGTCGGGAAATATGGCGGGTCGTCCTCGAGCA
>Ga0179593_1671175_pt1 | contig 10884 bp, 8 predicted proteins | sample CZODoug2_1_08_16_FD_185931 | JGI IMG/M metagenome (GOLD analysis project Ga0179593, IMG submission 185931) | Vadose zone soil fungal communities from Angelo Coast Range Reserve, California, USA - CZODoug2_1_08_16fungal (PacBio error correction) | ecosystem: Environmental > Terrestrial > Soil >...
CCACGCAAAAAGTGGACGCATTCCAATCCGAAAGAACGCCCGACGCAATAATTGCGCATCTAGAAAGAAGGAGCCAGGGAAAGACACCCACAGGGGGGGACCAACCCCCCCTTCCCACGATGTGGGGGACGCCCCTTCATTGAACCGTGCTCCAGGGAGGAAAAAAAAACGGAAACATAGCCATCAAAACCACAAATCCGAAAAATCTGCTCCTGAAAATTATAAGTGCGGTGCCGGCGAAAAGAGAAAGGCTTCCCTAACCGAAAACCAGCTCCGAAGCCCAAACAGAGGAACCTTGTAGGAAGTGGTGAAAAAAGTAACTCGATGCGACACAGTCGAACACTCCAACGGGCTGTGACCAGCGGAAATTGAATGGACCCGATCAAACGCGGAAAACTGGAGGGCCTCCGCGATAGTGGCCAACAAAGGATTCTCATTACTCCTCCCCGGAAGCGAGAGATCAGAGGAAGGTTCCAACGCTGCGGTACGGATCTGGCGTGGCCTGTCCGGCCGCGCCAGAACAGCCACTCCAGTGAAAGGTAGAAAGAAGGGGATGAAGAAACCATAACAACAGGGGGGGGGAGGGGGGGGGGGGGGGGTCTCAAAAACGGCAGATTGCCCTCCAGCCGGGGCCAACAGGTGGATGGGAAAAATCGAGGAGGAAGGTTGAAGGTTGGGATGCGATCGCCTGTCCTGAAAAAGCTTGGTCCACTGAAGTCTAAAAAAAAAGGGGACCAGGTGATCATTCCTCAAAGAAAAAAAAAAACTGAAACTTTACTTTGGCCGTGAAGGCAAGGCACGTACCGGGGAACGGGCGGCGGAAAGCCGCGATCTGAATGCAGTCGGCGCGGGCAAGGAAAAAGAAAACGCGTGGGGGTCGAATTCAGGGGGGGGGTGGCAAAAAAATCTGATCGGGGGGAAGGGAGGTAAGGACAACCATCTGAACCAGGGGGCAGGATTGAGGGGAAAAGTCAGAGTCTAAGAATCGGCTTCCCACGGTCAAGTCCCGATTGTCTTCCGGAAGGGGTCGAACGTGGAAGGGCTGATCCTATGTCAAAAAAAGGGGGAACGGGTCGAGGGAAAAGGAATGAGGAAGCTGGGGGGGGGCAAGTGTCTGGAGGAAACAAGAGAACTCCTCTTCTAACTGAAGAGTTAGCGCGGCTCGCTAGAGAAGAGGACTTGAGGGGACATCTCCTCAACAAGGAATTCCAGGACGGCTCTGCAAGAAAGCCGCGGGCGAAGTGAGGGGTGGGGGAGGGGCTTAGAGCCTCTAGGACGTGCGGAGAAGAACCTCGGACAAGTCACCTTAAACCAAAAACCTCTCAAGAGTAGTGGGAAAAAAACGGGGGGTGGAGTTTTTTCTCCGAATTCAGTGTCGTGCTAAGAAAAAGACACAACCTAATTCGAAAAGAGGCTTAGAGGCCCCTGAGAGCTGAGAACCTCTCATAAAAAAACTCGGCAAGAAAATACTTCTTCCGACTGCATTTCCTTGGGAAAAAAAGTATATAAGATCAACAACACAACGGAGAGCGAAACAACATTCATGCCAGGATCGAGACGCATGAGTCCCGAGACTCGCTATAGTCTCTCTCAAATCGAAGAAGAGCCAGCTCCTCTCCCAGGGGTTCCTGGAAGAGGGGGGGGTTATCAAGAAAAGGGGAAGGAGTCCACCCTCCGAGCGGGGTAACCCTCGATAGGTGTTTTTGGGGGCGTGGGGTTTGTCCGAGTTGGAATATCAGACACTGGTCGCAAGAAAGTGGACCCAACCCCTTTTTAGAACGGTCTTTTCGGAGAAAGGGGGAGGAGGCGGAGGAGGAAAGTGCGGTTAATGAGACTCCGCATTTTTCAATCGGACGTCGTCTCCTAGAAACGGTTGGCAGAAGCATCGTGAGCTGCATCTCACTGACTACCCCAATCTAGATAGTAAAAAACAAGCGGTGAACTCCTCAACAGTGAATTTTGGGAAACAAGTAATCGCCGGGACTTGCACGTGGACTAGAAGGGAATAAGAGCTCTCTCCAGACCTGTTTGTAATACTAATCCGATAGAGACTCGGAGAGGGTCTCCATCCCTTAACAGATATGTGGCTGTGGGCAAGGATCAACAATTAACACCTAAATATTATAAGTTTCAATCTACCTATAAGAAAGGGGGGGAGTCGTTGGAACTTCCCGCTGCAGCTGAGGGGAGCATAAAATCAGTCTATTCACTGGGTCCTCGTCACAAGGAGCGAAAAGGGAATAAGAAGGAGAACACTCCACAATTCCATGTGCAGGGGAGAGGAGCTAACGAGTTGAAATCTCGTGGACTTAGAATTGGACAAACGTGAGCAGGTTCTCGATAGAGAGCAACAACCTACTGAAGTCCATCAAAAAAAAGGGCAAGAACATCGCCAAAGGGATTGGGGGAAGTAGGGAAAGATCCGTGTCCTCCTAGGGCGGCTGTGGGAGATCCCACCAGCGGTTCAGAGCGGAAATTCTTGAAGGGTTGAGGAAATACACGGACGGAAAGCACGCGCCCGACAACAAGGCGTTGGCCAAGGGACATCGGAGTAAAGAGGGCGTGAGCTCGACGAAAAGATAAAAAAAACTCGGGGGTTCCCCAGGAAAAGGGGAGAATCAGCCGGGGGAAACCGGATTGGAGGGCAGTCAAAGAAAAGACGAGCTTGTTGAGGGGGAAGATCGATCAGACACCACCTTCTCAAACAGCCGAGGGGGGAGGAGGGTCCCCTAGGTCGTTGCAGGACCACCCGACTCCTTGAAAAGTCTAGGAAATAAGAGCCCAAGTTCCCTGGAGCGCGGCGCTCACACAAACGCGGGAAGGTGATCTCGGCTTGATCAATGGACATAGAAGATGAGCCGCCACAGCAAGTTAGGGGAAAGTGGTGAGAATCCGAAAGAACATTCCGCGGAGCCGGGGGGTCGAGGCAATGGGGGGGGGGGTGGGGGTGGCGCAGGAAACCCATTTCGGAGGCGAGAAAGAAAGCAATGGGAACTTTTGGGCCGAGGAAGGTCTCTCAACAAAGAGGAGAGAAAGGGATTGAGAAACCGCGGCCGACGTCCACAAGGAAGACCACGAAGAGCGCCTCCGAACGAGGCAAAGCAGGAGACCGCCCTGGGTGACCAGCAATTCATAGCCCAGCGAATGGCCAAGAAGGTCTGGGACAAAAACCGGGACACGGTCACTACCTAGAACGGAAAGGGAGAACCCTGCAGGCAAGAAGGGAGAGGAGGTCACAAACCCGTCACAGGCTGAGCGACAAGAACGCTCGCTGACGGGGCCGGGGAAACAGCTGCTCCTGAGGAGCTGTGCGATTAAGAGAGATCGAAAGAAAAAAGGAGCAAGAGGGAAGATACTTACCAAGACTGGCGGTCCAAGAAGTGTGCGGGCACATGGGAACATAGAAAATGAGAAAACGATCACCATCGCCAAAAAACAAAGAGAAAGGATTCGACCGTGACAAGACCGGTCACTTAAGGAAGGGGCCACAAGTCGGGGCTTTCTCAATCTGGAAAAAAACGCGGGCCAAGCAGAGGCACGAGGGAAGGGGGAAACAATTTCTGACGGGTATCAAGATCCGGCATAGACCATTAAGGGACAGACCTGAATGTCGCACGAAGGGGGGGTGGATGAAAGGACACGAAAAAAGTCCCGCGTCAAGAAGCCATCATGGGCCGGGACGCACGCCTCGGTTTCTCTAAAGGGGGGGGTCTACTCGATTTCACCTGAGAAGGAAACACGCGGGGGAAGGAAGAAGAGTCCCGACCAGGGCTCGAAAGCCACCTGGCACTTAATGTGCCGTAGAAGCACTTGCCCAGACCGGGGGAGAGGCGGAAAGGGAACTCTGCACGAGATGTAATCTGAGAAGAAACAAATTGAGCGGCGAAGACCTTTAATTGAAAGGGAAATGGTCAATTTTCGGGGGACAAGTCTGGTTAAGGAGGACCAAAGTTGGACGGAAAACAGAGAAGGGGCAAAGGCGGCGGGGGAGAAACAGTCGAGAACGTAGGGCGTCCCACTCAGGACAGAAAAAGGAAGGCGAGCAGCATAATGGCACGCAATGAAAAAAAGGAATAGAGAGATCCTTGGCCACAAGCTTGAAGGTGGACTCTAATGACTTGACCAGGGGGGGCGAGATCCTGGGGCGTCTCAAGTTTAGGGGGGACAAGACTGGAGCCAACCAGGGGTCCGTTCGAGCAGGGGGAGGGGGAAAATCAACAACTTTCCAGGAAAGGCATCGGGAGACAGAATTGGGGCAAGAGAAAGATGAAGACAGACGAAAAAGTACCCGAGCGGCGTGGGGTTTAGAGATCCGATACGCGAACCCGTTTCACCCCAGGACATAAAAAAACTGCTCATAAAAAAAACGCACGCTCAAAATCTCGAGGGGCTGAGGAGGAGGGAAAGGGGAGTGGTTCGCCAGTATGAGGAGCAAACCACAAGAGGGGGGATAAACCAATCGGGAGCTGAAAGCAACTCGAGGGGGGCGAGCAAGACCCGAAGGGAGGGACTGGTTCAGACTGTGACTTCGAAAAGGTTGCCTGTTGGGGAAAAGCTCAAACACAACAAAATAGGAAAAGAAAAGAAACGGGACCCCAAGGCTCAGTCGTCAGGAAGAAAAAGGCGACTCGCTCTGAGTGGACTATGCGACCAGCTAAAGAACATGTGTCGCCTCTCCCGTTTTTCCGGGAAGAAAGGGTTGGGGGGGGGGGTACGCAAACAAGAGACGCCGCCCCCGAAAAACGACTTGGGACCCTCGATCTTGGGAGTTAGGGGGGGTGTTGGGAAGTGCGACGTGGGGTCCAGTGACAGGAAGAAGACTGTCAGACACGGCAATAGGCGAGCGAGAAACCATAAAAAAACGCCGTTGAATTTACAGGAGCAAAGGAGTTTCACGCAGAGCGGGGATCCAGAGAACAACGGAAGGGACTCCTTTCTAAGCGAGCCGCCGCTCAAACAACAATCAGTCAGTGCGCAGGGGCAGGCACTCGAACTTGAGAGAAAATCCGTCAGGCAGTCGCTTGAGAGGAACAAACTTCCTTGGTGAAACTGTCGCCCTCACGAAGTTGCAGAAAGGAGAGTGAAAGGGAAATGCGAGAGGGAACCACGCAGCGGTGCGGGAAGGCGAGGCCTAAGGAAGGAGAGAAGAACGAAATCCTAAACATTTTTAATGGGGGGAATCAATACTGACAACCCCTAAATGCGGGACAGCAAGAACAAAGGATGAATCTCCTTTTGAAAGATGGGCCCGCGGGGAGGGTTTCCAGGGACGAAATAAGAAAGTAGGACATTAAATTTGCCAGCACCGGAGGAGGAAAAAGGGGAGAAGGAAGGTCACGGAATTGAAGGTTAGGAGAACTGAATCCCTTCGGGGAAGAAAGGGGAGGATAAACTTGAAGAGTTTCTAGGGGGATCAGCGTCAACGATTGAACGAGAAAAACCGCAGAAAGAAAGCCACGAAGGCCCGACTTAGAAAGAAAACAACTCTTTTCGGCGGTGGGAGACGACCATTGGTGTTCCAAAGAAGGGACTTCTTGAATTGTGAAATAATGAAAGCCCAGCCGCTACCGAAATGACAACCATCTATTCACTCCTGCTTAACTGGAGACCGAAACGCTTAAAAAAACGCGGGGGGAAAGCTTCTGCGGACAACGGGGTAAAACGCTTGAGAAAAAAAGAAAATCGAGCAAAATATCTCGATGTCCACGCAGCTGTGTTAAGGTAGGGATCTTTTTTCAGACCAGAAACCCAAGATCCAATACATGACAGCAAGAGGACGGGGGGCTGTTCTGTTTGGAGGGAAGAGCCACAGCGTTCAAAATACTGAGGAGACTGGGAACCCGCCGAGTGAAGGAATGGGCGCTCAGCCCCTGGGAAGAGCGGGGGCTGCTGAACGGGACGCGAACAGGTGCCGGCCGATAAACGAAGCCGCGTGACAGAGGAGCGGGCGATGGGAACGAACTGCGGCCATCGCAAAAGCTGATGAAAGCGCTGTCACGGGGAGAGAGGAGTAGGACTCTTGGGAGGAGTCGCAGAACGAAATGGCAAGAAGGGTGACGGCCCGCTAGGGAGAAGGTCAAAAAAAAGGAGATTAGAAAATATAGAGGAAAAACCAACCGACGACGGGCCAAAGTGCCACCTGAGCCCGGTAGAGGATGGCTAAAGCACCTAGCCCGAGACAGGAAGCATAATTCCAACCGAAAAAAAAGAGTCGTTTCCTTAGAGAACACTCCCGAAAAGAAGCTGCTGTGGCGGCTGGGTGCAGCGGAAAAGTGTCCCCTTCATGCGCCGTTCTCCTCGTCACCGAGCCCCGCGGGCGAGAACGAATAACGCCTAGAGCATAGTTGCACCAGCTGCTCCTTGGAAAGGGAAAGTGTGACGGGTGTCCTGAGGAGAAACCGACAGTCCGACGAGAAACCCAAGGGAAAAAGGTAGGGAAAAGGGGTGCGGAAGGGCATGAAACGAGAGGAGAAAAATAAAACCATCCTCTCTAAACTAAGAGCGAGAACAGGATCGCGCCTTGTGTCGGATGAAAGGGGAGAAGGGTTTCCCTTCTAGTAAGGTCCGCGAGCAAGGCCAATGGGAGGGATCGAGAGTCCTGCGTAAAGAGACGAAGAGTGGTCCTCGGTGGACGGGGATAAGGAGTGCAGAGGGGGGTCTTGGAAGACATGCAAGGAAAACAAGCCATGTCAGACCAAAAGATGTTTTTTATCGACAAAAACGCAACGGAAGCCACTTAGAGGTGCCAATCGGGACTAGTCGCCGCCTTCGGTAATCCGAGCATTTGTATGGTCGCGCATGTAGATCACAGAAGTCTTTTAAGCACGGACCCAGGGGTCAAGCCTCGACTAATACAACCACTTTGATGTAGGTAGTAAGGGGATAAGAAATGGGCCCAAAAAGACGTACGGGGGTCAGCTGAAATTGAACTCGCCTCTGACTGAAAGAAGGGAGCGGCGACCTTAATCACTTATCTGAGGATTAAAGAATACAATACCACGGAGACTTGGGGGGAAATTCTTTCAAGTTGTGTGATGGGAAACGAAATAGTGTTTCATGGTACCCTAATATGCCACCCTTGCAGGCGGGCTGTGAGAGGGGTCTCGCAGGAGATAAACTGAAAGGCACTGTCCTCTTCTGCATGTTCTTAACAAGATCAATACAGTTCTCAAGAAGGTCTCCTGGCCCCGACCAAAGGAGCAGGGGTCAAAGCGAATCCCGATGCGAGTGAATGTTGTCGCTCAAGAAGAGATTGGCTGCTACAGCTGGGAAATAGAACGTCATGGGGGGACGCGGCCCTAGAAAACGGAATGTGCGGGGATAGGAAGATAACAAAGAATGCAGCGGCCAGAGTCAGGAAAAGTCGGAGGCAGTTGGTTTCGTGGGAGAAAAAACCGACTTGTCGGCCCTGATTACGAAAACAAAAGGAAAAGTAAAATCGGAACTGTCCCAAAAAACAAAGCTATTGTCATAAAAATTGTTGAAAGCAAAGAGAGAAACGTCAAACCCCCAAACAATCGGATAAAGGACCAAACTTCCCCGAAGGAAGGAGAAGACAAAGACCTCCAGGAAGGTACTGGCCTGCGCTTCCCTGCTCTGTGCCTGTTTGGGTAGAACAAGGCTCTCGCAACGAGGAGTCGGGAGACACAGAGCCAACAATCAAACGGAAAGAGGGAAAGTCTCTAAGCGGACGAAGCGTCCTTTGAAATAGAAATCATTTACGCTACGCCCCGAACTGAGATATCAGGAGGGGGGGGGGGGGCGCACGCCAGAACTTACGACGCACCCCTTCCGCTTCAGACCTGAAGGAAGGGGGGGGTTGGAGCAGTCGATCGGAGGGCGATCACGGGCCGAAAAAACGACGGACGAGATGAAAAAAAAAAGCAACACTTTTCGCTTCCGCCGGGGAAGGGGAGCTTTCAAAGGCAGAGGAGAGGGGGTAACGCAGAGTACAATGCAGGAAGCGCGCCGCGCCCGAAAAAGAACAAGGGGCTCGGATCCAGGAACGAAAAAAATAATTGTATCGCCCAGGATTCTCCTGGAAGTGCAGAAGAAGCACAGGACTTGGGCCACGGACGGCACTTCTAGACAGGAAAATTACTGCGCCAGCGAAAAGTACCGGAGAGGGTAACTTCGCCTCGAAACGATAGATCAGAAAAAGTCAGGAAACAGCCAGACAGGGGGGGGGGCTTTCTTCAAAGAAAAATTCAAATAGTGCGGGGAATAGCAAACGTTCCAAGAAAACCGGGGTCGTCTGTGGAAAAAAGCGAAGAAATTTTTAGCAGGAGCGGGACCATGCATGAAAAAAGGGTTGCCGGAAGGAAACCGGAGGCCCCTGACGAGTCAGGCAAAGCCAAAACAGGGGTCCAGTGGGGGGAGCAGGGAAAAAGGGGAGATCTTGTGACTTCTCGGGGAAAAAAGGGGTGGTGGGCAGAACACAACTGGAAAGATTCAAGATAGACCCACTAAGAACATGCGGCCGTTATTTGACCGGAGGATTCTGGAACGTGAAGGGGGCCTGGAGGAAAGAGGGTGCGTGTTTCAAGGGGAGTGCCAGGGAACCTTGGAGGGAAGGGTGGCATCTTCATTCCGGGAGTCAAAGAACAGTTCTTTCACTGGGGAGTCGATAGAATGAGCTCAAAAGTAAAAAGAGAAACGGGGGACTTCTTTTTCGCCTTTCCATAAATGGAACTAGTGGCAGCACTTGCGAGCTGCTACAGGGGATCTTTTCGAAATCCTAAAGTGCGTTGGCATAAGAGATGGTGCGCACTTAGGGGTGAAAGCCAGTCGATGGGACTTTAACTTATCCTTGTAAACAGGAGAGAAAAATCAGGGACCCCCGCGCGGGTGTCTCGGAGTCGGGCAGACGATTTCATGCAGGTTAGACCACACAAGGTAGACAAGGGCAACACGGTTGGTGGGAATGCAAAAGAGGGGGGTAACCGAAGGGCTGGGTGGGTCAGGGGAAGGGACTCGTAGGGGAAAAAAAAAGCAAGTTAGCACCGGCTCAGACATGAAAGGGCTGGTGCAACGGTCTAGGATGGCGGGAAGCCCGCTGGGGACAGGCTGAAGGGGCTGGCTGGAAGAACGGCTGCAGAAGCAGAGGGTAAAAGGAAAAAAAAAACCGCGTGACTGTGGAGCAGGGGGTCAGATAAAGCGAAGGAAAGAAATGCGACGATTCTGAAGGGGGGTGGAAAAGGGGATGCAAGGGGTCGGCAGCGCAAGTGAGAGAGAAAGACGACGGGCTCCTTTGTCACCGGGACTCGACGTCCGTGCCAAGTGGGATAGAGAGAAAAATCAAAAAAACAAGATTAGTATGAAAAGGGAAGAGAAAACCCGGCACGGCGGAAGAGCGAAAATACCCGTAAGGAAAGCATGCGAAACCGGAAAGAGCCAACGGAACCAGCGCTTTCACATAAAGAAGAACAACCCTTCCTTCCCGGGAGAATGCGCAGCTAGGTCCTTCCGAAACATCAAAAGGCGAAAGAACATGCTGTGGTAGAATCAACCAAACGCGAGAGGGAGGGCGACGACGTGAACAACTACCACTATTGGGGGGAGGAACTGAAACGCTCTCGAAAGCCGAAATCCAATGGAGGATGAGAAGACAAAAGGATTCAGTGGCCTACTGAAGGACGACCAGCCAAACGGAGAAGTAAGAGGACGTTTGCCCTTGGTAGGTGACGGGCACAGAAATAGAGAGATAAACGAGGACCGCTTCGCTGGTAAAGCATAGACTAAAAGAGGGGGTTCCCCAGTGTAACCAGGCGAGGACCGCAAAAGAAGCCTTGGGCCACGAAGGGGAGAGCGCGTCGCTGCGCAAAAAAAGAAGAGAGGTCCTATTTACAACAAGCGGTCGGGCGGCTGGGGGGAGAAATCAAAATCACAATCCCGCAAGTAGCTAAGAGACCAGCAACACAGTGTCTCCCACCACAAGCGCATAGCCTAAAAGGCACAACACAAAGATGTGCCACAAACATAAGGGGGACTATCTCCGCGTCGTTAGAGCTGAATCTTCATTTTGGTTGTCGAAAAGCGAACCTGTAACAAAAGAGATCAAAAGATTCCCTAAACGGAGCCGCGCAGCACCCACAAGGAAGGGTGACCTGGTAACAGATTGTAAAAGCAGGGGAAGGGGGGCGCTTGGGGAAAAAAAAGGGGGAAGCAGGCCGAACTAAGCATTCAGAAGCTAAAACTTCGACGATGAAAAGCATGGTTGAGAAAAAGAAATAACACCGTGAGCGTGGGGGGAGAATCGTTAAGCTTTTGGTAGAACGCAATCGTCAGCGGGGGGGAAAGGGACGAAAAAAAGGGCTTACGGTTTGTTCTAAGATCTATAAAAACTTAATCCTCTTCCCGACGGACTTCGTAAGAGAGTCTTGAACGCGGGAAGGGGCACGTTATCAGTTCTAGGACGAGAGGTGCGATCACCTGTGGAAAATCTGTGCCGAAAGAAAAAGGACTGGCCCGCCTCATAGGGGCCTTTGTTCTCAGGGAGGTTCTGCGACGGGGGCAAATATTTGTGAGCGTGGATGTGCTCTCTGGGGTCCCGAACCTTCCTTGCCCCTCTGCGACAGGTTCTCGAGTCTTTTGACTGCTCCGCTTAGCTCTAAAACAAGGGGCGAATCTGATCGGTTTTTGGAGGTGGGTAATCTGCGCCACGAACGAAAATTCTAGCAACGCGTATCAGGGAAAGGAAAAAAACGGACCGCGAAAAAAGTCGAGTTAAGGAGAAAAAGTTTGCAGCCCGGTCAGGTGAGTCTAGCAACAAACCCACAAGAAAGCTCAGGACAGCTTGAGGGATGTCTTCCACATGGAAATTTTCAAATACCCCTCCAGAAAGCGAAGGGCCATCATACGGGAAAAGAGCTACATGAAGGTGTT
>Ga0179593_1540184_pt1 | contig 10883 bp, 19 predicted proteins | sample CZODoug2_1_08_16_FD_185931 | JGI IMG/M metagenome (GOLD analysis project Ga0179593, IMG submission 185931) | Vadose zone soil fungal communities from Angelo Coast Range Reserve, California, USA - CZODoug2_1_08_16fungal (PacBio error correction) | ecosystem: Environmental > Terrestrial > Soil >...
AACGAGGGAGGGGGAGAGGAGGGGGGAACGGATCGATTCCCTTCGGGCCGGTCAGCCAGAGAGAGGGGAACGAAGAAGACCCATCATCTGCATCCTGATTCTGAGGAGAAAAGGAGCGAGATCATCCACGCGACCCATCCGGCGAAAAACCATTAGGAGACTGGCCAATGACCCAAAAAAAAGAAAGAAGAAGCTGCAAAGTCTTCTCCTTAGGGCGAAAAAAAAGGAAAGAAAGCGTCTCCCGTTTTGGCCGAAAAAGGGGGGTTTCAATGATATGGCAGAAAAGTTTCGGCCAATAGGAAGGGGGGGGGGCGGGCCCTGGTGGAGCGCCGATCCAGGAAAAGGGGGGTTCCTCTACTTGCTGGGGAGGGAGGCGAACGGACCCTGATGAAAATTGGACTTGGGGAAAAAAAAGATGCCTTGCGTCCGCCTCCAAAAATCAACCAGGGCGAAAAAAAAAAGAGCATTCTCTCATATTTTAGAGGGAACGGTTGCCCGGCACCCTTCCTGACCCTGGACATGGTTGCCTCGCAAAAGGGGGAAGAAGGCAAGCGCGCCAGCCACGCCTGAACCTAGGCGTCCCTGTACGAGGCCGGTCCGGGAAAGGAAAGTGTTTACCATTCTTCCCCGTCCTATTCAAAGGAAATGCAACACGCCGTGCCAGCATCCTGCAGCGACATCCGCCCCGGAAGAAGGGAGAAGAAGGGCGGGCAGGCCTCTGGCGATCAGCCGGCAGGGGGGCCGCCTTTACTTTCTCCTCCTAAAGGAAAACCCACCGCTGGGGAAAAAGCCACTTCTCGACTCGAAAGGTGTCTCCAGTTACTGAAAGGCCGCCCCGCGCGCTTAAAGGGAAAAGAAAAGAGACAGTTCCAGCGTGCGCCGAAAGGGAAAGTGCGATTGCTCTTTTCCTCCACAGACCGTCCATCCAGTCGGCCAAAAAGAACCGCACCCCCCCCCAAACCCCCCCCCCCCCAAAAACCCCGCGCCTTCTCCGTGGCGGAGCTTTCAACGGCAGGGAAAAGGAGCATCAGTCCTCCGCAGTCACTCCATTTTTGAAAAAGGGAAACGAGCCCGACTGCTCGCGAAGGAGGGCTCATTGTTTCCCAAGGAATGGGGCGAATGATCAGCTCCGCGTGTGAGGGGACTTCTCCTCCAGCTAGGAAAAAGGAAAAAAAGAAGAGGGGGCCCGGAACGGCTTCCTGGCAGGTTCTCCCCAAAGAAAAAAGGGAAGACTTGAATCTGCCACGTTCACGATCTTAAAAAGAGCCGCTGCTCTCCGCCGCCAAAAAGGTGCGTCAAGAAAAAAAAGGAAAGGGGGACGAAGGAATGGCGTCGAGAGGGGGGGGGAGGTGGTCCTTCATTTCCGCCTCCTCCAAAAGGGGAAAAGATGCTCATCGTAGAGACCTGTTCAGGGGAAAAGGAAAGGGGGGGGAACCGTGTCGCAGGTCTTCCACCCCCCTGGACGAAAAAAAAAATGTCTCTCGAGAGGGGGAAGGGTGATCAGCATCGTGTGGCACGGCGGGAGGGGGGGGAAAGGGGGCGATTTTGAACCTGAAAGAAAAACTTCTCTTCTGCCCGCAGGGAATGGGGCGGCACCACCCTCCATCGCCAAAAAAGGAGGAACAAGACGGACCCCCGGCCGATACCCTCGCGGCTTCCAAGAGAAAAAAGCCCTGCTTCGGATTATGAAAGAGGGCGGCGAGCGCAGCGGCCTCGGGCACAGAAAAAAAAAACAGATGGACGCCCTCCCCTTCAATCGAAAACGGCCTTCTCCTTAACACCTGGTTGAGAAGGGAGGGGGGTCACTCGCTGCCGAGACAGGTGGGGGTAAAGGTTTATGCGGGGGAAAGAGGGGAGGATGGGAAAAGAGTGCCGCCCAGTGATACTGGGTCGGGAGAAAAAGGGCGCCAGATCATATGTTATTCTCGAACAGGACGAATTGCCCTCGGCAAGTCCTAAATAGAGGAACGATGGGGAAAAAAAAGGATAGAGGCGGTATGATAGCCGAGAGAATCAAAGTGAGGCCTCATTCTCGTTTAAAAGAGGCAGTCGGCGGAGACTGGGACGAAAGGTCCTTGGACGCGGGGGGAAAGAAAAAAGATGAGGGGACGTATGGCTTTCATTTCGCGGGAACGGCCGGCCGAAGAAAAGAAGTCACAACAACAACTTCTATATGAAAATAAGGAGGGGAGGCCGTTCCCGTGAAAAAAAGAATCACCACGCAGATCCGTGCTTCCGCTACACCTAGTCCGGGAGGAAAAAAAAAAGGGACCGGTTATCTCGTCGCTCCGCTGCGACTCAGATGCATCCGGCTCAGAGAAAATGAAAAAAAGGAAAAATACGAACTAACCAAACTGCCATTATTCTTCGTCTATCATACCAAAAAAAAGGGAGAAGAACTGGGACTCGATCCCTTAAACTGTCTCTGAGGAGGAAAAAGGGCATGAACACATGCTACGCGCGCGAGCGCCCGGGCGCACGGCAGTTTGAGAGAGACCCACACACTTGCAACGCCCAGTGCACAAAAAAAAAGAAGAATCACCGGTCGCACATCTGTCTCGCAGCGAGGGAACATCAAAACCATGTGGTTCATGAGCAGAAAGGGCCGAAAATTGAAATGGAGTGCGGGGACGGCATCGGGGGGCAAAGGAAGCGAAAAAGGAAGCGTCCGCAAGAAAAACGGCGCTCATCCGGCATCCCTAGCATGAAAAGCCTTGTAAGAGGTATCGGGCCCTGAGGGGAAGAGAAAAGAAGGCTGGGGGGCGCATGGAATACCGTGGTGGGCCGCCCAACGTAGGGAAAAAAGCCGATCCGCTTCTTCCGGAAAGGACGGGACCCTTCCTGGTCATCCAAAGTCCTTGCAAACTCTGCATGGAAAAGAAAAAAAAAAAAAAAAAGGGGAGAGAGCGCCAGTGCGGCTGGTGCAGGGAAGAAGACCTTTCTCACTAGGAAAACTTTACTTTGAAAAAGTACCCGTCCTGATAAGGGGAAAAAAAAAAAAAAAGGGAAAGGGGGAAGAGCAGGCGAGGCGGCCATCAAGGACAGAGACTCCATCCTTCTTACAAGCAAAGTGGCGGAGCGTGGCGGATGGAGCAGGGTCTTCCGAGAAAAGGGAAAGCGGGAAATTGCCGATCAAGGGAGAACTCTACCCTTCGTGAAAGCCGGGCCTATCTCATTGCCGCGCGGAAGGGAGGGGGGGGAGCAGAATCATATCACCCGCAAAAGAAATCTCCAGTCTCGCAAGAACCAGATGACGATATGCCACGCCTGAGCAGGAGAAAAGGGAGGGGGACGACCTCTTCCAGGAAAGGGCACTTTACTTTCTCATGAGAGAGGCGAGTGAAAGGTAAGGCCAGAGGGACGACGATGAGCTGCGTGAACACGCTCTGGATGAAAAGAAGAGAGAACTGGAGGCGGTGCGGGCGCACGCTTGGAAAAAAGGAGGACCCTGCACAATCCAGAAAAAGCAAACGGGCGGCGGCGACGATCGAGCGCGATCGTGAAAAGGAGCGCTCCGTGTGGCTGCTTCACAAGAAGAAGGGAAACGGAACCGGGAGGAGGCGAACGTCAAGGGAGGGACCTCTTGCCGAACCGCACCCGGTGGGAGCGAGGAGCACAAGGGAGAACAGGAGAAGGGGCGGTGCCGGCGCAGCCTCTTTCTGCAGGGAAGGGGGCTCTTCCGGGTGGCCACACCACGGGAAGGAGGATCCTTCTGTTACAACCCGGACCGGAAAACAGGGGGGAAACGACGAGAGTCGCCAATTCCTGGGAAAAGGGGGGAAGAAGGGATAAGCCCTGACTGCGGAAAGGGGGTTTGCCGGCAACTTTGGCAAAAAAAAGGAGGACCTCTTCTCGAATAGCGCAATTGATTGTCAGAAAAAAAAAGGGGGGGAAAGGAGCCTTGGGGGTGTAGTTCCGCAAAGGGGGAAAATTGTCGGCACCACTGGAAGGCAAAAAGGGGCGCGTTCTCAGCGGGGGAATCCGGCGAAAACGTCGCTGAACCCCAAGGGAGAAGGGAGCAACCAGCGCCATATCGGGCCAAGGGATGCATCTCATTGGAAGGAAGAGCAGCGTTGCTAGAGAAAGAACGAGGCCGAGAGCCGCAAGGGGGAGACAAAGCAGGAGACGACTTGCACTTTCGTGGAAGTTGCCCGCGTTTGTTCGGAGGAAAAAAGAAAATGGGTCCCCGTATGGGGGGAATGATCTCGCGTCGGGCAAGTGGAGAGGGAAAAAAAGAGAGGAAGGATTCGATGATGGCCGTTCAGGATTAGTTCCGGAAGGCGGCTTACCCGGCCGAATGTAGAGAGGGTCCATCTTGTCGCCAAAAAGCAAGTTATCTCTCTCAAAAAAAAAAAGGGGAAGAGCAGAGGGGGGGGGTCTCCGACAAGCAGACACCCAGAAATGAGAGGGGAAGGCTTGCGCGTTCGAGCTTACGGGAAGGAGAGCAGGGGCGTGGAGTCGTATTGCAAAAAAGAGATCATTCCACGCGACCCAGAAGGAGAAAAAGAAAAACTGGAAAAAAGAGGCACCCTTCTCTCAACTCTCAAAAATAAGTTCTTTCGAAGGGGGGGGTGGCGGCTCGCGTAACGTACGGTTTGTCCGAAAGGGGAAGGAAGAACAGGGGATTATTCAATGAGATGGCAGCACACCGGAGAAGGGTTATCTTCGCTCCTCACCGAAGAAAAAGTGATGTTCCACACGAAAGTCTCAGATCTCTTCTAACTCGACCTGAGAAGGGGGAAGGAAGGAAGAAAAAAAGGGAAGTTCATCGATTGCCTCTGCGGCGAAGAAAAAAAAATTAGGAAAAATCATGCGCGAGCAGGCTAGTACCCCAAGAAAAAGGAAAAAAAAGGGGGGGCCCCCGGAACCCTCCTAACTCCTTGAAGAAAATCGACAACTCGGTTTTTTACCCTGAGGGGGAAAGCCTCGTAGCTCAGCCGCCGTGACAGGGGAGAAGGAGGACCGGTCTCACGGAGAAGCGCCTCCGTCATTGGAGAAACGGGCCCGATGCACGCGCATTCGATCCTCCTAAAGAAGAAGAAACGTCAGCGCCGCCGCAGTGATTCCTCCTCATCGAAAGAAGGGCGGCGATCTCCGCATAGATCCATTTTTGGGGGGAGGACTTTACTTCGCCTAACCCTCGCCCTGGGGAAGCCGCTCCTATCTCCCGCTCAGAAGGGGGGGAAAAGGGGGGGATGAGGGGCCCCGCTTGCTCGGGAAAGACGCTCCATTTATAATCTCCTCACAGGGGAAGAAGGAGAAAAAAGGCGCCTTTTCCTCCATCGCGTGCGAATTCCTCTTCTGTCAGAAGAAAGTGGCGCCTCTCGTTTACAAGCTTCTGGCCTAAGGAGAAGAAAAAAAGAAGGAGGGGACTCGGTCGTATGGCCTCAAAAAAAAGCGTCGCATCGCGGGAGGGAAAGCCTAGGCCTTTCCGCGGCTAATGATCAGATACGGGAGGGAGAGGGGAGAAGCCATCTCGGACAATGCGGAAAAAAAGGCTTTGTTCATTTGAGAAAGGAACACCGCCTCCTTGATCTGCAAGAAACCGATCTTCAAGTCCCAGGCCGGTAGAGGAAGAAAAGAAGACAAAAGATACCGCAAACGGTGCGTCAGCTCACAGAGGGTAAGCATTAATGGCTTCTATCGGAAGGAGAGGGATGGCCGACTGAAAACGCAAGAGCGTCAACTGCAAAGGGGGAAAAGAAAAAGAGGAGAGGCCGGTTCGGAAAAGAAAAAAAGGATCAGTTACTTCCACCACCCAAGAAAGAGAGCTAGATGCAGCGAATTGGCCTCATCGTTTGCACGGCGGGGGGAGAAGAGGGAAGGGGTAGATTTGAATCTGACTCCCAATAAAAGGGCCGCCCGCTGCTCTTTTTAAACCAAGAGGGGGGGCGGCACCACAAGGTCTTCCATCTCAAAAAAGAAGGGGGAGAGCAAGCCTTACCCGCCGGCCCAATCCGAAAAAGGGAATCAACCGGGGGAGGAAAGGGGGGAGAGGGGGGATGATGCCGTTCTTATCGCCGGAGGGGCGGGGAAAAAGCTTCCCTCTTCCCTCTCCGGAGGAAGGGAACACCCCAAGGGAGCCCCCTCGACGCGGGAAAGGGAGAAGGGGGGGGAAAGAGTATTTCGTTGAAAGATCGATACATGATTTTGGGGGGAGGGGTGCGTTTGCACTGGTTTCTTTCGGAAAGGGGGGGAAAAGGGGGGAAAAAAAGGGAAAGGGGGAGGGCCCCGGCCAAGGAGAAAAAGATCATATGTTATGCTCTCGCGCGGAAAAAGCGCAAAAGGGAAAAGAAAGGGGGATCGATTCCCGTTTCCGGCTAATCCTGGCCTTCTCTTTTTATTGAAAGAAAAAGGGAGCGAACGCCTGCCTCTGATTCGGAAAGTATCTACTCATGATAACCTGGCCATTGGGAAAGGGGGGGAGGGGAGCAAGAAGAAAGGATCTTCTTGATAGGCGGTCGGCGCGAAATCTCCTTCTTCCATTTAATCTCTCTCAAAAAAAAGAGAAGTACCTGGAAGCAGTAAAACCTCCGGACCGTCCTTTCCCAAAGGAAAACGAGAAGGGGGAGAAGAGACACCTATTCCGTCGTCACCCAGAAGGGAGCTCTTCTATCTCCGCCTACAGAAAGAAAAGCAAAAACCGGCGTCTCAAATCCACAAGAGAAAAGAAAGAAGAAAGGGACGCCGAAGCAGGAGGACTCTCTCCCATCTTTCCGAAGAAGAGAGGCAATCAGGCAGCACATGCGACGCTCTAGCGCAAGACAAAGGGGGGGAGGAGGCATTGTCCTCATCATGTGCATCTGTGCGTCACGCCGTGGAGGCACACGCAGCAAAATTCACCTTTCGCAACAGCCAGGGGAAAAAAAAGGGGAAAGAAAGGACTATCTCACCAGGTGGTGGAAAAAAAAGAAAAAGAGTGAGTGAAGAAAAAGAGCCCCTGCCGCTGCGAGGCCACGCGCGCGGAAAAAAAGAGGAGAAGGCCGCATCCTCTAGCAGGCGGCGAAAGAGACGCGATTGTAATCTTTGAGGGAAAGTTAACAGCATCACCGCTGTGGGGGGGGAAGGACGTGGTGGTGCCGCCCAACGTCTACGTGGGGGAGAAAAAAGAACGCTGCCTTCTGTATTTGTCGTCAGCGGAAAAAAAGAAGAGACCTTCCTGGTCATCCCCGCAAAAGGGAAAGGAAAGGAAAAGAGGGAGGAATCTCGCTCGAGTCGCCAGGGCGTGCTGGGAAAAAAGTGGTTTGGACGGCCCTGAAAAGACCCGCAACGGGGACTTTGACCCTAAGGGGAAGAGAGAGAGAAAGGGGTGCATTTGCGGAAAACCATCAATTACATTTCACTATAAAAAGAAAAGTACACCGATAAAGTAGGAAGTAACTCAACCCCGTGGGGGGAGGGGGAAGGGGGGAAGAGGAGGGGGCGCCGGCCGATAAGATCTTGACCGTGCTGGAGAGACGACCCGGCTGTGGAGAACCTCTGAAGAGAGAGGCTGTTCCCGCATGGCCGAAAAAAGAAAACGACAGGACCGGATATAAAGTCTCGCAGAAAGGAAGGAGGGGAAAGGAGAAAGATGGACGAGTCGCGACAAGGGGAGGCCTACTAACGACCGATCAAAATTAAAACGCTTCTGCACTGAGGGGAAGGGGGGGGGAAAAGGAGCGTTTAACTAGAAGTAAGGTTCTTTTCCTACTAAGGAGAAAAAAAGCGATGGAGGAAAAGAAAATCTCCCCGAACTGGGGGGAGGGAAAAGAGGGGGGAGGTATTGGCTCAGGAAGCCATTCTTTCTTCTTGACGAGACTCTATAACCTGGAAAGAAAGAGAGGAAGGGGGTTCTCTGAGGAGAGGCTCAGCAATCGGAGAGAGAAAGGGAGGAGGAGGGCGAAAAAAGTAAAGAGGAAGGACCTCTTGCCGGAGAAAAAAAGGGAGCACCCTTATTATCTTCGAGGAAAAGAAAAAAGGAGACGGGGCTAGGGCTCTTTACTGGATTGACGGGAAAAGAGGGGAGGGAGAGTTTCTGTTAGAGAAAAGGCCAACCCCCTGAAGAAAAAGGATGACAAACAACGTCCGAGGAAGGGTAGGGGGAATTGCTTCTTATGTGCTTCTCCAAGGGGAAAAAAGTGGTCATCATATCAGGCGTAATTCTTTTCAGGAGGGGGGAAGGGGAAAAAAAAAGGAAGGGGGGGGGCTCTTCGACCGCTCGCTGCATTATTTTCGCCTTGTTGGAAAAAAAAAAGAGGGCGACCGCAAGGCAATAACTGGAGTAACCATTTTGGCTGCAACGGAACAAGGGGGGGAAAGAGGAGGTCTCATCGAATCCTGAGGCTCGAACATCACGTCGATAAAAAAAAAAGAAGAGGGTAGCAGCTCACCGCGCCAAAGAGAGAAATTTTCTGCAATCTAAAGGCAGCGTTTGCTCGAAAAAAAAGGGAGAAACTAGCCTAAGCCGCCCACGGTGAGGGGGGAAAAGAAGGATAAAAAAATAAATTCGTTGCGGGGGAGAGGGGGAAGGAAAGGGGGGGAACGCGTTTGGTCGGAAGCGTATTCCAAGGTGCCGGGAACTGGAAACGCGCGGCATCGCCTGTCCCCACGGAAGAGATCACCCTCCTTCTGAGGGGAGGGACGGGCCTGGAGTCTTTACAAGATCGGACCGCTCTCGTCTTCCTAACTTTAAGAGGGTTGGACCTTCTTTTCTAGAAAACCAGCAGATTTATCTCTCTCAACACCCAACGGAAACATTTCTTGGGTCTAAAGGGATAATCTCTTCCCTTCGGCAAGGGAAAATGAGCGTTCCGAGAATATCCTGAACGGAAAAGAAGGAGGCTGGTAAGTGTCTTGGGAGGGAAGGGTGGAAGGGAGAGAGATCATTCCACGCTACCCAGCCGGAAAAAAAGACAATGCCCCGCCTAACACACTCTGGCAAAAGGAAAAGAAAAAGGCTGACACAAGTAAGTCAATCAGCTGGCGCAAAAGAGGGGAGAGAGGGCTTCTCGTATCAAACAACTCTGCTCGACACTGTGCGGAGAAGGAAAAAAAAAGGTTTACCGGCCAGGGATGCGCTGGTGAGCGGGCAGGAGAAGAAAAGGAAAGGAAGAAGGGGTTACGAAGAAGCAGGATCGCTTCTACTCTACCCTGCTTGCAGTCCTGAAAAAAAAAGAAAAAGGAAACGTGCAGCGATTCCGGGCGGGTACAAAAATCACTGGCGCCGTAAAAGAGAAGAGGAAAAAAAGGAATTGGTTCGTCAGAGACCACGAAAGGGGGGGACCGCACCCCCTCCGAGAAAGGAGAGGCTAACAACCGTTTTGTGGGGGAAAACAGAAGGAAGGCCTCCTTCGCTCCAGCCGAAGGAAACGTCCAAAGGGGGGAAACGACTGAAACTCCTCCGTCAAGGGGGGTGGGATGAAACCGGCCTATTCACCGAAACGCTCATCACTCCTCCATCAAGAAACGAAAAAGGCGAAGTTTACGTGGACGCATCTCTCCTGTTGCGGAAGGGAAGAGGGGAAGGAGGAAGGATTTGTCTCCCTTGACTGGAAATTTTCACAACCGAGGCCGGGGTGCAGCCACTTCCGAGAGAAGAAAGAAAAGGGGGAAAAGGGTTAGAGCGCTCGTATCTTCGCCGCAGAAAAAAATTCCTCCTTCGCCCGCGAGGAGAAGAACCGAATCAAGTGAGTTCTCTTTTCCTACAAGAGAGGGGGAGGGGAAAAAAGCCTCGCCGACGCCCCTCTCCGGAAAGAGTTCAACTACGCTTCTCCTGCGAAAAGAAGGAAGGGAGGGATGGACTCCAGACTGGACGCTGTCTAGGCCTCGGCAGCTCTTCATCAGGGGGAAGGGGGGGAAAGAGGAAGTCTCGCTCTCGCGAAAAGCTCCTGGCGGGTGGGAGAGAGGAGGCGCCGGGAGTGCCATCCTCTCGCTCATCGTCCCGGAGGCAGCCCCAAAAGGCCGGGGTCCAAAGGACCACCTCCTCCTTGATCAGTGCACGGAAGAGGGAAAAAAAAAGAAAGACGCCGCTGCTCCTCCGCCAAAAAGCTCCTCGATGATCTTTTGCTGGGGGGAAAAAGAGGAAAAAGAGGGACTACCTTAATGGAAAAGGGGAAGGGAAAACTCGCGCAACTGCACGTGGTCATCTGGAGAAAAAAAAAGGACAGGTTGTGGGGAGTCCGTGAGAAAAAAAAAAAAGGACGTACTCCTCAACCAGCAACGCCCTTAAAGAAGCGTTATCAGCATCGTTTGCACTGCTTCGGGGGAGGAAGAGGTAAGTTGAAAAGCTGATACCACTGAAGCATCGGCTCGGCGTGAAAAGGGGAAAAGACGTTTTGCCTCAACCACTCTCCACCAGCTGGAGGAAAAAAAGGACCGACACAACCCTCTCCGTCTTAAAAGGAAAAGAGAAAAGGGACTGCCCGGAGGATTCCGGAAGGGCGAGCGCGCTGCCGGGAAAAAAGACAAGGGCCATACCCTGCAAATTCGGGAAGCTACGCGGGCCTGCTCAGGGAAGAGGAAACATTTCGTTCCATCGGGGGGATGTTGGCGCAAGGTGGGGGACGGACTTGGGTCATCTTCTTCTTGGGCAAGGGGGGAGGGGAAAGGGGGGGAGGCCCTGTCCTGATGAGCAAACTGAGACCATATCATATTTTATTCGAGAAAGGGGGAAGGAAACGAGGGGCGTCGCCTCCCATCTACAGAGAAAAGAAAAGAGGAAGGGAAGATCGGTCGTCTGTTATTATAGCAAGGTTTATTTGATCATCATTCTTGGAGAACTGACCTCCTGTATGCTGAACGGATCTATCTACTATAAAGGGAAAGGAAGAGGAGGGGGGGGAGAGGGGAAAACACGATCGGCGTAGAGGCGTTCGAGGCCGCGGGAAGAATGCTTCCAGTTG
>Ga0179593_1610440_pt1 | contig 10883 bp, 14 predicted proteins | sample CZODoug2_1_08_16_FD_185931 | JGI IMG/M metagenome (GOLD analysis project Ga0179593, IMG submission 185931) | Vadose zone soil fungal communities from Angelo Coast Range Reserve, California, USA - CZODoug2_1_08_16fungal (PacBio error correction) | ecosystem: Environmental > Terrestrial > Soil >...
GGTTAGGCACCGAGGCCTAAGAAAATCGGAGGGGGAGGGGATGAAAGGGGTGCAAAGGGACTGTCAGAATCCTCAAGGCTGCCGGCAATCAGAAGCATAAAAGTAAGGGGCTTTCTGAACCCATGAAAAAGATGGGACCTTCCTAGAGACTGACTACGAAGAAAAAAAAAGGACAGGAACAGGGGGGGGGCCGCGCCATAATTGATGATGTGGAAGGAAAAGGAAACGTCTTCCAGGCTATCAAATCAAAATAGAAGGGTTAAAAACAAGTATCATACTTAGTTCAAGAGGGGAAGAAACCGACGAAATTAGGTGACGCCTGAAATGACTACAAGAAGATTCAAGATCCAGACGTCAAAACCCAAAGGGAAGCAATGACGGGGGGGAATCTGGACCGCTAAAGGGTAGAAGGCAGCGATCATTGGCCAACCAACTTAAACAAAACTATGACGCAGGTCGGCCCAGAGGCCGGAAAAGGAAACTAAGGAAAAGAGCAGCCGAGTGTCGCGTCGATCGGCAATCTATCAAGAGAGGAAAGAAAAACGAGACCATTCCGAAAGTATGCAGGGTGGCAAATGGGCCGAAAAAATCAAAAGGCAGCATCCGGCGTGACGTCAGGAAAACGAGAAAGGTTCGGGGGGGGATATTCGTTGGATCAGATGGCAAGCTTGATGAAGTAAACCTTCCTAACGATCTCCACCAAGGCTTAAGAAGGCCGATATTGTCGCGGGCAAAGGTCGGGTCAGGGCTTTGTTTTCCGAGGGAGGGATAACTAAGTCTAACTGCATTCATTAAGATCCCATCTCCGGGCTGCCGTCTCGGCCAGAGGCGCAGATTGGCAAAAGAGTTGGATCGAGATGAGCGAATCGGGAAAATGGGCATAGTACAAAACCGCAAAAAAAGAATATGGTGGGATCGAACCTCCGCTTCGGTTTAGCGAAGAAAAACAAAAAAAAATTGCGAAGGAAGAAGGGAAGGGAGTCCAGCCTATAAATGAGGGAGACACGCGCATCTTCTTCACGTGCCGTATTGCGAAGCGAAAGGGGGCGCGCGGAGCTGCTCTCCAAGAGAAGGAGTTGAGTACGGTCTCGGGTGAGAAGAGGGGCATGGTCATCACCCTGATTTATCTTTATCTCGACCGACAAAAAGCCCGTCCTCGATAACAGCTCAGGGCAGGGGACATCGAGCGGAGCATTGAGGGGGAGGGGGTGAATAGGGGGAGCAAAGGGAGGCCCCCAAAAGGTGCGGCCTGCAGAGAATTGGGGAAATAGGGCCCGTGCCAATTAGATATGACAAACTGGGTTCCGCAGAAGAGGAAGGGAAAAGGGCAGTGGGATTCCACGCGAAACCGACAAGCCTAATCAGGTCGTGACCTCAGATCCAGCACTGAAAAAGGTAAGCACTACCCGAGTTAAAGACCAAGAACCAGGTTCAGCCTTAAAAACTACGAAACGCATCAACTGGATAGAAGGAGCAGACCGCCGCCTAACGCGGGAAGGAAATCGGCCCTCTTCTGGTCCCGAGATTCGTCGTCAGGGCCGGCCAGAGGGGATTGACGGCTTTAGTCATCTATCTCCCGAGCCGTGCCAATGGTACTTCTCTCTGCATAGTAAAAAAAAAAAAAAAAAAAGAGAGGAATCAACCTTGAAGGAATTAATACAAATCGGGTCGGTAAAATAGCCTCTTCGGCCTAGCTGAACCCGCGCGGGCTGTTCTCAGACCCGCCTAGCGGGAAAAAAGAGTCGCGCTGGAAGCGGGTGATAAAGGAGAAACACTTGAGGGCCTGAATCCCAAAACCGTTTGGTCGTTTTACACGAAGGGACATTACCGCCACTCGGTGCGCATAGCGCCAGCGAGGGGGGAAAGGAAGCTGAGTAGATTGAGGATCAAATTTCGCGCGGGCGCATGACCCAACACCTAGCCCTTTCTGCCACGCTGGCGAGCGGGGGGCGCAAGGGGAACCTGGACGGATCAAATGCTCAGACCACGGGTTGTGAAAGACGGGGGCAGAGGACGATTGGCTCAGACATTTGAAGACAGGAGGCATGTCAACACAATTGAATCGACAGAGAAAGGGCGTCGGACTATCGGAACAGCGGCCGTTGGCCGAATACAGAAGACCTAAACCATCAGTGGGAAGTAAGGGACTGTGGCGCGCCTGGGAGGAAAAGGATCGACGACCTTGCCCTGAAACCGCCAAAAGAGGGGGGGGGAAGATGTCCGGTCTGGGGGTGTACGAGAGAAAGGTATGCCGTCAAACGCGGAGAATAGCTGATATAGAAGATCCCGACTCGATTACAGAGGGTCGGGGGAAAAAACTAGAATTGATTCGTTGATAGGGGGAATCAGTCAGAAGCGCTCGTCTGAAGAGGGGCTGGAAGATCGGGACGATTCCGTGGGGGGAGGTGCTGATGTTTTCACGAAAGCCCGCCACCCACCGCGAAAAAGATCAACCCTTCCTGCACTAAGGTGTACGAGCTAAGGGCGAGGCAACAAGAGAACTGTTCGGGGGGAGCTGATATCAACAATGCCTGAGGCGTCTTCCGGCCTAATGGAGCCGCCCCAGGAAAAATAAAGGGAAAGAAAGATCGCCAACTTCCTTGCAGAAACGCTTCAAAGAGGAAGAAAAGGGGGGGGGGGGGGGGGGGGGGGGGGGGGGGGGGGGGGGGGGGGGGGGGGGGGGGGGGGGAAAAGGAAGGTTTGTCAACCCGGATGTGCTTAGGCGGCGTCTTCTCAACACACAAAACGGGGGAAAGGGAAGAAAAAAAGGGGGAAAGGATCTCCCGCCAAAAGAAGACAGGGGGTCCCGAGGAAAAAAAAGGCTTAGCGGAGGCGAAGAGTCTCCCTTCAATGGGTGTTCGATCCGCCGTGCGCGCGGCGGTGGAAAGGAAGGTTGGCGGCAATCCATTTCGGCGGCAGAGAAATCAGGAATGTGGAGGGAAGTCACGCTCAACAGAAAGGGACAGGATCTGGTAGGCATGAATGACGCATCACCAGGAGGCTTTACAGGTATCTCGGGGCTTCCGGCGCTGCGGAGGAAGGAAAAGATCAAAGTTGCGGAAAAAAGAGAGACTCGGCTCCGATCATCCAGACTGTCGCGCGTCTGAAACGACGGCACGAAAAATTTCTCGCCACCCGTTCCACCGCGCAGGGGTCGGGGAAGGTGCGATATCAGGAGAATCCAGGCGAGAAAGGCAAATGAAATTGAAATCGTCGCAACCTGAAAAGCAGGCCATCGTCGATGTCGGGGGGAGGGAATGTCGGCGATCTCTGCGCCCCACTCCCTCGTACGCAAAAAATAAATAATTCGAAGACGATGACTGAGGGAAGGAACGAGGAATGCCTGTGGTTCGCGATAGAAAAGAGGGCGCGAGACACATTTTTCTTGGATGGCCCTCAAAGAGATGACACAGGGGAAAGCCCGTCAAAGCGGGATAACGATGCCCCAGCGATGTCTGTTTGATCGAACGCCATGGGAGGGAAAAAAAGGGGGTCAAGGGGGGAGCGCTCAGGGACCGTGGCCGCACGGGAGGCAAGGTCCGGCTCCAAAAGCTGCAGCCGTGTATAAATCATCGACCGAAGGGCCCTCGCGCGCGAAAAGAAGAGAACTGACGTTGGTCAGCCTGTGGGGCTGTTTTCAAAAAAAAAAAGATCGACTTCGTTGAACCCGAATTTGGGGGGAGCAGGGGCGAGGCTGTAAGAATGGATCAAAAGGTCAGCGCGCCTTAAAAGCTGCAAGAGGGTAGATCTGCGCTAAAACGTCCAGCGGCTGCGATCAGGAGAAACGGAGGAGCAGCTCCGGGAAAGAATATTGAACCCAAATTTTTTTTGAAGGTCCTGCCTCAAAAAGGGGGATAAATATGCGCCGGATGCGGATTGGGGAGTGGGACCGGCGATCGGGCGTGACTAACACATCGTCAAATCAAGAGAGGGCACAAAGCATCTTGGAATCACTCAAGACTGAGACATGGCCCATCGGAATGTAGAGGGCGGCGTACCTCCGTCTTTGAGGGGAAAGAGTGGTGCGAATCTGAAGATGTGGGGAAAGAGGCCGAACACGCGGTATTGATATCCCGAATAGGGGTCTCTGGCGGATAGAAAAGATTTCTGTCTCCGACAAATCTGCGGAGGACGGTGCCCGACTCGGCGAGGAAAATTTTCAATCGGATTTGAAAGGAGTGCAAAGGCGCGACAGGCTCCTTTCAAATGCTTAAAATTCAGTGCCGAAATTGGGGCCTTCTCTTTGGCCCACACATATGACGCGCAGACGACATGCGGCCGGAACTCGCCGAGCCAGGAGTGAGAGAGGCGCAAGTCAGGGCGGCGGTCGTAAGGCATATCACCGGCGGGAACATTGGGTCACAAAGGAGAAAAGACCGCCTACCAAGGAGACGCAGGCGGGGGAGAAGCAAAAGGAGAAAGAAGGAGACCGATCTCAATCTGCAGTTCCGAAGAAAAAGGGAAGGGCGAGACATGAGGCCGGACCGGCAGTGAGGGTCGCGCGAATGGCGTGAGAGCTTACTAACGGGGCGGGTCGCTCGAGCGCTAAGAACCATCAAATATTTTAGGGAAAGGAACGGGAACCAGATCCGATCATCGCGAGCAAAAACCATAGGAAGGAATGCCTGCCGACGCACCAGGTAAAGTGGTGATGATGAAGTCCTTTCGGGAAAATAAGAGGAAAAAAAGCTAACGCGAAACGCCAGGAGCACGCCCCTTCAATTAAAAACACCTGCGCCGTAATTAGAAGCCGGTGGCGAGGAGTTGAATGGACGCCACCGCAGGGTGAAGCACTTATAACAAGCAACTAACTATCCAGGAGAGAGTTGGACGACCGCCTTCTTATTGCCCTTGGGAATGGATTTGGGGGTGCATCTTCCTAAGTCGGCACCATGGTCTCCAATTCTCGGCAAACGAGGGGGTATGGCATTTCTCGTCTTCATATAGAGCGAGGGGGGGGGGGGAAGGCTAAACTTTCTGCTGAGGAGAAAGATATGCGTGACGGCATGATGGTGGCACGACCTAGGGGAACACTTCTTTGTAAAGCTGGGGTGGGAAAACTGATCGAATGGATGCAGTATAAGGAGGCGCGGTCCTATATTTGACCGGAATGGGGAGGAGTCCTTTGGATAGGTCGGTTGGGACGTCGATCAGCAACTAATTCACGATCTTGGTCGCGGCAGGCGCAAACCCGGTAGTGATTCACGCTCTGGCAGTGAATGGCTCTTTGAAATCAAGGCCCGATATTTAGATTGGAGAGAAGTGGAAGGAACGCCTCAGGACCTCCGCCTTCTGGCGAGAAGCAAAATGACAGTCGCAGGTCCCAGAGGTGTAGGAGGCTTGAAGCGGAAAATAAACGGCCATAATCGCGGTCGGATGGGCAAGAACCGAACTTGATGTAGGGAGAAGGAGATCACGGCAAGGCCCCTGCTGGGACCTTCATCGCCGGAGAAGTTCGGGGGGCAATCTTGACTCCAGGAATTTCGCCGGGGTCAGAGCTCCAAGGGAGCATAGAGATATGACAAAGTCTTCCTGGTCAACGAGCGCCACCGACACGTCGTCGATGCGATGAGGTACGCAGAAAGGAAGGGGATCTCAGGCAAAGTATACCTCAACAGGGGTCGGTTCCCCAATCCATGCAACCTTCACGCGCTTAAAACGCATACAAAACGAATGGGGAACCTGCTCATAATGCAAAAAAAAAAAAAAAAAAAAAAGTGGCGGGAAGGGTGCAAGGCGTTCTTGGGGCCATTCTATCAAATCTCATAGAGAGGGCAAAGGCGATCCATACTTCCTAGAGCGGTGATACCGAACATTAAAAGGGGGGGGCACGCCTTAAGATCGACAAGAGAGTGAATGTGGGCAGGGGCTCAAGAACAAACAAACGCTACACAATCGGCACAAAACGGTCGACATCGTCTCTAAAAGCAGGTCTAACGCATCACAGTGGGGCAACCAGCTTTACAAACCGTAAAATTGAAGTCCGGTCCGGCACAAAGCTACATGTCCGTCAAAACTCATCCTTGGAGGCATCCGCAGTTGTCCTTCTCCGTCAATCTCAGAACGCGAACCATTCCGCGAGTGGCGAAATGGTGCCCGAAGGTAGGCCGCAAATCAATCACGCAGGAGAATCAAAAAAAAACTGGGGAAAATCGAGAAAACTCGCGCCGGGATATTCGTTGGCTTCTTCGGCTGGGCGTCCAACCTTCCACAGAGCCCGGAGGAGAAGTCAAGGAGGGGTCCATTATTCAAAAAAAGAGTTGCGTGCGGAGAATGGCGGCGGGTGTGTTTGCCGAGGGGCGTGACTCAGGGAAGGTCATCTGTACGAAGCGAAAATGAAAGAGACCATACGTCAATGCATCGGCCGCGAGCTCACGCTGATGAGGAAATAAGGAACTCTAGGGGCGATGATCGCGATGCTGGAGGACATATGAAAAGACAAAATTATGGTGGGGGATTTCGACTCGAGCAAAAGCCGCGGTAGTTTACTCTCCTAACTCCATGAGCGGAAGCACTGCTGAGTCCGTCACGATCATGATTAAGATTCGACGAGTTTCTGCAAGGCTTGGGGATTGGAGAGAGCACCTGCGAACGATGCTTCAGAGTGTCTCTGTCTCTGCGTGCAGGGGCCCAGGTACACCTGTTGATGGGATCTCGACCGGATCCGACCGCGAACCAGACCTAGACGCAGGAGACCCCCCCCCACCCCGAACTCGAGCAACGCAGGTCGTGGTCGAGGATGACAGGGGTGGGGAAAAAGAAGGTTGCCCACCTGGTTGCGGCCCTGCATGAATGAAGACGGGGAAAAAAGGGAAGAGGCGCCTTTGAAAAACCTCGATTGGGATAATAAAGTCGAAAAAAGTCCGGGAAAAGGAGTTCTGTGGGGAGTATTGGGACCAAAAAACGGAAAAGAAGAAAAGGTCGCGCTAAATCGACCTCAAGTCCCGCCAAAGCTGGAGGACAAAACCAAAAACCAACCGTAGGTCCGGTAAAAAAGGTCAGCTCCACTGCTCAAGAGGAAAGGAACGAGCCGTATCAAGCCGTGTCGCGGCTGGGGATTAGAGTGCTCCAATCGACCGAATGAGGGAAGGGGACCCATTGCCTCCCGCGAGGATTTTGCAGCTGTATCATGATCTCCCGAGCCGGGCAAGACTTGGTATACGGCGCTCTGCAGTAGAATTGCCCTAGAGGAAGAAACCTTTATGAAAATTAATACAGTGTCGTAGAATGGTGCTCAGAGGCCGCCTATCGCAGGCGGACGGCGTGGGAGAGGGACCCGCAGCCCGGGCAGCGCGATTGCGACCGGGTAAATTCCCGCCTTGTCGAGAAACGAACAAAACCCAGGTTGCGTGGTCCACGAAGGATCATGGACTGCTGGAATTGTCGCAGAGCCCGAGTGACTGGAAGCTCGGGTCTCGAAGGATCTCACGGAGGCGTCTCTGTCATGACCTCAAACCGGGAGGGAAAAAGGGCACGCGCCTTGAACAGGGGCAAGAAGATCATAGCAGACCTGCGGTTGGTCATCGCTGGAGCAAGAGTTCGGGACGGGAGAACGGACCTGGTTAATCGCTGTGAGTTCATATAGCACAATGGTTCCGAAAGAGAAGGCGGGACGGAGAGAGATTCAATGCGTTCGCGACTACATACATACGAAGGGAAGGGTTGAGAAAGTTGAGGCAGCAGTCGGACAGCCGATCGAAGGCACATTGCTAAGACGACCCAAAAAAGCGGGATGGCCCTGCGGCTGTTCGTGGAAAAGATGAAGGCATGCCGTCGAAGAGACTGAGTCGCAAAAGCATATCCCTATCTAGAAGGCGCAGGTGAGGACGGGTGCAAAATGAAGTACCGGAATCAAGTTTCAGACGCTCGAAGCTGGGAAGCATGAAGAGGGAGGGAAAGGATGTCCCATGTGAGGTGCTGCGCGTTGAAGCGCATCGGAGCATCAAGGGCCTTCGGAAAAGGGTAGTACGCCATACCGCAGGACGCGTCATGGGGGCAGAGGCCGAACAATCCTGTTATCAGAAGAAGAAAAAAAAAGGAATGATCTGCCGGCCTACTGCTGCCGCCCATGCCGGGAACAGGAACAGGGAAAAACGATCTCGCGATCTGCAACTCAGTGGGTGACAGACCCTTCCACGGAAATAGTAGTTGGACTCAACCCGGAGGAGGCGGCTGAGATCTACAACAACCACGGGAAGGGAAAAGGAAAAAAGAGGAACTAACGCAAATAGGGTCGATTCAAAAAGCCTTGGCTCGGTAATGAAAAAAGCGCATGGGTGCCAATGAAGTTGCCGATCCCCGTCCTTGAAGTTCAGAAGGGCCATGGGGCGGGCCATTCGGCCTGGATCGCCAAGGGACATCGAACAAGAGGTTGGCCTAGCATCACCAGCGTTACATCCTTCGTTTCAGAGGCCTTTATCTGCTTCCGCTTAAAGGGACGGGCGCTGGAAAAAGATCAGCACCTCAAGGTTCGGGGGGGCGTTCGGCTGAGCCGATTCCAGACCAGAGCCTGCCGCGCCATGGAAACGACGGCCCCGGTACGTCAATTCTACGCGGCCGAACGAGCCTGATTGGTCATCTTTCTAAATGCTGGGGCGATAATCAGCGGAGAAAGAGAAGGGACGCATGACCTTCAGATCGTCACCCTGAACAGGCAGGCCATCGGGGGTTTCGTCATATGCGGAGACGGCGATCGCTGAAGACAGGCGCCTCCAGCGACGAAAAAGAAAGAAGGACAGAAGGATGTCCTGATTTTCTTAAGCATGCGCGCGATACACTTGCTTCGACTCGGATCGACATTGTCTCGGTCCCTCCAGCTATTCAAAGGGACTGTTGGCCCGTCTAAAAATCGGGGGAACGAAAAAATGACAAAGCAGGTCCTGCGCATTATGAATGAACCAGACGACGTTCCGCGCTCGCCAGCGTGGCGCCTTGGCCGAGTCATAAGGACAGCGCCTCCGTGAGATCAAATCGAGACCAGGGAGGAGCCACGCGAGGGGGGAAGAAACCAGGATTGGGTCAGGCCGGGTGAGGGACCTTCGTGAAACCGGGTGGTGGGCTTCAGCTGCGAAAGAGGCCGGGGAATGGACAAGGTCGAAAAAAGGGAAAAAGGTCTGCGGGGTCAGCTCTGCGTCTCAAGCCTCAGGGCTGCGGCAGTCATAGGACGAGGAAAAAAGGACACGTAATTGTTGGCCGGCCCTCTGGAAGGAAACTACGGCAGCCGGGGGGAAGAAAAAGAGGGGGGTACCTGAGGGGAAGGGAGACTGGAGCACACATCGATCGGGAGGGCCGCTCCTCAACGGGAAAAGAATAGACTGGGGGAAGTGGCGCCCTGAGAGAATCGCGGATTGGAGGGAGGCTGCTTCGCCGGGAAAAGGTAAAAGGGAAAGGAGATTGCTCAGGCCTTAAGATGACCGTTTTCGTGAAGCGCTGGTCTATCCCTACTAAAAGGTTTCCTTGGCGGGATCTTGAGGGGGGATTTCGTCGACCGCATGACGTAGCGTCCCGCGGGGGGAGAATGGCCCACCGGGCACCAGTTTTTCGCTGAGTTGAATGGTTCCGCCGTCCCACCATTCGTAAGTAACGGGGAAAAAACAGGGGGTCACCCCCTGCTCTGGGACCCTCGTACATCGCCGCTAGGCCCGACAAGCGGCTGCGGGGGATGCGCGCTTCAGCGGTCGATCCGGTCAATAGAAGAACGCCGGCGTGAGAAAACGGCGCCACACGCCGGACCAAAGGCCGACGCCGAGCGCTTACTCACGACCGGCGCCCGGCAGACCGCATCGCAGCGTGCCGAGACCGCGAATGTCGTCATCAAGCCGGGAAGGAAAAGGGCGGTCGCGAATGTAGGGGGGCAGGCGCGCTCGAGCTAGATCCACCTTCCGTGAGATAAGACCAGCATCACGATGAACCACTAATCCGGGAACCATAAGGGAAAAAAAGAAACTTGACGCTGAAAGGGGAAGCCTTGGGGGAGAAGGGTGATCTTATTGAATGTACTTAAGAAGAGAGGGAGCACGCAAACACCGCATCCAAGAAACGGCCCTGACAATCAATGATCCTGGAACCCCGTGCCGGGAAGTTGGGCGACGGAAGGGGATCCCCCTCAGCGTGGTGATCTGATCCACAGAACGAATAAAGAACGCGAGGGTGACGATATGGCCGCTGCTGGCTGGGGTGGGGAAGTCCTACCTCCGCAAAAAATTTTCTCCACTGCAGAAGAGGGAATCCTGGACGCGGTCATCATATAAGGGGTGAGAGATGAAGGGAAATCGCGAAAAGGCCAGGAAGTCTGGTGTCTGGACTGCGAGAGGGAGACCTGACAAAAAAAACCATAGGCGTTGTAACGGTTGAAACCTGATCGAGATGCCGTAGAAGGGCCTGCTCGGGCGAGGCGAACATTTGGCCGATAGAGTGTATTGTAGTTGACGCTCTGACAGCCAGGCGCGAGCGGGTCGGGATTTGCGGCGCAAACCCGGGAAAAGAGGGTATACACCTGCAACTGCAACGTATTGAACTGGCTCTTTGATCCTCCGGGGGTTTCGCCTGGAAGAAACGATGACCGGAATGGCCAGGCGCAGAGTCCGACATTAGCCGGGTCCCTCGTTGGTCGGCCTTCAGCGAGATGAGGAGAATTCGCGGATTGGGTCAAGACCGACCTACGGGACTGTGGTATTCTAATTTGCCGGAATCACTTGAGGATAAATGCTGCACACTCCTCGTAACGAGGACGGTGGCGGCATCGGGGCGACCGAAGGAAGCTCGGGTTCAGCTCAACAACAGGATGTAGGAGTAAGAGATAATGAAAAAAATCGCGTCCATCCTATGACACCTACACGTCTTCGATGAGGGGAGCCAGTCAGTTCCTGTTTCAGCTCAAGGCG
>Ga0179593_1259640_pt1 | contig 10882 bp, 8 predicted proteins | sample CZODoug2_1_08_16_FD_185931 | JGI IMG/M metagenome (GOLD analysis project Ga0179593, IMG submission 185931) | Vadose zone soil fungal communities from Angelo Coast Range Reserve, California, USA - CZODoug2_1_08_16fungal (PacBio error correction) | ecosystem: Environmental > Terrestrial > Soil >...
CTGCGGGGGGTAATATCGACAACAGACGGAAGGAGCGAGTCAAAAAAATTCTCCAAGAGGAGGTCGGAACTTCGCAGGAAAAAAAAAAAGCACTATCTCATTCAGGGAGGAGGCCTGGTTCGGAAGGGAATGCGGGCCTGACGGAGAAAGTAATGAACCAAAAAGGATAACTAGGGAAGTGGGACCGCCGGCTGCAGGACTGGCATCTTGGGGAAGCGCAGGGCGAGACTTTTTCTACGGGGGAATTTAGTGAAGAAACCGAATAAGGCGCAGGGAGGAGGGAAAGAAAAATTGGAAAGAAAACGGCCAGACGGCGATCCGAGAAGGTGCGCAATTGATGAACCTGTAAAGATCAGACGGAAAGAGGCCGTCGCATACCTCTCTCCAACCGGGGGGTGAAAAGAGATAGCTGGTAGAAGGGAATCCATCTGTGCTTCCGAAGGTTCACCTCGAGGGACAGAGGTAAAGGCGGCCCAAGCTAATCAAAAAAAAAAACCGAATCAAGGACAGTGCACCGCGATCAGGGTTTAAGGTGTCAACCAAGCCACTCCATCCAGCGCATCAAGTCAAAGGCATGCCCGGCGCCTTCCAAGAATACTTTCCAGAAGTTGAGTAAACTTGAAGGAAAGGGATCGGTAGCCGCTCAGGGAAGAGCATTCGCAGGAAAAAGGCAAAAAAAAATTCAGCCTGTCAGGTCACGGGCTCTCATCGAGGGCGAACGACTCTTAGAATGGGGAGAGCGTACCGTCCGGAGGGGAAGAGGAGGACGCACAAAAAGATTCCGCCATTTCAAAGGACGAGGCCGATCGTACGTAAAAAAGAGACGAATCGCAGCGCACTGAGATCTAGCACCGATGGGGAGGGGGAAAAGGCTTCCCGAGGCTTGAGACCCGTCAATGATAGAGTAATGTATTGAGGAAAGAAGGAAAGTGAGCAGGTAGGAACGCATCCTGTGCTGAGGAAGGGAGGGAGCCATTTGCAACCTGCGGCCAGCCCTGCGGTTCTTAGTAGTCGTTGATAAGGAAATAAGAATCACGGGAAAAAACAAAAGATAGAAAAAAAAGAGAAGAAAATCGAGACATCTAGATGAGAAACATGAAACTAAGAGGAGGAAGGACGTAATTGAAAGGAAGCGAGTGCCAGTGCGAATTGCCATCCGGGGGGCTCAGAACTCGAGAAGGAGGGTTTTCATGCATGGCTTTTGTTCACGGCCTCGTATGGGGTCAAGACGCACGGGCAGAGAGGGGCAAGAAGGAACTAACACTGCAAAGTAAAAAAAACAAGGAGTGGTAGTATTTAACGTCATGATGTCCAGAAAGAATAGCCGTCCACTTTTAGACCGGTCCATCGCAAGGGGGCAGACAAGACAACATTCGTTGAGCCGTCGTCACAAAGAACACGAAAGAGGGATTCTATTAGGGAAAAAAGGGACAAATCGGGGAGACATGTACCTGGCGGAGAGAAAAGTTGAAGGCGCCTGCCGCATCAAACTTCGACCATGTAAGGACTAACGAAAAACGTAAATCAGTTTGGGTGAGGGGGTACTCGAAGAATCTGGTAGCCATTTTCTCTGACGATACTCGGGAAAAAAACCGAGGTCAGTCGATCTCAAAGTACCCATCCCAATTCTCAGAATTATAAAAAAGATACAGTAAAATGGAATCGCGAAAAAAAATACTGACCTTCGGCCCACGTCATAGGGAAAGAAGTTGGGAAAAAGCACCGGGTACCAAGAGCGCAGTACAACGGGAACAGCTGGAAATCATGAAAACCAGGGATCCACTCTGTTTGCCGACCACGTAGGAAACTCGGTGCTTTCATCCCAGGGGGAAGGGCCGGACCAGGCGAACTGAAGAGAGGAGGTGGGAGGCGGCGTTGTCTGGAGGGTGCCAAGATAGATGGGTTGTGAAGAAGAAGTTTCAAGAGAGGGAAGAGTTCAGGAAAGAAAGCGGAAACGGGGTCGGCCAAACGGTAGATCCGTAAAAAGAGACCAGCGCAGATCCGAAGAAGAAAAAAAACTGTGACGGCCCCGGCGCGGCGGGGAACGGAAGAAAAGGAAAGAGGGGACTCCGGGACACGGACCGCTGGATAAGTATCGCATAGGGGCGGGAAGGGGGGGGGGGAATCGGGAAACGTTGTACTGGAATTGGAGCCTGGCATCGGACACCTTCTAGAGGGAGGAGGAAACGTATTAGCAGGAGAGGAGATCATTCATCCGAAGATCAATGAAAGGATCACCAAAAGGGCCGCGAGATGCCTCGGATTAGACAACGAGGGAAAAACGGAGCCGGGTAACTTAGCAGACGAGCCTAGTTGAGACCAAAAGAAAATGGCGGCGAAAAAGTTCAAAGCAAGGAAAGAAAATCGCAAACATCGAAACATCGAAGTAAGGAATAGCAACAAAAATCCGTTGCCGAGCGCCGAAGCAATCAGGGCGCCAGGGGCCGTAAACTCTAAAGGGGTCCGCAAGGGCTCGGGCCAAGGGTGAACTACCACTTTGATCCGTGATACTATCAGGGATATGGGCACGTTTGGGTAGGAAATTATACGTCAAGAAATTCCGTGGAACATCTCGCTGAGTCCGGTACTCGCTTGGGCCGGGCAAAGAAGGAATGGGAAGGGGAGCATGGGAAAGCTTAAATGAAGCGCCGGGCGACAGGGTCAGCCTGGAAGAGTCCAAAGCTCAGCGCCCCTGAAAAAATGCAGGGAGGGTGGAAAATCACTGCGTAGATCTTCGCTGAAACTGAAAGCCGCCCTGGACGACCCCAATGAGAACGTGGGGTTTCCAAAGCGTCGCCGAGGTGAGCCACAGGAAGAGGGGGCGGGGTATGGGTCACTTCCCAACACTCCGGCACTCCCAGAGGGGAAGGAAGTGAAACTTTAAACCCGCGCGGGCGGCAAAGAGAAGGAAATAAAAAGAGGGAGATACCATACCGCGGGTACAGAAATGCCTGCAGGGTCTCTTTATCGTCCGGACAATCGTACGGGGTAAAAAAAAGGCTACCCACATACAGGGGCGGTCCGGCCGACGGGGGTACTTGGGGGGACGTAAAAAACTACTGGCCGGTTAAAGCACACAGGTTCCAAACATCTCAATTCAGCTAGAAACGACGAAAAAAAATCTTAAAAGACCGGCCGCACCATGACCGAGCACAAAGGATAGAACTAACGATGCGATGAGGGGTGAGTCCGAACCTGGGGAGGTGAAAAGCTGAGCGCAGTGTGCTCTCAGATAAAACCCAAAATTCATACCGGGTGGTGGAAGGAGGAATCTGGAAAAAAAAAACACGGGGTCCGCGCAATGCATGAAAAAAGGGCGACAAAGAAAAAAGTTGGGGGAGGCCAGACAGGATATCAGAGAAAAAACGGAGGAGTAGGGAAAAAAAAAGGAGGGTATAAATGCCAACCGGCCCGTTACGAGCAAAGTCCTGACACGGGAAATTACCCCGTGGAGGCCGAGGTAAAAAGGTACCGAACCACGTTTCTTCGGGGGGTTTGAATTCACTAAAAAAAGCAACCTCAGCCTTGGCACGCAGGGCGGAGAAACGCAGAAGCTCCTGGGAGAGTGCAGAAAATGGGGTAGGTTCAGTGCAGTGAGTTTGGCCATGGGGACCGGGATTGAAATCTTTCTAGCGAGGGGCATGGGGGGGTGGCACTAGACCCGGCGGGAAAACTTCCATGACAGGAAAGGGTCATGTCACCCGTGAGACGCATGCCTGCAAAAAGGGTCCCGGGGTTTGCCGCGCTGGTAAAAAGTCAAGGATCCAGCTAGAAAAACACAAACGGCCGTGCGACCGCCCGGATGAAAGGAAAAGGCAAAATGAAAAGAGTGCTTGGGAAAGCCCGCCTGCGGTGGAAAGCTCTCAAGAGGGTTTGCCACCTGGTGGGGGAGAACGAGCGATTCTGCGGAAGGACACGATCCCGGAGCTCTCTTTAAAAAAGGAGTCAGCACATTTCTTCAGACTGGAAAGAAACGGGAGAAAAGGATACAGAGTCGCCGGCTCGTGAGATGAAAGAACTGGTCACAGAGAGGTTCAAAAGGCTTTGCTGGAGCGGGACTCAATTCAGCCGTCGCCCAAGGGCTGGACGTGGTGGGACGAGCTCTCAAATTCCGAACCTCCCGCTTGGCTGGCAAATAGAGAGAGAGTTAAAAAGAGAGCGTGCTGGGGAAAACAAAAAGTGGATAACCTCAACTCAACCAATATCGATCGCTGGTAGCTCGGCCCGATCAAAGCGTCACAGAAAGAAAAAGCGGGACACGTTCGCGCAGGGAAGGCATCACAACTGGTCGACACGTGGCGCCTTCCGAGGGGCAAAAAAACACGTCCGTCAAAAGGCGGGTAATGAGAGGGGGAGAGCTATTTCCACCATTCGAAGAATCTCAAGAAGAAGGAGATACGAAAATGGATAGAGGAAATAAGACTCCTTTGGGCGTTCCTGGCCGCCAACTTCAAAACGAAGGGAACCGTCTGTAGGGGGCGGTCAGGCCTGGAAGGAAAACAGCAGATTAATGGATCATCGTTACTCGACTCGGACGTAGGAGGGGAAACTAGGGGTCGGGCCAGGGCATCGAAAACCAGACCACTAAGACTTTACTCTGAAGGGGGTCATTGAGGCGAAAAGGCTACCTGGGCTTGCCTCCAGACAAAGGAAGGGGAAGACATTTGACTGGGAGAGGTACGCGTCGTCGCTACGCGACTGGTACACTGCAAAAAAAGGATCGTGAAGGCCATGCTCCTCGAGAGCGACGCTGCCCGTCTGTGAACTTCTGAAGGGGGAGAAAAAGGAACATCAGCAAGCCCAGAACACAACCCTTCAACCCGCAGAGACTGAGCCAAAAATGCGACTTCAACAAGGTTTGAGAAACGCCCGCCAGGTTAAGGAATGGGAAGGACCCACATCTTGAAGGGCCAGGGGGGGGGGGGGGGAAATGCATTACCAAAAAATTTACCCTTTTGTACCTGCTTCGTTTCATTGGATTCGGGGAGGAAGGCCAGAGGACTTTTGGGGAAGAAGTGGTCCAGATTCTTTCGGGAAGCGGGACAATACATTTCGCGAAGACGAGATACCTGAAGGGAAGGGGCCTGGAGTTCATGTTGGGGGATAGCTGAAAAGGGAGCGAGCGTCAAGAAGGAACGTCGGGAGCGATCCGATTTAGACTCATACAGCCTAAAATTTTCGAAAAAAACTCTGTGCGATATGTTGAATGGAAAAAGAAAAAAGTGAGGGATAGCGCCGAAGACTGATACTGAGGAGAAAAAAAAAATCGTGTTTCAGGTGACGATCGGAAACCGCGAGGGCTGGGGGCTCTTGCGTGAAACGCGACAACGACCTGTTCGTGCTGACGACGGGGGAGAGTGGCGCTGGACCGTGAAAAAGGGTAAACGGTATATTATTAACGTGCTTGAATGGCCACATAAAAAGGGGGGTCTGGCCGCGTTGTAGTGTCCGGCGGGGGGGGGACAAAAAGGCGCTGAAGTTTGAAATAACAGGAAAAAGGCAGTGAAAGGGAAAAAAATAAAGTCTCCGAAAGGACGGAGTGTCGAACCTCCAGGCATGAAAAGACTTGACCGAGAAGGACCCCGCCGGTCGCGCGCAATTCGTCAAATGAAACGGATAGGGGGAACCGCCGGAGCGACGATTGTACCGCTAAGGACTAAATAAGGGCGAAATGGCAAGAGTGTAATCGGAGAGGAGGGGAGTAAAGTATCCTATCTACTGAAAAAGGAATGGAGGGGAGAAAGGATGTGGGTTACCTCTTATCCGAAGACCACAAAGGAAATCGAGTATTTCACGAGATTCATGTGCGAAGAAAGGAGGACGACTCAAGCCGGACTCAGACTCGGAAAGTCCGATCCGCACTTCGGGGTGTGGAATCGCTTTGCGATGCGAAAGGGGGGGGGAAGAAGAATAAAAAGTCCTGGTATTAGGGTAAGTGCTTTATACGCCTGGTGTTGACCCTCGACCACCGCCGAATGGGGAACCTCGAGAGTAAAAAAAAATGCTCCGAGATCTGCTGGTCCCGAATGAAACGAAAGGCCCGAACCGAAAATCGGGCGCGAATGGTTCGGGCGCAAAAAATGACTTAGAACTTCGAACGATCATAAAGGCGGCAGAGACTAAGACCCGTGCAGGCCCGGCGGAATGAGCGCAACGTAGGAGAGAGTCTCGCGATACACTGGGGCAACGAGGGAGTGGCTCGGGATGAGAAACTAAGCGCGATGAATGGGACTTTCATTGGGATCTTCGGTCTCACGTGCAGCCGGGAGAGCAGCTCGCGGGAAGCCCTGGCTGAAACGAAAAAGGAACCATCCTGAGGAAGCACGAGAGGCACAGAGCGTCATACCGAAAAAACCAGAGTAAAAGAGAGAGGTAGGGCGAGCGCCTTCCATCGTGCTGTCAAGAATAAAAGAATTCCCGGAACAGACTTGTCAAGCAAATAGCAGGTCGAAAGATGGACGGGAAAGCGATTTCAAGCGACCTGTGCGGAGGAAGTGTTGTCCCCTGAAGACAGACAACGAAGCACATTATACGTCAACCTCGACTCGGAAAAGATCAAAAAATCACTGCAAGGTCCAGCAAAGACGGGCCGATCGGGGAGGAACCTTCCAGCCCCTTCAGTGAAGAGCCGTCAGGCATCGCATTAACAGACGAACCCAAACCATTTATAAGGTATTCAGGAGGTCGTGCTCTAGCCGAAGTTCCGAATCAATAGGAGGAGCAAGTTTTATAGCGGAAACAGGCTAGCGGTGGTAAAGAGCGGAACCAAAAGCATATGAAACACTCCTTCCAGAAGGGGAAAACTCGCCGATTATTGAGAAAAAGGGTCTTAAATCGAGCAACATCCTATCTAGGCACCGAAGGCCTGGGAAAGCGGAGGAAGAAAGTGACAGGAGGGAGGAGGGAGACTGAGCCCGGAATAATCGAAGTAAAAAGTTCGAGGTTCCTGCTGTCTTTCCAAGGGTTCATTGCAAGTGGAAAAGGGCGGTCACGGAAGAAAGAGGGTTGGGGGAATCGGACCTCGCTGAGCTCAGCGCCTGCGCCGGGCAGAAATCTCAAACCCATGCGAGATCGCGGCTGTAAAGACCGCCTGTGAAAAAAAGGCAATCAAGGGACCGGGGAATTCGCCCGCGAGGGCAAAAGGGAGAAAGGGGCAAAATCGCGGAGCGCAAGCCGACTCGGGAAAGGGGAGGGTGTCATTGGAGTTGTACGCCCCTACCCCTGGGAAATCCTCGAATACAATGACCGGAAAAAAAAATAAACAAGAGTGCTTGGTGCACCCTCCCATCATCGGGTTGTCTCTCCAGGTCGATCCGGGGATCGAAAAAGCAAGATACGCAAAACAAAGACATTGGTCTTTGTCGTCGTAGCAATATGATAAAAAAAGCTAGGGAAAAAAATGGACAAAAGCGTTTTGTCAGGACTGTCTCACATACATAATGGACTTCCGGGAACAAGAAACCGGAGGAAATAGTGCCAGAGGACCATTCAAGGAAGACTAGTTGGGGTGCAGAGTTTAAAAAACGAAAGCGCTATCTCTCTAGACCGGTGTCTTACGGAGCGCGAGTGGCCTCATAGGAATATAGAAAATACGCTCACAAAAGCCGCAGGCCCAAAGAGATTCGAGAATAGAAATAAACGTAAAGGGAAATCGTGCGTCCAACAACCTCAATCAGAGAAAAGGCCCGGGGACACACATGGAATAGCAAATACGTGTTGGACACGAAAAATGCCAAACTGGGAAACAAGAAGGGGGCAAGGAAGAATGGCCACCTGCGGCCATTACCGGTTCAGACCTTCTGAGACGATGGGAGTCTGGACCGTGGAAGGGGTAACCCAGGGATTAAAAAAAAATGGGTGACGCGTCGTGTCTGGTAGGTAACTATGTCGGTTAAGGACTGCCTACGGAACACATCTGGCGGGAGTCCGGAATAGACTGGAAAGGGTAGTAAAGGGCTTTCATATGCCTCGAACCCGAAGAACTGGATTAAAAAAAAACAAATCAAGACCTGACATAAAGAATGGTCGGACCGTAGAATGAAAGGTAAAGGTCCTAAGCCACTCTATCTGCAAGATTCCCATATGTCAGGGGGGGTGGGATAGCAGAATACTGACTCATTGGAGAAGGCATGGACGACAAGAGAAGGATAACGGAAAAAACTCTTCATCTTAGGGCTATCCTCAGGCCGCAGAAAGATTCTTTCACTCTGGGGCAGCTTAGGACGCGGCCAAACGAAGGGAAAGGATCCGGGATAAAATCGAGAAAAAAAGGAAAATCTGATCTCCATGGAGGGATCGCGGAAACGGGGAATATAAAAATGCAAAAGAGACCGCATAGCCGGGAACCGAGGAAAGGTCAATCCGCAGGAAGGAGGGGTCGAAAAGTGGGGTGAAAAAATCATCGCCTGCGAGATCTGTGACGGAACCGGCCGGCCCGTGCACCAAGGTGAAAAAGCGGAGGAAATCAAAAACGATTCGATGTGTGTAACTATACCGTCGATTCAGGGGTGGCCGCAGCTAGACTGTAGAGGAAAAAAGGTAAGGGCCGGAAGGCAACGGGGAGGTGAGATGGGCGACAAGGGAAAAACACAATGACCAGCTGAGATCTAAACAACCTGGAAGGTCCATCTCCGCAATATCGCCAATGATAGGGAACATGCGCTAATAAAGGGATAGATGTCGAGCTGAGCAGCGGTTTCTCCAGCAGCGTCCAAAGGGGGGAAAAAAGAACGGTGGTGTGCAAGAAAAAAGTCTCCTTGAGACGTTGTGGAGGCCAGAGAAGAGCGTATGGGAGTAAAAAACCGGTTGGGAAAAAAAGAAAGTAAATGCGGCCGCTGGAAAACAACGGAGCGCAGGACATGGGTAGAAAAAGAAGGGGGGAGCGAATCCCAAATCAAGGAGGGAGGCACGTTCCGGGCCTGTTTGCGCTTACGCGGTAATCCGGAGTGACTGGGGGGAATCATTTGAGGACGGGAGGAAGGACCGGCCCACTGGGAAGAAAGGGCCAAGTTGTCGGGCCGGGAAGGCAACCTCCGGTCAGAGGTTGCCAACCCCATCCGTCTAGAAACGACGCCACAATTTGAAAAAAAACCGGGGCAGCCCGAGCAACACCACAAGGTTTCATAAGGTACTATGGAAATGAGCGGTGTCGCCACCTTTACTGTTGAAAAGGCTTGAGGCACGGAATTTGCTCTCAGCCACACACCGAAGAAAAGGTTGGGTACTACCTCGGTGCCCCTGCCCGGGGACCCGACGTGAGACCTGCGGCAAAGGAAGGGGGGGGGAGTACACTGGAGGAAGAGCGCAAAACAAAAAGAAGAGGATGGTAGCGCTGACCGCCACCGTCCCGGGTAAGAGGAAACAAAAGGGCAGACAGGACGGACCCAGGCATGGGGACAGATGTAAGTTCCCACCCCTTTTCAGGATGGTTGTGCTGGCGAGCAAAGTAAAGAATCTTTTTCACGGCCAGTTTAGCGAACAAAACTCCTCCCGTCTGGGCAGGGAAGGGAGTGGGGGCTCGGGTCCGGGAAGTCGGGTGTTTGGGGACTGGGGTACACTGAGGTAAGTTGAGAGCGGATGGATGGGGCAAAAGACAAGAGGCACTAAAAATTACAGGGCACAGGTTGACAGGTTCAACCTTAATCCCGGCCGCCCGGGAAGTTGCCGCAGAGGCCCCGAACGAAATTAAAAAACGCGATGAACGACGCCACCCAAAGGCCATCGTGAGGACCGTACAAGGTGTATCTCTCCAAGAAGGCAAATGAAAGAGAGGGGGGCCGAACTCCGGGTAGGGGGAAGAGGGAGATATACCGCTTGGAAAAAAAAGAGAGGGGGAAGGACCGACGCGAGACGGCGGAGTCACTCATCGCGGACTGCTTCGACACCAAAACTCTTCGCCACGGGGTAAGCTGTCACGGAGAAAGCTACCGCTGCTCAGATAGAAATATCTAAGTGCCCCGCCCGAATGGTCACAAACGATCGTGCGGAAGAGGTGCAGGAAGAGGACAAGAGATTTGACTAGACCGTAGGGAAGGAGATGGCTGTGTGGAAGATCTCGAAAAATTCTCACCACCCGTTGATCGGCCGCTAGCGCTGGAAGGAAGAAAAATCTATCGAGGAAATCGAAGTGGATACGACCCCCCGAAATATCGAAGAGTGACGGTATCAAAAACACGCTACAACAGGCGTACAAGGTGCCTAGACGGTTGCAAGGAAACTTCGCAGGGGGACGGCTATACAAACCTTTCTACATGCGCCAGGCCTATGCGGCAGAGGAACCATAAGAGAGTAACGACTAGCGGGGAGAGCAGGTTCTAGAGGGTCCTCTTAGCGAAAAATCTACGCCCTGCGCGAGCTCGGGTCAACGATTTGGATTTCGGCCGGGATCCGGTCACGGGGGGCGGAGGCCGCCCTAGGCATCAGCCGGGCCCGGGTGAAAACTAAAATTCAGGGGGATGTCGGGGAAGAAGGAGAGCCAGAACGGAAAAGTTAGCCAGAGTTACGACGCCAATCTCGCAGCGGAACCTAGGCCAAAAAGGGTAGCTGAAGGCTATGACCACCTCTTCCTCCCAGAGGGGCGTGAGAGGCAGGTCAGTACGGATGGCAGGAAAAAAAGACATGATCAGGTTCCTTCAACAAAGGGGGGTCCAACTTGAAAGGGTCTGTTAATCGTGTCGCGTCTTCCAGAGGATTTTCGAGCGGCTGAAAGAGAACGTTGCCTACCATTTAGAAAAAAAATGACCGCTACCGCAGTCCGAGTGCGTAAACAGGAAAGTGCAAAAAAAGCAGAACATAAGAAAGCCACTGAAAAGAGAAAGGAAACCGAGACGGCCGAAAATTGAAGTCAGACGAAAAGGACAACCCGCCATGCAGAGAAGGGAAA
>Ga0179593_1393207_pt1 | contig 10882 bp, 11 predicted proteins | sample CZODoug2_1_08_16_FD_185931 | JGI IMG/M metagenome (GOLD analysis project Ga0179593, IMG submission 185931) | Vadose zone soil fungal communities from Angelo Coast Range Reserve, California, USA - CZODoug2_1_08_16fungal (PacBio error correction) | ecosystem: Environmental > Terrestrial > Soil >...
AATTATTGATCGAGCGCTTGGGTAATTTCTTAGGGGGAGGGCGGACTATATCAGCATTGCAACGGAGTAAGGGGAGAATAGAAAGAGGGAGGAACCATATTGAATGGAGTTGTTAAGGGACCGGGACATTTTCAATTCTCGCAAAAAAAGGTCCTAGGATCTTGGGTTGAATCTAGAACCTTGAAGAAAAAAAAGGTCCTTGCTGAGGAACCAGTTTTTTTGGACTCAGATCTTGGGGAAGAAAAAGTAGGAAACCCCGGGGGGGGCGAAAATGAGTGTTTTCTCAAGGATCGGGACACCAGGAAAAGGCGGGAAAGTTTGGATCTTCCACAGGGCGAAAGGAGTAGGAGCGGTGCTAATCGTCAACGGTGTTATTATGAGTTCCACTCCAAAGCATAAAAAAGGCGAGCCAAGGATTAGATTCTCTCAGAGACATCGGGCCCGCTTGCTTCGGAGACCAAAGCTAGAGAGCTAACTTTCGCGCCTTTAGACTCTTTTCGTAACTCAGGGGGGGGGGGAATACCTACCCCTCATCTTGTAATCTTATATTCCTGGGGTAAACCGATAATGGACAGGGGGGGAACTCTTTACCGGGAAGTTTCCTTCCAGAAGGGTGTTAAAATTGGGGGGGACCACCATATCAAAAGATCCTCACAGGCAGAGTGTCTTTGAATGAAACCAGAGAGGAACGTGCGATTTTTGGGTGGGGGCATATGAAACACCAGATTTGGTCGGAAAAAGGGAAGGTTTGGAGACGGGGAGGACGATCTATGAATCTAGTTACCGCACGGGAAATCAAACATTCGTCAGAGTTGGCAGCAAAGACGAAGAAAGCTCGTGGCAGCCGGGGGTCGAACGCTGAAAAGGCATTAACTAAGAAAATAAATAATGTTCAATGCCCAGCTGATCTGCAACTGTCCAGAAGAGGGGGAATCCAAATACAGTTGGCCTCTGAAAGGTGTTCGCAAGAGCCTCACGCTCGCACCTCACCCTCGCTCAAAGGAGGTCGCTCGGGAAGGGAGGGGGTGTGGAGCATCAAACAAACACGCCGCCAGAGTTCAGTTCAGAATAAAGAGGTATCTAAGAAAAACAAAAAGACCGTCAGCACCTTACCGGCATCGGAATCTGGGAACAAAACGATCAGAAAGAAAGAGAAGGGAAACCCCCGAATGGGAGGGACATCATCGGAGGTTGACCCTGTTGGAAGGAAGGGGTCGGAACGGAGGGGGGACCGTACTTGTCCGAAAGGGGGAAGAAGAGCTCCGGGTGTACAAAATCAGATCACGTATCGACACGAATGAGGAGGTGAGAAGCGGGGAAAACCCCCCCGGTCGGGAATGGGGACAATTGTCCCGCTCGGAGGGTATTAGCAAGTGGACTATCGCCGTCGACGGATTGAGTAAGAACATCATCGCGGGCAACAGCACGAGAAAACGATTTGAAAATAAGTCTGAATCGAAGCCAATCGATTTGGTAGAGTGCCGAAGAAGAAAGGGGGAGCACGGTTAGCTGAAAGAAAGGGCATAGGTGTAAATGAAAGGAAGGATAATCTCTCTAAAAAACTTGGAAAAATGGGAAAGATCTATATTAAGATACCCGCAATTGGCACTGTTCAGGCTCCAAGTCTACAGGATCGGAAAGGATTTAGTCGGAAAAATGACACAGGCGGCGCTTCTATCTTGTTTTTTTTAGGTCGACGCGGCAAAGAGTTTTCTGCTATTTTATGGAGGACCGATTTGTCGATCGCTAAATCCGTATCGAAAGGCGAGAACGCTACGGATAGACATGCAGACGGAGGACAATTACCAATAAGAGCCAGAGGGAGAATGAAAGGGTCGCATCTCTGTCGGACGAGGGGAATGACACCGGGCGTATATCACCCCTCCACGTCAACGCCTGAGGGTACGATCCCGTGTATTAACAGGCGGCCAAAAGCGATTATGAGCCTCAAATGTGAGGGGGGGGGGGTAAAAGGTAATGTAACCCTTCTTATGAGGGTGAAAAAGCCGAGTTAGATGCCGGGAACGGGTAGACGTGCTGCGGTCAAAAGTGCTCGCCCGCGCTCCAAAGCTTCTTTTGTTGGGGGCTGAAAAAGCCAAAAAGGTCGGAAGTCTAGATTTTCTAAAGAGGGGGGAGGTCGATCCGTTTCGAACAGGAGGGTTGCCCACCGAGGAAATGGGAAATAGGTACGGCGGCTCTGGAAGGTGGGAAAATTCGGTGCACTGGGATTGACGTTACGAGAGAGGGTGTCGAAGTCCTCTATGTTCCATAGGGGGATTGAGGAAAGAGAGGGGCTGAAGATCATAGGGTCTCATTCGATGACGATTATTCACTCCGTCTCCATTTCACGATGTCAGAAGGAGGGTCAGGCCAACAAGGAGAAATCGGGGGGTTTTTCAAAAAAATGACGCCTTAAAAAACAAAGTCGAGAGCCAGTGGGCGGGCCCCGAACAGGGGACTGGGGCGGATCTGACCAATTGGGATTCAAACGGGAAGGGGGAGGAAAAGGGGGTGCAGTCGGGCGGGTCCATAAAGGAGATCCCGGTACAATAAAGGTTCCGAAGGCAGATCTCAAGCGGGGGCGGGCCGGTCATCGGCGGAATACCTATGGTGGACTGTCGACAGTGAAAAATCAAAAGCAGATGGCCCGAGATGCAGAGGGCCGGGGAATCGAGAAAAGGGTGGGATCTGGAAGCAAGAGGAATGCTGGTAGGGGAGCCTGGAGAGACTGCAGCAAAGGTTGTCACTGCTCATGTGCAGACGAGCAGGGGACACTGGGACAGAACACGAAGGGGGAATGTCAGAAAAGTAAAGGGTGAATCGCACCACGGAAGGAAACATTGGGGCTGGAAAGGGGAGAGTGCTACTACGATTCAGGGATGAGTCTAAAGGCCAAAATTCTAGCTCTCTCATCCTTAATAGCGAAGGTTGCGATAGCTTAAAAGTGAAAAGCAGTCGACACGTTAGTTGGGTTTGGCAATGGAGAGGAGTTGTGGGGGGGAACCTTAGTTTCCTGAATAGGGGGTATGAAGAAAGAGTGACGTTGCTGAAGGCAGGGCCTTAGTGAAGGGGGGACACTTTTTCGAGCTATCAAAGAAGGCTCAAAAGGCGGGACTATCATCATGAGAAAAAGGCAACCTAAAGAGACCTTGAGGAAGGCACGCGAACGGTTACGAGACTAAATGAATGTGCGACAAGAAGTAAGGCAGCTTCGGATCGGAGGGGGGAAGTTGACCAACGCTAGTGAGGAGTGACAATATACACACTGCATTTGGCTAGGGGGAGAAGTCCTCCAGGAAACTCAAAGAGTAAGAAAGAAATCTCTGAAATTCAAAAATCGAAGGCCTCTTCAAAGTCAAAAATTTCATCGCTCGAGAGGGGGGGAGGCGCTTCATTGAAGTAAAGGAGACCCGTCTGACTCGGGGTTTCAGGGAGGAGCATGAAAATTAAAAGGAGCAAGGGCAGAACTGGCATCGGATTTGCGCAGAGAAGGCAAGCTTTACGATTAAGCGAAAGGACTTGGGTACATCTAGCTCACGACCGACAAACTTAGTGAGTAAAATAGAGAGGGGGTGCTTGGTATATATGAACGTCCATCCATTCTTGAATCGGGGGGAAGTAAAAAACCGTCAGAATTAAAACATGGGAATGCCCAAGGGTCTCATATTTCATGTTATGCGGAAAATAGCCACATTACTCACCGGAAGGGGATCGTTAAAACTTCATTAAGAGAATAACTTCCACACTACAGGAAATGAGAGGAGGCCTGGGAATTAATCCTTATGCTGGACGATCTCTATATGAGGGGCATTGGTCTTTAAATTGGTTGAAACAACTGGTCGTGGGGGAAATGGGTGACTGCGACGGCGTGGAGTTGATTTAAACCGAGAGAAGGGAAAAAGGGGGCAGAGCATTCTTGTCGCACTTGGGGGGGGGGCTCAGTAACTCCTACCTAGGCGGGAGCCAGCGCCTGTGGGGAGGCGGAGGTGGGAAGATGGTCAGAGGGGGGGGGGGAGAAGGCCGGTAAGGGTCGTGGAGGGGAGAAAGTATTCTAGAAGGGACACCGTATCCTCCGGTCAAACCATACGCTTTCGCGAAGAGTCATGCATCGCTCACAGGTGGGGACCACAAAGGGGGCAAAGGCCCGCAAACCCCCACAGGAGGGGCAAGACAGGGGGGAGAGAAGTCGTCGGACGTAAGGTCCAGTGGTGCCGAGAGAAAGAGGAACGGAAGAGGGGGCTACCACATTGGGTTTTAACTTATGGGTGTAGAACATTTCCCATTCAGTCCGTTGAAAAGTCACAAGCATTTCCCTAAGGACAAGATCTACACATATTGGAGGTATTGAAAAAGGGACACTGCAGACCGACCATTGGGAGGAATTCCACTAAGGGGAGCTATCTGGGAACAACATAGTATCGGGGGTAGGGCCCCGGGCGAGTTCTATGCTCACTGTTATCTCCGGACTGAGGCCTATGATATCGATGGGTAGGGGGAACCTAACCTGTGACATCTTACTTACTTGAGCTAATTAGTCCAGAACTGCGGGTTAAAAGACCCGACCATTCATAGGACGTCAAATCTCGTCACCGTTTCAGTCCTATCTGGGGCAAAAGAGAATGCTTTGGTGGTAGATAGGCAGTAAAACCAGGAGTCCGTTACTTGGAACGCATCAATGGGCCAAAAGATGCAATGAGGGAAAGCGATCTCATCGCCTGGGAGATAGGCAGCATTCTTGCCGAAGAAAGAATATGAGGAGAAACAGTGCTCGTGAAAAAGTAAGCGAACAAAGGAATGGGAAGAAGGAAAGTTGCAAAGCATAAGTCTAAAAAAAAAAAATGGGGTGATAAAAGTTTCGAAACGGTGCCAGAGAAAGCTGATCAACCAGACGCTATCTACGGCTAAATAGGGTCCAGAAAGACCAGGCCGAAAAAAAACGCCACCCGTGCATCTCGGGCGAGCACGCACACCCCGGCAGCACACGTGAAAGAAAACCTCGTTTTTGGAACGGATCAGCGGGTCAAGAATTGGCCAAACTCCATGGTATATCGAGATTGAGGGACTCCTGTTTGTACTAGGGGGATGGTCCCACGCAGAGTGACTACAGGGATTCCGACGCGTACCCCTTAGGATCACTCTTCCGACGGGGACGAAAAATTTCTAGGGCACATCAAAGACTAGCTTTTCCAGAGGTCGGCAGCATTTATATCCCGTAGCGTGACTCAAGGCTCTCGGATTGGGGGGCAAAGGGGGATCCGCAGGAGTCGTCAAACTCAATAAGATCGCTATCAGACGATGTGGGGCCCCGGGCGACTTCAAAAAAGAGGGGAACCATCACGGGTGTCCGGATCCATCCGTGCCGTACAAAGTTATCGAAGAATAAATGTAGGATCTTTATGAGTGTCTAGCAAAAAAAGGGGGTCCTTCACCTCTAGGATTGAATCCGGGCCGCATAAGAATCATTATTAGCTCGCACACCGTGACTGGGTCTTCTGGGGGCACTCTACACAATGGAATCGTAAAAGTGTGAAGTGCGGACGCGGGCAAATCGTTGAGGAGTTCTTATTCCAGATTGTTCGTTAGATCGGGGAAATCTTCTCGGAGAGCGCAATACGGATGAAAAACAGGCATGGATGATCGGTACAATCTAATCTACTCTGGGGAAAGGAAGAATCTCTTTAGGTCGAGTAACCGTGTATGAGTTCTCGCAGTTCAAAATCTCCATGGGGCCTTGGGACAGTTCCAACGGAACTCGCGCGGTATCCTACCTTGGGGAAACAATATTGAATATGTCTAGTCAACGAGGGTCCATGGCAAGGTGCTTCGGGCTCTGGAAGCGGGGGCCGCCGCCGCGGAAGGAATCGGGGGGAGTTTTGTTTGGGGGCTTGGCAATTTCTCCTTAGATATGGGGGGGAGTGAGACTTTGGGCTACCGTCTACGATGATAGCCCAAGTGATTATACGGTCGTTGAAACCGTTGTAATTTCATGATTTGCCCTTTTGTCCGGTTACGATTCAGAAAATCAGATATGGGTGAATATTGCGAGGCCGAGGGAGCAGATCATGGGAGATGCGATGAAATGCCGACTATCATGGATTCAGCGGTTCTTGCGTCAGGAAAAAGTCAGCAGATGGTTTTTTGCGGCCAAAATAGCAAAATCGCGATGCAAGGTCGGGAGATGCTGGGGAGAGAGACTTTTCCGCTATGATCTTGGGTTGCAAACAAAAAAGGACGGGTAGGGTTCGGGTTTCCGGCCGTCCTTCTAATCACCCAATCTCTGTTCGCGGGCGGATCAAGTGCAGCAGGGCTATCGGCGTATAACCATGTGACAGATCGTACGGAAGTAGCGCGAGCGAAGGACTCAACGAGGTAACATTCGTACGACGACAAGTGACTGCTCCCTGCGGGCTGTGGGGGACTGCGAAGCAGTCCTGCAGAGTTTACGTCCTATCGTCAAGAAGAAAGGGACCCTAAATGCAGGAGCAGGCTTGCGTCCACATTGCACAAAGGGGGTCCGGAGTCGCGACGGCAAATCGCAGAGGGCCGGGAAAAACAAAGGAAAGCTCTACTTCCTTCTGGGGAAAAGGGGGGATCTTAGGGAAAGAATAACAAGTGCTTGGGGAAAGGCAAAAACGATTTTCAAAAAGGGGCCGAGGGAATCGGTATAAATAGTTGGGGAGAGGACGGCCTCCGGGGTGAACTTTTGATCTGAAGCACGCCCGCAACGAACTTACGATGTGATAATCCTGAGATTCAGAAACAGAGAAAGGACAAGCTCTGGGAGGAACTACGATGGCGTTTACGAAAACAACATGGGGCGCCCTCTATTTAGGACTCGGGGGGACTTCGTATCTAGGTTAAGAAATAAGAAGCAGATAACTTGGGTTACGAAATCACCGGACTGGGGGGGCGGCATCATGGTCCGAATTCGCAAACGACTCTAAAGGGCGTGAGGGCCAAGAATAGAAGGAGTAGCCAAGGGAGATATCCTCTCTTCGGGGGGGTTAAGACTTCTTCATTTACTGACTATAGAACAGAGAGCATTACTGTGGAGGCGAACTGAGAATAAGAACCATGATGGAGGATTCGAGAGACCAGGGCAGTCTTATTGAACTCCGAGCCTCTGAACAGATTACGAGTTAAGAAGGCTCTGCAGCTATCGCCACGGGGGGACCATAAGAAAAAACCAACAAAGGAGGGTAAGATATATTTTCTGTGCGATCTACTTCAAGCAAGGAGGAAGAGAAAGCCTGTCGAACCAGGGCAAAAACAAGAAATCAACCCAGGGAAGAGGGGCAGAGGGCTATCGCAGCAGGGCATTCTTTACTCAGAGAGCCACAATAAGCGCGGCCGGTTGAGATCGGCAAATTAAGAGGAGAACCACGACTAGACTTAACGATGGGTTCTTTAAATCGGAATTTAGGGGCGGGGAAACTAATGTGAGAGTTGAGGATTGAGGGGGCAGGGCGCCCGACCTGGGTTGCGTATCAAACATTGGAACTGCGACGGCGGCGTGAGTTGATTTACCTAGTATAAGGGCCTTAGAATCAAGATAGTTGGGGGCTCTCAAGACTCAGGTCGAGTCCCCCCCTTTCGCGAGTGGGGACTCGAGGGGGTTGAAGAAAGAAGTGCCTGTGGCAACTATATTGGGCCAATCATTCGAGAGTTAAGGGCTTCTCCTCTATTCTCTAAATCAACAGGAAAACATCCTCCTGACCCCAGAAAAAAAAGTACTTGAGAAAAGGGGGCCAGATGATCACCTTTTTAAAAACACAAAGTCGCAAAAACAACCAGCCCTGTAGTTCTTGGAAAATTTTGGAAGGAAAACTTCGAAGGGAAGGATAGGAGAGTGAAAGGTTTTTAAAGCCTCACGAGGTCTCTAAGCTCAAAGGGTAAAAAAAACTGGTGAAAAAAAAGACTGGAGATGAGGGTCACTAATGTTCGAACGGACATGTTTCCTGTGGGGGAAACATTTCGCTTATGATCAAAAGGACGGGACCAGGCCGGGTTCACGTGTCCAATGCACTGGGTCCGGCAGTAAATTGCAATCGAACCTGTCATAGTGCCGGCGTAGGAGACTCAATCAATTCGTCGAAGGGAAAACAATCTTTATATCGAAGAGGAAGTTATAGGGGGTCCGGAGAAGATCAGCGGGGATGAGGGAAGCCGAGCTTAAAGCAGCGTCCTTTACAGAATCCCAAAAGAAGAGAGCAAGCTCGCACACAGTGAATGCCGAAGAAACCTACATCAGAGGGGTTGGGGGAATGAAAGGAAAAACCCTATTGTACTTTTGAACTTAACAGAGAAGGAGGATCGGAATCAGGTTACGAGCAGAGGGGAACTGGAAAAGAAAGGGAGATTTCAGCGCTAATAACTATTTACAAGCAAAGACTAGGTCGAACTCGGGCATCTAGGAAAAGAACCAGAAATGGTGCTAATTCTATTTGCACCACCGAGTTGTATTCCAAAATTCTAGTTTGGAAATAGGGTTGAACTGAGAAGAACCGGACACCTCAACCTCTATGCTAATCTGTCTTTCCGCTTAAGAACTCCGCCGTCAGGAAAGTAATAAGGAGAGAAAGCAAATGACCCCTCAGGGAATATCAGGTTAGCTTTGGCTTCATCGACACTCTTTAAAAAGAAGCAGGCAATGATTACCCACTCATGATTGAGTCTATTTGGGGGGCGAGAACTGAAAGATCATGAAGTGAGAAAGGTGGCTGAGGCTACTTGATCCAACGCATCTTCCGACATCTATTTTAGGACCTGACTGGCCGCAGATCTTGGGAGACTCTGTAGGGAAGTCCTTTAGCGTTGAGATCAGTAGATACATATTTGGAAAAGACGGGGTCTACAAGTAGAGGGTCAAGAAGTACAACAACGATGGTGCCATCATTGAAAAAAACTGCACGGGTGTCCTTCTTGTGCGATCCATCCTTCGAGAAAACTGGGGGAGAAGTCAAATAAGGTTCAATTTGAGGGTGCTGGAGAAGATCTCGCAACGATATTATTAAAAGGGAGGATTATCCTCTGAAAAAGAGCATTGGGGGACGGGTTTGAGGGGACTAAACCGGGTCAAGAAATGGTGGCTTCCGGCAGCAGGGGACACCAGGGCGCCGGCGGTATAGGGTTGAGTCGACCAGCCATCGGGGGGAGGGAGGCGTGCAGCGACCGTGGGGGGGGAGGGAAGATGTCAAAGAAGGAGAAGACGGGTCGAGGGAAGCAGAATGGTATATACCCACAAAGACTTCTCCCTTTACGAGAAAGCGGAAATAGTAACGGAAGAAAGCTGTCTGAGGAGAAGGTATAAGGAAAGGATCTGAAGTATGTTCGTCATGAAGGGGATCCGTTCCAGGGGTCAAGGCTAGAGAGGATGATCATCAAGTTACACGTATGGCCCTCTTGGGTCAACCCGGGGGCGTGGAAGGGAACGGGCTGCCGCGGGTCCTGGGAGGAAGGGAATGAAGGGGGGAGGCGAGGGAGTGTGGTCTGCGGCAAGACAGGAATTCTGAAGGAGGGTAGGTGAGCGAGCGGGGTGAGGCATCCGTTTCGAAAAAAAGAGAAGACCGAAGGGATGGACAACGGCTTGTTGGGATGATCTGTTGCCTTTTCAGACCCGTAGGTCGGGTCGTTCCGCTTAAGAAGAAATTTCAGAAGAATATAAGGAACATGTCTCGCGGGAAGCAATATGAAGAAGGCTATTCGATCGAGAAGAGCATCTGATTCCGATGGCAGGGGGGGGGGAGGGAGCATTACAAATGAAGGGGACGGCCAGAGGGGGGGTTCGGCATATCCAAGAGCCAAGGGCGCTGAGGTTGCGAGGAGAGGAAGAAATGTGCGAGATCTGTGCCACTATGATAGGGGGCAAAAAAACGGACGGGGAGGAGCTGGGGAAGGTGGTCCAGGAAGTTCTTCATGGAGCTTTTCCGGAGGAAGCTCTCAGAGGAAGAAAAGGAAGGAGAGACGCGGAGACCCAGAGGGGAGCTTCGACGAAGGGAGCGCGGAGTCCCGACGCCCGGTCAAGGAGGACAGGTCGATCGTGCAGGGGGGGAGGCTGAAGAAAAGCTTCTAGTGTCGGCTCGACTACATCAAAGTTCAAGCGCTTTGCGTGAAAAAAGAAGTTGGAACCTAACCGGAGGGAACAATACAGGACGGGCATCGGAAAAACTCATAGCAGCGCCTAATGGGGATGGACGTCACTGAGCTGCTGGACCACTTGAAAGATCATAAGGGAGGGAAGGAAGACTCCTGGGTAAAAAGATTCACGCAGAACCTTTGAGGGGGGGATGCACGTAGTTGTGGAACCAGGGAAAATGAATCTGTATCGAAAGCTTACGGGGGTGAGATATCCGGGGTAAGTGTTCTTCTCGATCCTCTCCGGGAGTAAACTCTTACCGGGGAAGGGGAGGGGGACTGACATCAAGGAGAAAAATTCAAAAGCTCGCCCTGTCGACCTGCGAATCCACTCGCCGAACGTCGGAGTTAGACCAACATGAAGGCATATGAGGAGAAAAGGGGCGCGCTGGCAAGGGGGGGTCAGAGGTATAAAGGTTAGAGAAAAAAGATGAGAATACCGCATTCACTGGAGCACGCAGGGTTTCAGGGGGGAAGAAATCCGCAGAGGACAGACGAGGGACTAGGTGAGTCACATAACGGTCCCTCTTTCAAACTACAGGGAAGGAGTCCAGCGCGTCGTGGGGGGGCAGGAATAGGCATTTTCAGGGCAAACCGCGCGCTGATGTGGGGGAGTCACAACTACATTCCAAGGCTGAGGAGGGGCACTGGTCATGACCCTGGGAGAGGAAGGAACTCAAGGGACGGTTGAAGGGGGAGGCACAAAGGAAAGGAAAAGGAGCCTGGAGGACGTCTGGGGCTCTACTGA
>Ga0179593_1393211_pt1 | contig 10882 bp, 18 predicted proteins | sample CZODoug2_1_08_16_FD_185931 | JGI IMG/M metagenome (GOLD analysis project Ga0179593, IMG submission 185931) | Vadose zone soil fungal communities from Angelo Coast Range Reserve, California, USA - CZODoug2_1_08_16fungal (PacBio error correction) | ecosystem: Environmental > Terrestrial > Soil >...
AGGGGGAAAAAGAAAAGACTCATGCGTGACCAAAATGCGGGAAAAAAAGGGTAGGGGGGAGGGAGGTTCCAAGGGGGGTTAGGGATTTTGACGGGGCGGGTGAAAAAATCGAAGTAAAATTCCGGGGGGGAGAAACGGGGTGCAATGGCTGTGGTTGATTGAAAAGAAGAATCAGGCGTGCGGGAAAAGTCCGGGAAACACTTGGGAGAAAGATGACAAAAGGCTTTGGCGTTCGCAAGAGAAAGGGGGATGGGTCTTTTTTCACGGGCGCAGAGAACTGGGAAGGGGAGCGGAGGTTCTGGCTTCATTTCTAGGTTCAGGAACAGCATGGGGGGGGAAGCCGAACAGAGGCGAAGGGTTTTTTGAAAAGCCAAGCCGTGATTCCCGGGCGAACTGTTTGGGAGCGGAGGAAGAGGCGGGTTTGCTCTGTTTTGTGGGACGAAGGTTCAAAGAATTTGTCGGGGAAGAGGGCCAGTAGGGGGGGCAGCCAGGGGTGGAGTTGGGAAAAAGGGGGAGGGGCCGGGTAACAATCAATCCTAAAAAAGCGAAAGGGGGTCTGGGGAAAGAGCGCTCATCCGTTTTAAAATCGCGGGGGAGGGGGGGGATGGGGGAAAAGCCCAATCCCCCGTGGGGGGGTGGAGGGAGGGGGCGAGGGGATGAGAGGAAGGATTAGAGGGGTGGACTCAGAGGTTAACAAAATGAAAAAAAAAGTTAGCCCTCTTGATTTGGAAAAGGACGTGCCTGCATGCGAATGCGAGGAGGGGCGTGTTGGGAGAAAAAAAAAACGGGAGTGTGGAGAAGGACACACAATGGCGCGCGAAGAAGGGGGGGTCCAAAGGACAACTCTGTATCGACCGAAAGGGCTCCCTTGGCGATGAAAAGAAAAGGTCCTAGGGGAGTCAGGCGGCGGCGGATCGGAGGAAGCATGGCGGGAGAAAAGCCGTGAGTACGTTGAGGAGAGAGGGGGGGCAGTCGATGCTGAAAAAGGTTGGGGGGGAGATTGGCGAGGGGGGGAAAATATGTTGCGCGCGCAGAACGTGCAGAGGGCGAATGGAAAAAAAAAACTAAGACGTGTTAGTCAGATAACGGACTGAGATATTTCGGTTCAAAGGGGTTGGAGGCGGGGGGGGAGGTGGCTAAAACAGGGGGGAGAATGTCCGAGTCAGGTTTGGGGGGACAGTCTGTTTTTGGAGAGAAGCCGGGTTGGAAAGAAGGGGAGGCCGAGTTCGGGAGGAAAAACGAAGTGGACATTGGGAGGGGGAAACTCATTCTGACTAAAAAAAAAAAAGAGGGAAAGTACATGTGAAAGGGGGGGAGCCTGAGAAAAAATAAGTTAACTCTGGAAGGAAAAAACAAAAGTTCCGTATATTTATGGAAGGGGGGGGGATTGCTGCGCACCAATGGAAGACTGCCACGTACTTCCAAGAAAAGGGAGGTCAGGGAGGAACAGGGGTCTAAAGCAGGTGAAAAAAATAGGATTGAAGGGGGGACAGGAGATTCTTTTGTTTACAAGAGGAGTTAGGCGATGAGGGGAGGCGGCGGACAGGCGGGTTGGAAGATCAAAAAGGGGGTGGGTGATTTTAGGAGAAGCAGGTCTGCGTCAAAACTAAGGTAGACGCCTTGGAGGAGGTTCCGTCTTTTTGTTATTCAAAGGATCCCGTACAAGCGCAAGGCTAGCAAAAACAAAAACCAACGGAGGAGGGACAGATACGGATGCAGAATGGGTGTTCAAAATATAGAAAAACGAGGGAGGAATACTACAATTGAAGAGGAGCGTCCAGGGGGGGAAGGGAGACGCGGGGCAGGGAAAAGGAAAAAAAGGAAAAGCAGGCGCTCCCATTTGAAAAACAAAGAGGAAAAAGGAACAGCGAACTCAAAAGGGGGCCACAAAAAAGGTCACAAAAGGAGGGGCACGTCCATATTTTCCGTATCAGTGTAAAAAAACAGAAAATGAAGCGTACATTGGGCATACGCGATCAGGAAAGGGGCTCGCAGAAGCAAATAGAAAAAGAAAATTCAAGTAAATATCGCGGCCGGGGGGGGGAGTAGGGAGGGGAGAGGGGCGGGTCGATATCCCGAAAGGGAAAAAAGGAATTTCAGTCCGTAATGGGGGACAAACAGAACGGAAGGTCCAGAATAGGGATGTCAGAGGGACCGGACTTTAAAACCGGACAAGAAGGGAAAAGGCAAAAAACATCTGCTAAAATCAACGAGGAAGGGGGACAGAGAACCGGGGAAAAAAAAAAAAAGTATTCAAAAGGAAGCCGCCTTCAAAAGAAGTAGATTGAGGAAAGGAGACGGGCACTGTTGGCTGGGAAAGACGGAGAAGTTTTGGGGGAAAAAGTGGCATCCACTCACCAGGGGATGCCGTAGACCAAACATGGGATTCGGGGGGGGAAAGAAAACCGAGGCCAATGAAAAGGCTAAAAAGGACGAGCCTCCAGCGCGCCGCCCCAGCAAAGTCCGCGCCACCGGCTTTGGCGCACAGAACTGGTTGTTGTGGCTGGGAAATTGTTTGTTGGTGGGGGGGGGCGGGGGGTTGGGTTTTGTTGGCTCAAAAAAAAAAAAGCTCAAGGAAGGGGAATCGACAAATGAAAATGCAAGTATGGGGGAAGGGAAAATCGAGAAGGGTCCGGGTGAGCAATTGAAGAGGGAAAAAAATCCATAAGACTGTTAAAGAAAAGCGCCGAATTGGTGCAATCAGGACACGGGGAGGAAATGTCGCACTGACACAGCCAAGGGAACGAACGATTCGAGCGAGAAGCGGCGCGAAAAGGGAAACCGGTCAAATGGGGGGGGGGGGTCAGGGCCCCGATGATTTGAAACGCGACGGACAAGCGGCCCCGCCAAAACATCGAAAAAGGAGGGAGGCCACCCGCAATTGACCGCAGGGAAGAGGGTTCTTGGTCCAGATATCGAGGATTGGAAGAAGGGGAAAACCCTTAGGCCGGGGGAAGGGAAACTCACCCCACCAGGCTGCCAAAGATACGGCCGGCCTGAAAAAAAAGGGACAGGTTTGAAAAAATCGCGAAACAAAAGAAAGGAAGACTCGGGCTCAAAAAAAGGGGAGGGGCGGGGAAGGGAAGGGAGTGCAAAAAAACAAAAGTTCGGCGCCGGTGCCAGGGAGGACGAAAGGGGTATAAAAAAACGACAACCAAGAATAAACCCAACATCTTCGCAAAAAAAGAAGGCAAAATCTCCAGACCTATTTTGAAAAACCTGAAGTGAAAGGGGCGCCAACGACAAGCCACGCGATCAGGGGGGGAAAACAAAGATCAAATGCAAAGGGTTTATCACAAGAAACCGGAGTTCGAATTTTCAACAGCACGAAAAGCAACCGAAAAGAAAATCAAACAGCGTTCCCATAAATGAGAAACAGGTGAAAGGGGGGGGGAAAGGACCTCCTAGGAAGTTTTCGCCATCTGAAGATCTCGACAGCTGGAGAGGAAAAAAGATGAATATTTCTACTACCCTCCTAAAAGGCGGATTTGACGGTTCGGAGAATTTATGGGAACTGGGGGAAGGGAAGTGGAGTGGTGAAGGGGAGGGAAGTAAAAAGAGGGGGGGAGGAAAAAAGGTTTGATGGGGGAAGAAACAACGGGGGGGGGAGGGAGGGGGGGCCGGGAAAGACGCGGGGAAGGTCCGTGTGCGAACTTGAATCAAAAAGGGAACTAGGAGGAAAGAGGACGTTTGAAAAAAAAAGGGGAGTTCTGGGTTTTAAGGGAGGAAGATAGGGGGGGGTAATTCTTTTATCGACTTGAGGCCATTTGGAAAACTCATTGTCAAAAATGAGAAGGCTGGGGGGTGGTGGGGGAAAGGACGAGCAAGCAGTGAAAATGGTCCCGGAAGAAGGTTTGGAGTCACGAGACGTTTGCTGTTAGGAAGGTTTTTCAAAGAATGAGGCTGAAAAGACGGGGACCGTATCGGGTGTAAAGGGGGGGAGGGGGTCACTTGGCGGGAACCGACGGGGAAAACGGGCCGGAAGGAATCGGGACCAAAGATCGCTCACGAGGGCCAATCGCGGGGGAAAGGGGGGAGGACGAAAGGAAGAAAAGTTGGGAAAAGGGGCTAGGGCGTAAGGAGGGGGATTCTCCGAAAAGGAGAAAAAAAAAAAGGAGAAGCGTGGGTTGAGAGTACAAAAGGACAAAACAACAAGTGAAATGGGGGGAGGTCCGGGATTGGACGAAAAGGAGGCCGGCCTAAAGGATTAGGAATTTCAAGTTCACCTATGTTGCTGGAGGTAGTTCACCTCCAGATTCGGGAACGGAAGAAAAGAAGTGGTGGCCCAATTAGGGGGAAGAGGTAAAAACGAAGGAATTCTCCGAAGAGGGTAAAAGGGAGCTTTACATACCTTCAAAAGGGGACAAGGAATGTTCTTCCAAGGCGAAGAAAACATGTTTGCTAAAATCCTTTTTCAGGAGGGGGAGGAAGCGGGCAGGGATTGCTGATGCTCTCGGATTATGGGGGAAAAGAGTTACGAAGCGTTTTATTTGAAGCCAGTGCTCGCTGGAGGGATGCGGGGACGAAGAGGGGGATTCAGGGGGAAGGGGGAGGGGGGGACTGTTAGCTACCTTCAACTTGAGACCGTAGTTGGGGTGCGGGGAAAAAAGGCGGGAGGGATTTTTTCAGTCGGGGGGGAGGGGGGGGGGGGTCGGTTGCGCCCATCACGAGTACATTTGTGGCGAAGAAGAAGGCAAGGGGGTGTTGGGGGGGGCTTGGAACAGATTAGCGTGTTCGGCGTATCTTAAACTCGGACCGAGGGGAAAAGGAAGTGCGCCGGGCAAGGGGGGGGAGGTGTTAAGGTGTAAACAAGGGAGAGACAATCGGATGCAATCCGGGGTAAGGAGGGGGAAAGTCCCAGTTTATCCAAAGGCCGAAAACACCCGTGCAGGATATTATGGAAGGACGGTCTGATTGGGATGGAGGGGAAGAAGAAAGTGGACCGAATCGCTCCGCAATCAAGTTTAAAAAAAAAGGAGGCGGACCGTTTTAGGAAAGACGAGAACGCGAACAAGCAAGTTCACACCAGTTGATGCTTCTGGGGGAAAACACGGTGCTTGCGCTTCCGGTAAGGGCGACTGTCAAGGTTTAAAGACAAAAGCGTTTTCAGTGATTGGGAGGAAAAGCGTAGCGTCAACTCTGGCAGCACGCTTGGGCGAAGTAGTGGGGTGCCTGCCTATGTGGGTGGTCAAAAGCATACCATCAAAAGCTATCAGATAACAACACTGAGTAGGGGAGAAGAAGGGCGCTGGAGGGGGGGAGTCGGAAGAAGGAGGAAGAACGCTTCATTACTCCTAAGGGAACTACTGAGAGAGAGCGGAAAAAACTTAATTTGGACGCTACGTTCGTAGGGAACTGAAAAAGGGTAAGTTGCCGGTAGGGGGGGGAGAGGAAGAACGGCCGCCATCACCACGGGGGCACAGGGCATCCTCCATCTACTTCAAACGTAGGAAGGGGGGTTGGGCGTATCTCTTTCGAAACAGCATCGGAAATTTATTTGTCACCGCGGTCCGGGGTAGACACGCCATAACAAATAGAAAGTATCATAAAGAAAGAAGGCAAGGGGCGGGGAGGGAGGGCGCTTAAAACATTCGAGGACCCATGAGAAAGGTGAAGTAATGAATAAGCGGGAAAGAAAAAAAACAAGCGATGGGAAAAGACAAAAATGTGCAAGGCCGTAAAGAATCTCCTGGGGTCAGCTCTTGAAACCCTTAATCCTCGAAAAAAGCAAAAAACAACATCTTCTCATCTGTGGGGTGACATTCACCCGTTGGAAAAACTTTAGAACCAAAGGGAACCCGAACCGCCGTCGAATTAAAGGCCATTCGCAAGAGTTCACGTTGGGGGTACGAAGAAAAAGACAAAGAAGGACCGAAGTGGTAAAGGATGCGCAAAAGCAGAAAAGGTGCTGCGACTCGAAAACCCCTTGGGGAATAAGAAACGAGCATCTTCACAAACCATACTCGGCAGATCGCCGCGAACACAAGTTGAAGAACAGGGCTTGCGCTCGAGGGGATATCAGCCAAGGGCTTCTTCTCTCAGGATGCTCCCGTTCGAGGAATAATGCAGGTCAAAAGGTTCCTTGCATGTTTTTCCAATGATTTTCCTTTTGTACTCCATCGAATAGACGGTTCCTAGGGTTTTTTCTGTTGGTGTTTATTTTAATATCCTTTGTGGTTTTTTCTGTGCTAACTGTTTTTTTATGGTTTCTATTTATTTTGGTGGTATTGGGTGATTTATTAGCTTTCAGTATCTGATTTGGTTTGCTCGTTCACTTGCCTTACATTGGGAAGGCATTGGCGTTAAGGTGTGGCATTTTTCGCTTGCGGTAGTGGCTCTTTTGCTTTTGTTCCTTCGTCGTCTCCTTTTCCTATTTTTTTTGTGGTTTAATTTTCCTCTGTGGAACGTGGGTGTTTTGGCTTTGATCGGTGTTGTCGGGTTTGGATTTTTGTAGCGATTGATTTCTGGCACTTTGTTTTGCCGTTAGGTCTCTCTGTGTTTGGAGATGGGTCGCATGCTTACGGTATTTAGTAGGGGTTTCGGTTGAGACGAGGGTAGACATTCCACATTTCAAGTTAAGGTGGGTGGGCTGACTGAGCAGGAAGAGGTACTTCGAATGGGGGAGTAAAACGAGCTGGAGAAAGGTGAGAGGTGGGTCCTGCTCAACTACCGCGAATACCACCGCGACGTTTCGCCATGAACATTCCAGGCAAGAACTCCTTCTGCGAAGGAAGGCGCTCAAGAAGGTCCCCATTGAAAGTTTGAAGGGGGGGGGGCACGATTATGTGCAAAAAAAGAAAGGAGGGGAATTGATAAGAAAAGACAAAGAAAGCAGAAGACATCCATCTTCCAAACAAGGGGGATGGAGGAACCCCTCAAGAAAACCGTTCCCGCGATGGGAAAATAGCTGGGGAAAGAACCTAGGAAATCGCTTGACCCGTAGGGAAGAAGTGCATGAAAAAGAAAAAACCATGATGCAAAAATACTTGCCCAAAAATGCAACGACCCTCATCACGTAACACATAGGAAAAAAAGGAAACACACAAACACCATAAAACGTCCGCGAAGGACTTAAAAATTTTCGCCTGTAATCACGGAAAGGGAGAAGGCAACCCCCAGCAAGAAAAGGGGGGAAGCAGGAAAGAGGTATAAAAATGAAAAAGAAAAAAGACTGTCCGAAAGTAAAAGAATCGTCGCCTTGAAAAAAGGATCAAGGGGACGAATCTCCAAAAAGATTGTCCACAAGAAAAGGAAAAGGACTTGCGACAAAGAAGAGGGTAATGACAAAAAAGAATTTCAATGGATAAACAAAAGGAATTGTGAAGAGTCATTTTTTCAAAAGCCTCCAAAAGGGAACCATAAAAGAAACACCAGCGTGCAATTGGGGAAGCCAGCAGGAGAGGGGAGGAAAAGGATGGAGAAGAGCAACAACAACAAAAACTGAGTAGGAAAAGATCGAGATTTAACTTTCGAAAAAAAATACTAAGAGGCGGGAAAATCTAAACCCATTTTGATAAGGGGGTAGGGGGGGGGGACGCTGGTTTAAAAAGTCAAGGCGTGTGCAAGGGAGGGGAGGGTGCAAGAGGGGGAGCGGAAAACCTGGATGGGGAAAGAAAAACACGGGGGTAACGGGGTTTTCCTTTTTCAGGAAAAGAAGAGGAAGGCCGGGGGCAACTTGAAATCCAAAGGTGACACTGATCGCAGCGGGAAAGAAGGGGAAAGGGGGGAGGTTTAAAGGCGCAGATGGAGGGGGGGGAAAAGTCAGGGGAAGAAGACCCTGAAATTGACGCATTTTGGATACGCATGAAAAGGCAAATCTGGGGGTTTTTTGCAAAAGTCAAAGAAAAGAAGGGTGGTCCCAAGGGGAGGGAACGTTGAGGAAGGGAGCGCGGACGTTTGAAGAGGTGTTGGGGGGTGGAGCGATTTTGAAACAAAAAGGGCCGCCGGCTGCGGGCTGTGTGGCAATGGTTGGGGGGAGGGGGGGGGATGCAAGGGAAAGAGGGGGGTACGCTCATCTGCGCAGAATCAGAGACCAAGAACTCCAAAAGTGGAGGGGAGTAAGGTAGGTCGGGGAAGAAGACCCCGTTGTTGAAGGAGAGATGCGATGCGGGCAGGCCGAGGGGGGCAAAAGGAGAAAAGAGGTTTGGGGGGTACATCATCGGGGAAACAAAAATGACAAAACAAAGGGAAAGGGGGGAATATTTAGCTAACCAGAGAAGGTTCCCCGTGCGGGATAGCAAAGAGGACAGATCACCGGAGGAGGAAGTGGAGCACATGCCAGGAGAGGGTGTTTGGGCCGACAAAAGTAAAGGATAGTACTATTATGTAAAAAAAAAACTCAACGCGGGCGGGTACAATCACCCGTGGACCATCAGGGGGGGGGAAGGGAGAGATCGGAGGAAAGGGAAAGCGGCAGGGTTGTCAAAGCGTTGTCGCGGAAAAAGGTGGCGGCTAGAGGGACGAGGGGACTGGGGGGCTCGCTAGGGATCGGGGGATGGTTTCGAAGCCATCAAATTGGAGAAAAGATGGTGGAGGAAAAGTCACCCAGGAAGAAACTGGGCGAGTGGGGATTTTAGTCATCTAGAACTAACGTGAATAATCCGATATGGGACGGAAAGGGGAGGAGGGGGGGGGGAAGGCGGGCCTGATTTATAGCGGGTCGAACGCGAAAGGAGCTTTTGGGGCGAAAAAAAGGGGATGGACCTTGATCAAGTTTGAGCTGAAAAAAATTACGCGATTGGAGGGAAGGGACAGGGGGGACAATGCATTTTTGGGGGTTCGGGGGGCCTCACTTGGGGGAGGACTACCAAATTCTGGAACGAAGGTCGCAGGGGAAGTGTAAAAACGGGGGAAAAGACAAACGGGGGGACGAGAGGTAGATGATTGGAAGGATTTGTGTTGGAAAAGTTTACCGGGAATCTCGAAAGGAAAGAAATAAAAGAAGGAAAAGCTTACAGGTGTTCGAAAAAATCGATAAACGAAAAAATGGAAGTTTGCCGGAATGGAAACATGAGAGGTGTGGGGGGGAACACTGCGTAGTATTCAGGTTGGGGAAGGGAATTCCGGAAAGTGGTAGCTCCAGAGCGTTGCAGTGATGAACCTGACTAAGGAGGGGAGAAAAAGAAGGGGGGGGGGGAGCTAACTGGGAGAAATAGGGCCGTAGTGAATGGCAGGGCTCGAGGTGGGGTTGAAAAAGACCCCAGCACGAATACACAAGGAGGAAGAAAAAAGAAGAAAGGCTTCAAGGGCCTTAAAAAGATCGGAATAAACCACATACGCGAATACTAAACAAAAGTCCTCCAAGCCGGGCGCCGTTGGGGCTCTACAAAAGAAAGAAACAATGGTCAAAACGGAAAAGGGGGTAGCTCCAAATGGCATCTCTCCTACTGGAAGAAAGAAACAGACGTGGGGCCAAACAAATCACTCCATAGGGAAAAGTAGACACTGAAAAAAAAAGGAGGGGGAAACCGCTTTCTAAAAAGGTAAACCCTGAGTAAAGAATTGCAGCCCGGGAGAGATGTTATCGCAGGAAAGACAGCCTCAAGGAAAGCATTAAGGCTTGTCTTTAAGCGGGGAAACGGATTTCGAGAAAACGTCCCGGTTCCAAAGAGGTGAGAAGGGGGAAAAAAGCAGGGTAAAACCGAAAAAAGGAAGGCCACGCCGATTAAGACGCGAGTCCTCGATCCGTCTGGGGTAAACAGGGAGAGCCATGCAGCCACAAACCGAAGACGGAAAGAAATCGGAGGGCGAAAGGGGGTACGAGAATCCACAGCGCCCCATGCAAATCCGGGGAAAGTAGAAATTCTCCGTAGCACGGTGAGGAAGAAACCCGCGACCGAAGGGTTCCGAAAGCCACAACCATTCCTGGAGGGAAAAAAAAAAGGGGGGGAAAAACAGAACGATGGGCTCATATTCAAACAATACGGCCGCTATCCGCCGGAAAGGCCGCAGGGACGCGCCACCGGCCTTTAAGGGGCACAGGGATGCGGGGTGCAATCCAAACTTCTCGCCGCCTGTTAATCGACTTAACCCCATAGGTTGGGTTTTTTCCATCGCCTCCAGGGGGAACCCTGATCGGAAGGAGACGTACACCTAAGCCTTTTTAAGGGGGACAACAAGAGAAAATTGCAACTCTCAAAACGAAAAAAAGGCACACCGCGGGGGCATTCCCAGTTCGCACGGCAGACCTGCTGAAAACCCAAAATCGGATCGCTCCATATTCAAAAGTTCAGAAGGGGGCCCGATGAGTAAAAAAGTAGAGGAAGGAGGAAAGGCACTCTAACCCGCCAGCCAGCGACAAAACTGGGATTGGCGGCGTAGTCCCTCAACTCACCCGCCCTTGAACCGCGATTGAGGAGCGGTCGTGGTCCTAGAATCGCGGATCAGGAGAGGAACAAAGTGAAAGGACCAAAAAGACACAAACAAAAAAAGAAAAAACAAGGGAAAAGCCCGCAGGGCCCCTCAGCCGACACATTCGGTGAAAAAAATAGAACACCAAAACACAAAATAGACTATGACTTAACTCAAAAAAGGGAAGGGAAAAAGGGAAGTGCCGGAGATTGGGGGGAAAAAACAAGGAAAAACGGAAGGAGGACTCTCTTCCAAGGGAAAGGGGGGGAAAAAAACCATTCTCTCCCGAATGCCACAAACCAGGAAGGGAAAAAAGCAATTCGAAAAGTCTCAAATGCTAATAGCAAGGGGGGGGTCAACGGGATTCAAGTGCGGCCCAAAAAAAGCACAAAATACCTGATCACCGACATGGAAAAACGTTGGGGAAAAATCCAACCGAATTGGACGCCTTCATTGTTCAAAAAACAGAGAAACACGCAGTCACCATAATCAACACCAGACACCCATAAAAATGGCTGGGAGCCCTCCGAGT
>Ga0179593_1407934_pt1 | contig 10882 bp, 10 predicted proteins | sample CZODoug2_1_08_16_FD_185931 | JGI IMG/M metagenome (GOLD analysis project Ga0179593, IMG submission 185931) | Vadose zone soil fungal communities from Angelo Coast Range Reserve, California, USA - CZODoug2_1_08_16fungal (PacBio error correction) | ecosystem: Environmental > Terrestrial > Soil >...
CATGACTTGGGGCCTAGTTAACAGGTGATGGTCGATAAAGAAGGAACTAGATAACCCCCGAGCGCTATTAGGAACTAATTTCTCGGGGGTGAAGACATCGAAGGGACGAGGATGCGGACACACGATCTCTTAATTCATGACGCCTAAAGGGTGAATCATATACCTCTGCGAGCACTGGCACCCCCAACAAGGGGAAAAATCCACTGGGTAGCGACTTCCTCAAAAAGCTAGGAGCGCAGACGTGGTAACAAAATTACCGGAGGGGGGTAGGTCCCCGAAAAAGGAAGGAGATCTCCGAGATCGCACCAGGCCTAGCCACCAGTCCATGCCCGCGGGAAAAAGACGGTGGTCGCAGAGGGGAGGTTGGCTCGTCGAGGGCTAGGAAAATAAAACTGACTCATCCTCGTGGGATTCTACAGAACGAGACGCGATTCAGCGGTTTGGCCACTCGAAACAGTATAGAAGCTGAGAGAAGGTTCGGAAGTGCAAAGGTACTAATATACCGAACCCGGAAAAGAGTGGGGGGGTTGAGAACCTTGGCGCAAAGGGGATCGAAACCTGGCTGCCACCTCTCAGATACTCAGTGTCCCAGGAGAAGACCTAAAGAAAACGAAGGAGAGAGCTCAAAGTGACGCCGATCCGCGGGCAGTCTCGAAAAAAGGGGGCAACCGCTTCGTCAGAGACTAAGACAAGAGGTCGGGGTGCGGCTCTACCAAAGAGAACTTCTAAAGTTACTACGTTCCTATGGGAGTAGTCGGGATCCACATGAATGAAGGGGGGGAGAGGGAGAGGAGTCTGACGAGTAGGTCCCTACTACACGCCGATTGGAGGGGGAGAAGGCGAAGTTCTTAACGAAAGGGGGCGGAGTTCGATCAAGGTTCTCTAATACCTCTGGAGCCGGGGGAGAGAGGGGAGAAAAACCCCCAAACAACCGCGAGAGAATCAGAAGTAGTGGACGACCCGTATTGTCATGGGTAGGACGCGGGTTCAAAAGTCGGGGACTTGTGAATGAAGACTATCAGGGAGTCAACCGAGGAGCCCATCAGGGAAGGAAGCAGGCCGAGAACACTCCTTCCCACGATGGCGAACACCGATGAATCAACCAAGCGTCAGGAGGGCTGCAAAAAACGAAAACACCTTAGGGGGAGGGACCGGATATCTGAACAAAAGGAGGAGAGAAAGGGACAAGAAAGGGCGCGTCGCGATCTTGTCGACGGGGCCGGAGGAACCCGAAAAAACGTATCCAAAACAGGAGAGGTCGTTTTCCGGAAAAGAAAGGGGCGACAAGATTTGACCAGGGCCCTTCATCGAGTAAATCCTGAACTCCGGAGTCGCCACACTCGCGGCGGTGCGAAGACGGGGCAAACAGTCCCGCTCCCGGAGGAAAATCCACAAGCAAACCGCACAAAACCGGTAGGGAGGGAGGACGAATGACGCTTCGTGGGGGCTTTAGAGCCCCGGGGTGACCGGACCACTGCCTGGCGGTAAACTGATCGAAAGGTCCTCAAGGACATTCTGTACGGAATCCTGCTTGAAAAGCAATCGGAGGAGATTATAAGGACGGGGTTCAATGATTGGGACAGTTCAGATTTCCCACTCGGATATCGGAGACAGAGGAGAGAGCCTCGCCCCATTCCTCCCGCACTTTCTGGATCAGAACCTGGGAGGTAGAGTACGGGTTTCCCTTATCGGGAACAGAATCATCAATTTGAAAAAGGGGGTGAGGACAAGATAGTAAGAGGGAACTCACAAGCAGCGGATCTTGTTTGTAAACAGAGGCCGGGACAAAGGATGGCCGTGGAAGGGAGGGGGGAGGGGAGAATGTAAGCTCCTGAACTGAGCGACGCTGCGAAGTTGTGGTCAAGTTATGACTGTTACAGGGGTGTTCGATTTGGGGGGACGTCAACTGGGGGACAAGCTACCTTCTTTTGAAAAATCGAGAGCGGGGGAGGGGGCGCCCCTGAGGGGTTCTGTACAAGTCAACATCAGGCCTATTCTCTACCGTCGTGGTGAGGGGGAACGCCGATCAGCCTCACTGCGATCCCTTGATCGGAAGGGAGCCGTACTGATGAGGAGAACTGACAAAAACTCTGAAAAAAACCGGTGCCATCAAATAATGCGCTGCGGCGGAGAAACGGCAGAAAAGGCAGCAAATTGCGCCCCACCACTCTCCTCGCCAGCGCGCCCAGGAGGGACCGGAGGGGGACTTCAAATGCGAATAGGAACATCATTCCATCTTCGATCGCGCAACGGGAAAACAGTCGGAGGACATCTCCAGGAGGTCGAATAAAAGCGGGGACGTCCGCAATCTCCGGAAGATGAAAAGCCATAAAAGTCCGAAAGACAAGGATTTCCATCTCTCCGCATAGTACTAGGACCAGAGGCGCTATTTAGGTTAGTGACAGTAAACCCTCTGGGCAGAAAGCCGTTAGGAGGGCACGAGACTCTGATACATCCCTGACAGCAAGTTTGAACCAGAGAGAGAAAGATCAGAGACTCCGGCCGACCAACTGTCAGAAAAAGAAGAATTACCAATCTACGACAGGTGGGCTTAGCGAGGGAACCGTAATTGGCAGTACTCGTCACACACACATCTTCTCGACACAGCCTCCTCTAAGACGGACCGCCGCCTCACCTATAATTGAAAAGAACAAACAACGATGCTCGCAAAAGGCGCGGGAGAAAAGATATTGTTACTGGCGCGCCTTGACTTTTTGGGATACGACCTTTTCTGGCAGAGTTCAAAAGACTTCAAGGGGAGGAAAAATGCTTCGAAGCACATTCTGTCGGCGTTGAGGAGCGGACGTGGTCATTAGAAGGCGAACCTCCTCGGAGTACAGGGAACGGCGCGCAGTACCCTCTCGGGTTGCGATGTGCTGGCTCCGTCCTCAGAAGGTCCATTTGAATTCTAGGGGAGTGAAGAACAGAAAAAAGTCCCTCTTTTAGGTCAATGGGACTCACCTCCTAAACCCACTAGACTGATTAGCAAAAAGAGAAAACCACCCATGCCCCTCTATCCTCCGTCCTCATCTTAGCCTACCGAGCAGGGGGAACGTCTAAGATAAACATCAAGTTCTCCTGAAGTAAAGGAGGACTCCACAACGGAGAAGGGGGACCAGTCTATAAGGGTTCCACCTCATCTCCCTGCATCAGTGGACGTCCGCCGAGGTGAAGGTCTTCTCCAAACAAAGGGAGCTATCTGCAAAAGGGGGGTGCAGGAAAACGCAAGTTTCCACATCCCGCGCAACAACTGGGAGACGGACATGTCGCGCGCACTGGGGGAGAGAGTGATAGGAGACTCGGAAAAAAAAGCGACGAGGAAGAGTAAATTATCCCACACTATTATTATGGGAGAGATAGGGACACGGCAGAAGGTGAAGGTGGAACAGAAACTCTCTAAAAAGCACTCAGAAGGAAAAATAAGCGCCAGTTGGAAAGGAGGTGGGTACATTAACGGCGGGCTACAAACACGGCGAAAGATAGCGCCTTCGCCGTGGCGAGACTAAAAAGGCACAACAGAGGCACAAGCAGGGAAAGCTGCTGAAATAAAGTGAACCCTTCAGACGGGACGAAGCACCGCTTGGGAGGTGCCTAATGCTGGATTTCACAGGAGAAAAGATACGTCAAAGGGAAGGGCGGAGAGAAGAAGGCTTCGCTATCCTTTACCCGTTGGCGCGAGCTGGCAGGGCGGCCTGAAAATGTGGAGAAAAAAATTTAAGAAAAAAAAGTGGCTAGATCGAGAAAGATACGCTGAGACGAACTCTTGATGCTTCCGGCAGGCAACTGAGCGGACGCCCAGCACCTCGCCCCCGAACGGCGGGTAAAAACTCCAAAAAAACAACGGGGGGGAGCAGCGGTCTGGAAGGGAGAAAGTAACACAGGAAAAAGACCGTGCGCTCCAGAAGGGGCATGAGTGGAGAGGGAGGACGCAACGGCAGGGTCGAGGCGAATGAAAACCGTGAAAGTTTTCCACAAAAAAAAAACGAGCGGCCTAGTACCGTAAGGGCAGGAAGAAAAAAAAACTCTTGCGCGCGTGTTAACGGGGCGCAGAGGCAAAAGAGGCGGCCGCCGCTTAGTATTTAAGAAGTTCGTTCCCTCGTAATCAAAAACACATCCAGGGTCTAAGGAAGCAAAAAAGAAAAACGTAAGGGCTAGAGGTCAAGGCGCGCTAAACCCGTGAAAGGCAGATGAAGCTAGGAGACGCAGGGCAGACAGCGCGTGTGATGAGTTAGAAGAAAATTGCTAAAGGCCGCCCAATCTAGGCAAAAGGGTCGCCACACAAAAACAAACTAAACTACCACTCTCCGAACTGCCGGAAGGGGGCAGGCAGGAAAATACGGTCGCTGAGGCGGCGTATCTGGAGAATTAGCCCGGCGAATCTGCGGGACGCGGACAGGTCCGACAGAGGACGGACTTCGGAAAAAGGCTGACTGCTAGTGGCACGCATGAAGCAGCAATCTATGTGGCAGGGCTGGGGCGGAGACTGGCGCAGGGGAGAAGTTTAGGAGAACCATGGGAGGCTAGTACACGGCAATAAGTCCATAAAGCAAAAAGACCGCAAAAAAAAGCGATGGGACAGGGGGGAATCCTCGGTCTCCTCATTACGTGTCGGTCGAGAAGGGAGGAGACGTGAGGCGCTCAGGGGTGGAGGTACCAAAAGAACCCAAAAACTCTGTGAATCTCTGAGTATTAGACGGGAAGTCAAGGAAAAAGAGGTAGACACACTCCCACGGTCTCGATGAGAAAAGAAGGAGGGAGAACCCATGTACTACAAGCAACTGGAACAACTAAACGCACAAGTTGGGCGAATTAAAAAAAGAAAAAAAAACTGAGAAGGAAACGGAAGGGGAGGAAAACAATCTCGTCCAAAATGGAACTGCAAATCGGGTGGGAGTCCAAAATACGTCCGGGGAAAAGGAAGGACAATGGAACTGGCTATAAAAGATTCAAAGTGGAAAAGGGAGGGTTACAAAAAACCGGACGCGTAAAGAGGGCGATCGCCCAGTTCCTCTTCTCTTTCAATATGTAGAGATAGAGGGGGTTCCGAATCCGTCGGGGGTCTCACAAAAAGGAGAAGACACGTCCTAATGGAGATCTCAAGAGGCACGCTTTTCCACTATCAATCCGGGCCATAGAAAAGGACAGGCGAGGGACTTGAATGGCGAATTGAAGGGAACGAGGCACAAAGGGCAGGGAGGTGGTAAGGAAACGAAAATACGTCAATTCAAGGAATAGACGAGGTACCAGAAAAGGAAGGCGGCAGCGAGAAACTGGATCTGCAGAATTGGACGCCTACGATTGCGATCCTTACGGCCAAACCTACGATAGCAAAAAGAGAAATTCAAGCGAGGGATACTCCGATGAGGTCCTGAAAAAAGAGAAAAGGTGAAAACCTCGAGCCGCTCACGAAAACGAAAGAAACGTCGGAGAATTGCCACAGGGGTAGCGCGATGCGCGACACTCTTCACGACCGAGATTCTATCGTATACCAAATGGGAAAAACTTAAAAATCCTACCTCTTAAAAAAGTCTAGACGTACGAGCCGGGCGGCGTTCGACAAAAAAGACGCGGTGAGGTCAATCGTGTTCTAACAGGAAGGGGTCTCGAGACCTCGGGGTGCCGGCTCCTCACGGTCATGGAAACGCAAGAAAAAGTTATCGAACCTTCGACAGACTCAAATGAAAAAGGCGAAAGCTAAAGGGGGGGAAGGGAAGGGGGGGAAAAGAGCGGGAAGGAAGCAGATCACGATCGTGCGCAGTCGCACAGTCGACGGTAGGCGAGGAAACGATAATCATGAACATCTTCGCACAGTTCCGTGAAGAAGGAGTGCAGGTTAAACATCTAGGGGGGATACGTCGGGACCTACTGGAGAGGAAGAGAAAGCCACGTAGGAAGGGGACTAAGAAATTACTACTCGGCCGGCGTACAAGGGCGGGAAGGCCTAATCTCGTCGAAAAAAAACACTACCCATAGATCGAGCGGGAAAAGCGTGTCGGTAAAATAAACCCACCACTAGCGAGCGAACTTCGAGAGAGCTTTGCCCTCGATCGGAAAGGGCTCAGGGGCGATGGGGCCATAGATCCCAGGGGGGGATTAGACAGTGGTTAGATGTCATACCCCACCTTAGGTGGGAGGCAAGGTCAATAAAAAAATAAGGGCCCTCAAGGCGCATAGGCCACGAAAGTAGACGAATCCGGGGTCAAGGTCCAAAGCTAGATGACGAGAGTGGCGCGTAGGTCACAAGGAAAACGCGACGGGAAAGCGATAAGAGGATAAAAAGTGAGCCTCGCGTGATGGGGAAGTAGGAAGCCGGCGTATGAATAAAAGTACGCTTAAAAGGGGGATCGGCTGGGAAAGGGAAGACCGGGCGATTGTGGCTGGACACGTCGCGAACTAAGCGTCGTTTTAATGCGGCAAGTCGTCAAACTGGGGGAGTGGCGGAAAACCAAGAGGCTATGGTCACCCCCTTTCTGCGATCGAATGAAAGAGATCGTGTCCGCATCATAAACCGGCTATAACTTAAAAAAAAAGAGGGAACCGCAATAGAAAACAGGCTCGGGCATCGTTTCGGGGGACCATTAAAACGTGTCTCTGGAGGAAACCCCAAAGACTCGATTGACAATGGGTTCAATAAAAAATCCTCACCGGAGAAAGTCCCGTCGCGAGGAAAAAGAAAGACTCGTCTGTCGTACGCTGGCACCGAGACACGAGCGATCCCGGGCCACAGACCAAAAAATAAGGAGTGCGGAGCTTTGATAATGGGGGGAAAGCTCGACTCGCCGGGGACCGTTTACTCACCTCGAGAAGCATCCTCAACCATAGATCGGCTGACCGTCGTTGACAGAGCATAAGAGAAAAGTAGGAAGCGCTCCTTGCGGTCGGGACGGAGGAGCACGAAGAGGGGGAAAAAACTCAATTTCTGATCTCTCCTCATTATCCAGAACCCTGGAGGCCTGGGACGGGAGGGGAGGCGCCGTCGCTCGCGCTGCTCATGGCGCGAAGGCGGAAACAAGGCGAGGACATAAGGGTAGTTGCTACACGCAACGAGCCTGAGGGAGGTACGCGCGCAGCTAAAATCTATCTCAAACCAAACTTAGAAGAGAGGCCAGTCCCAAGAACGAGATCCTGGGGATCGCGCGGCCTCCGTTCAGAATCAAAGCCGGAAGACGCAAAAGCGGAGGCCGTCAACCTAAAAGAAAAGCGAGTCAGGAAGAAAAAGGCCAAAAAAAGGGGAAATTACCGGCTCTATCGTTGAAACTGTAGAGAGTAGGGATCTCTCGCGGACCCAGAGGCAAAGCCGCCAAGCGATCGCGGAGAAAGAGAAAAAAAAAATGCAACGCCTCAAACGAAAAGGGAGGATGGCGGCTCCGCGGTACGCGAGACTAATCTTTCAAACGCGAACAAAATAGAGCAGCTGCCAACGCACATACGGATGGGAAAAAAAGGTAGTGGGCCGAGTCGCTCAAATCAAACTCGGGTCAAACGCAACGTATAAGCGCGTCCAGAAAGGGACAGATCTAAAAAGACGGGATTCGGGTGAACGTAAGAACACTAGCCAGGAATTTTTGGGGACCTAAGAGTGGCAAGCCGTTGTGTACTCTCAATGTTACTCTATACCCCCGGTTTGAAAGCTGTAGCGGGGGAGAGTCCACAGTTGCAGCTCTGGGAAGTGTACGTGAGTCCGGAACGCCACAGACTGTTAGCGGACAAAAGCTCAATGTGGGGAGAAGAACCTGGAGAAAAGGGCGAAAAAAAATAAGCGTTCTTAAAACGACAAGAGGAGCGCCCGACGTGGCACACAAAAGGGAAACGGATAAGTCCCCCAAACGACTGAAAAACGCCGGCATCTGATTATGCCGCACGGAAAAAGAAATGCAAAGGCGAGGACCCGCCGGTGGGCGCGCGCGGCGAGCGCTTAAACTCAGAACCAGGAACGTAGAAAAACCGAACGCGAGGGACGCGAGGTGAAAAAAACACGAACCCGGAACTGACTCGTGGGAGGTAAGAAATTGCGCTCGTCGTTGGCGGACGAAGATTGACCTGCACGCCAACAAATAATGCTGGGGGAGCAGTAATTCAACTGACATACCCTGTGTATAGAACTGTCTTAAGTCGACAAGAAAGGGAAAGAGAGGAATAACAAAAAAAAAAGAGTCCAAGGGACTCTCGGATCCGCGTGGTTACCAAGGCAGAGGGGGAGAGCTGGGGCACGGGTTCTAAAAGAAGCAAACTCGGCGGCGTGGGGGGGGATGAAAAAAGCAGGCTAAGAACAGAGAAGGGGGAAAAAGTAGTAAGGAAAAGACTTATCCAATTAAGACGGCGGCAATCGCTAGATTCCCTAACGAAGAAACGCAGAATGTTCATTGCGAGAAAAGGAGGGCAGGGTCACGAGCCAAGTTTGCCGGATGTTCTCCGGGGTCCGAAGAAAGAAAGTCGACCAACGTTAAGGATCGTGCTCACTAGCAACGTTGATCGAATATAAAATCTTGTCCCTTCGGGTAATTTCGCCAAGGGGAGAGCAGGGAGCAGTCGAAGAAAGAATGGGCGTTAAAGAAGAAGAAAAAGTGAGAAAAAAGCAAAAAAAGCAGCCTCAGCTTGGATGAGAACAAACGAAGATGAACACAGAACCGCGTCGTGGGATTCGGAAAAAGCGCACAAGGCGCGGAACCGGGTGCGAACCGTAAGCTAGGTAGAGAGAGAGAACGACTAGTTAGGATAACTGATCGAGTCGTAGAAAGGGCCTGCCTTCGACCTAAACCGAGCGGATAAGTGACATGAGGTTCTTGACTCAAAGCGAGCCAAATCTGGAAAATGCGGGAAGGGAGAGGACCTCATCGGGAACTCTCCTAGGTGTAGGCCGGACTTTCTCGTAAGGGATCGCCAGCGGAGTAAGGTACACGGACATTCAGAACCTAAAACTAGGAAAAGCTCGAGGGGGAAAGAGCGCAGAAAAAAAAAAGACGGAGGGCGTTTGCAAACTGGCACTCGCCCTTGATGATGTCAGCTGTCCTTGAACTGCGACCATGAAATGTCCGCGAAAACGCCGACGAAAAAACGGCGTAATCTGCCAGCACCGTAATGATCAAGACTGGGAAGACGTGAACGAGACAAGGGATCCAGCCGAGCGGAGCATCGAAGAACCTCCAGAAGAACTAAAAGCCGCGCGCGCACCGTCGGGGATGCGAAAGTGGAGGAAAGCGGGGGGGGTCCGGTTTGGACAGCTTCTCGGCGGAGATCGGTTCAAAGGGGGTCGAGATCCAGTTCATGTGGGAAAGCCTGGGGGACTCTTGAAGAACACCGGCCGAGATGGCCGGGGAAAAAAGATTAGAGAACAGACGGGGAAAAGAGAAACAATGCACGTTTGGGGAGGGGGGAAGGAAGAAGCGGAACTGTGCGACCGAGTGGCGGAGGTGCTTCAGAATGTAAGTGTCCCAGCCTTTCGGGCAAGACGAGAAATCATGGGCGCATTTCTTCAGGGGAAACGTCCAAAGGAGAAGAAGTAAAACGGACCTATTTTCGGTGGTGGGTGGTAAAACGCCTACAGTACAGAAGGCAAATGATACTTGTCGGAAAGGAGAGTAATGGGCGGACTGGTCCAATCAGGACACCCTGGAAAATAAGGAGTAGGTGACATATTGCTTAGAGAACGTGAAAGACCATAGAAAAAAGCTACGTAACCAGAATACCCCAGTCTGCAAATCGTCGGCGCAAAATTCCATGAAGGGCCAATAGCACAGTCCATCAGTACGAGAGACAGGGGGACAGAAACATGACCTAAATAAAAAAAAACCGTGGCGTGCCGACAGTCGGAAGAAGGGGATTAAAAACTCCCGAATGCTGAAAAAAATTACCGAAGAAAAAAGTCCGGCTGCCTCTCCTGCGCTAGGTGGTATGAAGGGACCACGGTCGCGCATTCGAGGTGAGAATAACTACTTGTCTAAAGGAAACCCTAGGATACGCCAATTGACAAGAAATTGGGGGGGACACCTATCGAAATCTACTAAAGTCAGGACCTATCAGCGGCCTCATCGCGCGCTCGAAAGAAAGAAGGAAGTGAAATGTAGAAAAAAGGCCGTGCTTATTTCACCAAAAAACGATTAAAAAACGAAAGGAGGACTGTCCCACAGAGAGGGGCAGAGGAAAAACGGTCGCACCACAAAGCTGCTCCCGAAGAGAGGTGAAGGCTATAGGGGGGGGGGAGCCCGATCGTGCTGGACCATTACTTAAACTCCGTTCTTCGGAGCCACGACCGAAGGCGAAGACCTGCTCGGGCCGAATCAAGGGGACTAAAAATGTCTAATGTCCTTAGGAGAAGGAGAAAGGTACGCGAGCTCGTAGTAGAGGACGACACCACTTTACGAGGTGGGAGAATTGTGGCTGGCTTAAATAGGGCTCTGAAACAAATAAGACACGAAGAAGTAAGAGTAAGCCTCCCTTCTCTGGGAGCGAAGCAAACAGGAGAGACCCTGCGTCGACCAAATAAACTTGCAGTCGCCAGCATCTACCCACACACCGCACAAGAGCGAAGGAAGAACGCACGCTCCTCTACTTTCGCCTCACGGAGGGGAAAGGTGGACGGCTCCGAGTAAGAAAGCTAAACTAATCAGCTTTAGGGAGAACACATACAAGAACGGCTCTCCCGCAGAGAAAAGCTCAAGGGTTCCCAATGTGTCACAGCTTAAAAGAGGCAAGCCCCCCTCTTGGGTGCCTCCGCTGATGGCGAGGGGGAGTGCAACCAAGAAAAATATAAAAAAGGAGGCCTGGGTGACTCCCTCGGAAATTACCGAAAGCAACCGAAATAGGTAAAACCACTGGCTCTCCGTCTGGGGAAAGTCAGTTTGCGAGTATCGTAGTCCCGGAGGAATGCATGCCGAGGCCTGCC
>Ga0179593_1498084_pt1 | contig 10882 bp, 11 predicted proteins | sample CZODoug2_1_08_16_FD_185931 | JGI IMG/M metagenome (GOLD analysis project Ga0179593, IMG submission 185931) | Vadose zone soil fungal communities from Angelo Coast Range Reserve, California, USA - CZODoug2_1_08_16fungal (PacBio error correction) | ecosystem: Environmental > Terrestrial > Soil >...
TCTTTCGAAAATACCGGGGAAGGTGCGGCACAGTTGTTAAAGCATTAAAGGAAATAATCTAAAAAAAAGTTCGCATATGGGAGGGCAAAGTCCATTAAAAAATTATTTAGGCAGCGTATAGCAAAAAGATACCATCATGATTGAGGGGGGGATTAGGGTTAAGAGATGAACGAAAACAGCGGATAAAACCTAACTTAAATGGGACGAGGTCAGAAAAAGTACAGCGTTCGCCGATTCCTGGCAGATGGAGGTTGGGTTTAGTTTATCGGCTGGAGATCGGAGCAAACCACAGCCCAACGTAAGATCCTATCAGCTGGCCACCAGGAGAAGGAGGGGTGTTGTGGGCTCCTGTTGAAACTCCTTGTCTCCAAAGGAGTCATGCCGACGGGCAAGTGGGAGTCATTGGGACAGGTTGATCGCGGAAAAAAAGGAAAAGAAATTCTACCAGGGTACTGAATGCAATCGAGTCTACAAAGAAGTACCCTGTTGGGGAAACGAGAAAGGGGGAAACGAGTTCTGTGTTAAATGGCGTGGACCCTACGGGTTAACCTGGGCGACATGATGGAAGGTAATGGACGTGTTGAGCGGCAAATGCGGACCAGGAAAGAGGCTGGAGTTGCTTCCGCATCATTGGGGGCGAGGGATGAAGCATTCTAAAGGAGGGTCGTAAGTCACGAAGGCTAGGACTGGAGCGGGGGATGGAGAACTAGGTGTGGCCTGGGACCAAAGGCACCCGGAAAGATGCGAATAATTCAGGGAGTATTTAAAAAGGGGGGTCAAAATCGGCAAAAGGTCAAGGGGGGAAAAAGGGACTTGGAGGCCGGAACGAGGGTGATTCGAAAAGGGGAGAAAGACAGATCCTATGAAGGACTGATCGGGGACCGTGACCACACGAAAAACTCGGTCCACGATCATGATCAAAGCGAGGACCCCGGAGGGGAAGGAAGGGGGGAAAAGGAGGTTCACAGGCATGGTAATTCAATTCAGGGTCAATTTACCAGGTACGAGCTCTGTCATTCTTAGACGGGCAAGATAAAAAAATTGGGGGTAGGGGGAGAGGGGGGACGAACGGCCCGGAATACCTCCAGCCGGGTCCTCAAGGAATAAAAGGATAGAAAAAAAAAACGATGAAAAGATATCTATGAGCAGGGGGCGTGCAGGAAACGGTTCTGAGTTGAGGAAGGAGGAATAGAATAAACGCTGCTATTCTACTACTGGGAAATAGCTTAATACCTGGTAGTCGATCGGACCATTAAGACATTCCAAAGACGGTGCACTATATGCACCGGGGATATAAGACATATCCGGGGGACAGAAAGCGGAAATCGAAGCTGGTTCTCAATGAAAGAAAACGAAAACAGAGCGAGGATAAAAGGAGTCTAGGAGCAGTCGAAACAATACAATGTTCAAGTCACGCGAAATGCCGAGGTGGTAGTGGGGCTCCCTATTGGGAAAAAGAAGAACCCGAAATCCTCCTGTAAGGAAAAATATCACTTCGGTCGTTGACTGAGGGAGAGTTGGGAAAAAAATGCCACACTTAATGAAAATGTGATCAGGGAGAAAGTCCGTCTCGCCTTTGCTTAGAACGACGTCTACTGTCTTCATCCATAGAAGACCCCAGGGGAGAGGGGAAAGAGAAGAGGCTCTATTCTCGTTGCAGAGAAGAGGGAAAGCAGCATTCACACCGACACCCAAGGAGAACCATTTGAAAGAGTTGCCTTTTTTTGGCCGTCATCATGGAACCACCAAAAAGGGAAAGGAAGGACAAGTTACTTACAAGGGTACGTGGAATCTGCGGCGAGGCAAGATTTACCAATGGAAATCGCTTTATTTCGTTGACTCGCAATAGGAGAAACCGCAAAAAAAAGGAAAATAACACGTGGCAAGGCGGCATGTAAAGCGGCGGCACAATATGGAACCGCCCGGCTTGGGAAGAGCAGCAACCAACTCCTCGGGGGAGTTTTTAAGCAAGGAGAGGGGGGGGGATGGTAGTGTGAATTTTAGGGAGTAAAGAAGAACCCCAAAGAGGACGATCTCTCCAACTCCCCTCTGCCGTAGCGGATGCTTGAGGGGCCCCTAACTTACGGAGAAGACAGACGACTGGATGGGTGGGAAATAGGAAGGTCTCATCTGTCAAGAAAACGAAGAGAATTTGAGTATGTTTGAGATAGGGACAACTAAGGGGGACAGCTAAGGCCTCCATCGCGGGCAAGAATGAATCCTGCTCTTTAAAAGGCATGAGACACAGGGGGAAAGAAGATCACTGAACAGGGGAATCGAACTAACGGCGACGGAAAAAAACCGAAGACCCCTTGTTACGAGAAATCTTCTTCGTGCAGTGGGGTGCTGAAAAAAAATGCTCACACTCTAATAAGGAAAATTGGAGAAATATCCAACACCTAAGGGGAAGAGGGGACAGGCAAGTACAGCCAAGGAGACGAACAAGTAAAAAGGAAAATAGGTAAATCCTTTGATTCAGTCCCCTGGGAAAGCTACAGGGCGGGGGATCTCTCTTCAAGGGTAGGAGTGTTCACACGCTGGAAAAGCGTGACCTCGTTAATCTCCTTGAACAACTTGCGCCGGAAAAAGTACAGATTGAAACATCAAACGATAAAATAAGGAAGAACCAGACGACATTACGAGGCCCAGCTATCGGCTCCAGAGAACCTAGACAAGATTGTAAATGTAAGTTAGGTACACCATCTGGAATTAGGGGCAATAGAAAAAGAGAATACTACGAAAAACTTTAAGCAGAAAAAGCGAAATAGAGAAGATGCGTAAAGGGTGGAAAAGCGGACTCGCTTTTGGGTTCGGCCACCAAAAAAGCAGGGGCCTTAAGAAACAAGAGTCAAGAGAAGGTGACCCAAACCATCACCGAAAAACGGGAATGTCCTCAATTGGGGAGGATCTTTGGTTGCCATTAGGACGAACTAGACCAGTAGAGAAACCATATCTCAAGCACGCGCTGACTGGCCGGAGGCGCCGTCTGTCAAAAAAAAAAAGCAATGGCGACCAGGGGAGGTCTACTGAGCGGATCATTGTAAGACATCCTGACGATAGATGGGAAAGTAGAAAATCGGGTAAAGATAGAGGCGGAGAGCCTCTAAAAAAATAAGATTCTGGGTTTATAAAGGGTGGGAAAGTTATCTTCACAGCAGGGGTGGAGAAAAGAATCCATGGTTAACTCCACTACTGAGCAGAAATTTGCTCTCAACTAGAGGACTAGAGCCGGGCTGAACAGAAATAAGGGATCACGAAAAACAACAAAGAGAGGTAGAGTAGTCCTTCGAGGGGAGACGTTGAGGCACTGCTATAGTCATTGTGAGCCGCGCGCTGAATAGGGACGTGTCAAAATGATGAGATAGACATCAAGAAATGGCGCTAAATAGAAAATGCCGCCACCCAAGGAAGCGGTTAGGAGACCGCGATCTTCAGGTTACCACTGCTCTTCAGAAAAAGAGAGAGCCAAGGGAAAGCAAATAATGCAGCGGAGAGAAGATAGAAATAAGGGAGGGGGGGCAACCAGGTGGACCTTGGGGGGGGGGGGAAAAAAACGCCTAAGCCAATCTCCTAAAAGCTGTCCTTCAAAGAAACTGTTGCTCTCGTTGTTTTCTGAAGCAGTCCAACAGAATTTCCCACGAGTTAATTCCCTAGGGGCGTGGGGGGGGTTGCGCAGGACGCAGGCCGCGCGTTAGTCACGGGGCGGGCTGGTACTTAAGGGGCAAAACCCAGGGGGGCAGCATTTGCCCCCAGGGGGGGAAAGGAAATTGTATCGTAGGGAGGAATCAGTTTTTCTGAGGGTTTTCGTTTCTATATTTTAGAAGGGGGCGGATGCCACGGTAAACAAAGAGGGTGGAATAGTTCGAAACCACAATGGGCAGAGCTGAGACGTTTCTCGGGGAATTACAATATACGGATGAAGACTTGGGGAAGGGGGTGTTCTTCCGTAGGGATTAGGCGGTGTCAGGGAAACCGCACGCTGCAGGTAAAACGAGTCAAACGAGCTCCGAAATTTTGAAACCGAGAAAAAAAGGAAGGGAGAGAGAGGTCTAATCAGGGAATCTAACACAGGGGACGATAAAAGAGTCGTTTGTCAGTGGGCGGAGGTCTTGTAATTGCATTTTTTAAGGACTGCAAGATCTGGATGTAGAACAAAAGGGGTATAGAGTGTGATCATTTTCTAGAAAGCAGAGGAAGGCGATGGCTGAAAAAAAGCTAACTGAATATAGGTTACCGTGCAGGCGATGGCCAAGTGGTCAAGTTGGTCATCCCTTCAGGCTGCAAGGTGGTTGAGGAGGGGGGGGGGAAATGAGCATTCTGCTTCGGTGAGGTAGAGGAGAAATTCAAAAAACAGAAACCTTTACGGGCCATCAGCAAGAGAAATACCTGGAGTAGACCAGGAAGAAGAAATATACCCAGAAAAATAAAAAGGAAAGGAGAAGGACTGTTGACCATTCAGGGGGAAGATTCCGGCAGAGGTTTAGGGTGGAAGGGGGCGATTTATAGCTTGGCAGTACAGCAACTCCCATCAAAAGGAATAGATCAAGTCTTGAAACCATCATCGAAAAGGGGGGTGGGAGTCGTCAGGGGTAAAAAGCTGTTCCATAGGGGAATAAGAGAAGGAAAGCTGAGGGATTTTAGTGAATTTTTTGCGGGTGAGGCGAGCTCCGACTAATCTATTCAAAGGGTGAAAATTGAAATGCGATCCTTCGAAAGACCAGTGGGATTCACCGAAACGGGAGGAGGGGGGTGTTAAGGGGGATGAAGGAAACAGGCACTACGGTTTCACTGTTAGGACTAGTGAGTGGCGGGTTTCAAGGGATCCCTCTTGCTAAAAAAGAAGGAGAGGAGAAGGCGTTATCTCCTTGGAAAGGGGGTCTGGATGAAGCCGTGAGGGAGGAGATGGGGAAAATCAGGACTTAGCGGCATGAGGGCTGAAAGAAGTTTTTTCCTGTCCATACTTAAAATGTCCCCGAAGTTGGCTAAGAAAAGGAATGAAGGTTAGGAGAAAACTCGTAAAAAAGGGACGCCACTTACATAAAAGGGGGGATTATGAAACTTATGGTAAATTTTGATGAAGAGACTGGGGAACCCTCTCCTAGAAAAGTGGGCTATCTGTATGCCAGTTGAGCCCAGCTTCGAGGCGAGGACGGGAAAAGCATTCGGCAAGGGAGAAAACCCGGTGCATGAGCCGTGTCACAAGTACGGGGAGTCTCAGGGAAAAAGCACTTCAAGGTCGAAGACTTCTTATAAAAGAAGAAAGATAGTCAAGTCGTCTATATAAAAAAAAAAGGGGTGTCAGAGTGGCCGACCCAAAAAGGGGAAGGGAAAGGAAGATGACCTATCCTTCAAGAAAAGAAAGACACACAACAACGTAGAGGGGGGCAAGTGCATTAATCTTCTTCTTCTTCGGCGGCAAAATAGAAAGACCAATGTAGACTGCTCGGAGAACTGTTACCTGAGCTCTGAAGGGAGAAGAAGAGGAAAGGGGAAATGAATGACCAAAAAAAAGAACCGGAATGGACAACTTGGGATAAAGAGGTTAATTTTTTTCCTCGAGCAAGGAATAGGGGGGGCTGACAAAAGAGGCGGGGGCTCACGGAAATCCAGATCGGGGGGAAAAGGGAAGAAGACGGTCTTCGCCCAGGCGCAGGGTCGAACAGAAAGGAAAGGGGGATTGGGAAAATAAAAAATTTTGTTCGGGGAGGGGTCCAGAGTTTTTGGCATAAAAAGGAAAGAATTGGACGGTGCAGAGTCTTTGCCGTCGCTTGGAAAAGAAAAGTACGCATTCAACTTCGGAGCTCATAGAAGGCTTCTTCGTAAAACGACGTCTATGGGCTTCATAACATCGCCTGCGATCACCCTGGAGGGAAAAGAAAAAGAAATTTGCCATTAGTATGAGAAAACGCGGCCCGCGGCAACAAAATGACAAAAAAAAAATCAGCTCTAAAAAGGAAACCTCTGTGCCGGGGGAGGAATCACATTTCACCAAAAAGAACTAAAAGTGAGCGGAAGAAAAAAATCTGTAACGGTCAAAATCGATCGCATTCAGGGTACAAAGGGGGAGGGAGGCTGTCGGGGTCTTTCGAGCCTGGCAAAAAAAAAAGGAGGAAAGAAATGCAAAGAGAGGACCGGCAGGCACCTATGTAACCAAAATCGAGGAGGGTCAACATCAAACACCAGTCTGAAGGATGGTCGCTGATCAGCGGGTACGATGTTCGGGATGTAATGAGAAAGGAAAATCTGACCATTATAGAACCATCCCTAGGCCAGGATCAAAGGAACTGCTGTCCCTTTTTCCAAAGAAGCGAAGTCAGACCAGCGCCTGCGGGGTATCTTGACTCTGATCAAATATGCAAGAGAACTCCATAAAGAAGGAGGGGGGGGGAGCGAGTAGTCCGACTTAAGAGAGGACCGCGGTCCGCACATAGCGACTAAGAACTGCGCTTTCTTAACAGCATTAGGACCACTTTGACTAAATCGACCGCACGCCCTTGAAAGATCCTACTTCTTACGGCACCGGGGGGGAGGAGGACAATAAAGTGATAGGAAGAGGCTGAGGCCTTGGTGAAATGAAAATGCTCAAAACTCTATAAGGGGAAACAAACCCCCCACCAGGGGGTGTGGGTCTAACCGTACATACCCCGCTAAAGGGAAGCATTTTGAAAACCAGCAGGAAAGAAAACAAACGCAAGCACCGGGGAAAAAAATAGTGGAGATAGAACACTTTTTTGCCGGGGGAAGTGTGGAGTGGCAGCGCAAGAGAAGGGTTTTTCTTGTGAAATGTTCAAGCTGGTCGAGACAGTTCCTCGGACGCCGTGAAAGCCGCTGCGCGGAGGGGTTCCCGATGACAAAAAAAAAATGGGAAAGAGAGAGGGATAAACGCCCAAGCCTTGAAAAGGCAAATTCGATGGTGGATCCCACTCTCCCCTTTGAAAGAACGCGCTCAGCCGAGGCGAACTGGGTACAATAATGATGCGTAAAAAAGGGGGAGGAGAGGCATGCGACATAAGAAGGGAATGTCCAGCATGAGCAGGGAAGAGAAAGTCCCTGTTTTCAAGCGCAGACGAGGGTTTTGGGGGAACCACCGAAAAACGTCATAGCTGAAGAAGACAATTACGGAAGAAGAATCAGGCCCAAAAGAAAGACAACATTTTAAGGTCGCCAATTGGGAGTCGGGAAAAGGTGGCGGATTCGCCAAACAAAGAATAAAAGGGTTAAAAGGCTTCTCAGACAGATCTTCTGGCGATGGCCTTGAGGGAGGAGGGGCCGCCCATGAAGCCTGACCGATTTCCCCGAGTCTTCGTCGACAGATCAGTTGAAGAAGAGAAGGTACGATAGCTGTTTGGAAAGGAAGGAGGTCAAACCACCTGAGGATCTGAGAAGAACTATAACCCCTCGTCATTTTTGAGGAAGGGGTGCCTGTCCGTTAACAAAGTCGTTCAATTGCTTTAGATAAAAAAAAGGAGCGGGAAGGTAAAACCAAGATGAAGAGCCGTGCTGAAGGCTATCGCCGTTTCTTACACGGTCAGAAGACGGCAGGAGGAGATCAAACAACAAAAACTATGGGAAAGGGAGGGATTAGGCAGGAGGGGCGTGAAAGGTGAAAAAAGGGAGATATTTTATTCATCTTCGAGAGGAATCTTTTCTTCACCGGATGAGCTGTCTAAGAAAGGGCGGCGAGGTGTCAGAAATACAAATCACACTGGGGGAAAAAAACCTAATCTTACTGCTCTCAAAGTCTTCAGTGACAGCGGCGGACGACACGACGCTCAGGAGATTATGCAACTGAGAGGGGGAGATCTATAGACATATAGGTCAAGGAGCCTTTGCGTAACATAAGATCCCTTCAAGAAACCCCGAGATGTCCTTAGAAAAACTCCCTTTTGAAAGGGTGTTTGCAGTCTAACCAGGGGCCAGATACCAAGGGTCTGAAATTACAGCATTTGGATGTTTTGGTCTCAGCCCGTCCTCTGAAATACGAAGAAGTTATCTGAACAAAGGGGAGGGACAAAACCCCAAGAGGGCTCTTCAAGTGGAAACAAGGTCCCGCTCGGATAGAGACGCGGAGCTTTAACTTGTTTCTTTCTATAGGGAGAGCGAGCTTAAAATCTGGGTCAACAGGAGCAGTTTTGTAATATTTAAAAACAGGAAAAGAAAGGAGAAGGAGCCTGGGAGAGTGGAGGACCGAGCATTCGGAATTGTATCGGGTCTTCGTGCTTCTGTTGAGGGGGTCTGGAAAAGAATAAAAAAAAAGAGGGGGCGTATTCCCTCAGGGCCCAAGATCAGAAAAGACTTGTAGAAGGGAAACCACTTTTCCAGTCTATAGGAAAAAAGTTCGTGCCGTCTCCAAGGAGAAATAAAAGGAAGCCCATAGCTGGTGTACGGGAGAAGTTCTGATTTAGGAAGGGACGTTGTTGGCAAAAATTATTAAGAAGTAAGGGTGGTATCTTTCTACCAAAGGAGGTAGGATTTGTTGGAAAAGAGCAGGGACCAAAGACCGAACTACTATTTATTCAGGGAGCGGAGAGAGGTTTAAATTTAAGAAGGGTCTAGGACAGGGTCATTTCTCAAGAGAGGGGAAAAGGGGGTTCATGCATTATTGGGGTCCAAGAAAGGATAAGGCTGAGGCTGGAGAGGGGGGGCGAAAAGTAAATGAAAAGGGTCTAGGCCTAAGAGAAAACTCTAAAAGAAGGAATGGATTGATTCGGGAAGAAGGAAGAGAAGCAATAAACCCATACGTCTATTGATGCTCGTTACGGTGGACATCATTAAAGAGGCTCCCGGAAAAAGAGGAAAATGGGTGATAAAAAATGTTACAAGACGGAGGGATTGCTGGAGGGGGAAAAAGGCAACTCCGAACAAATAATAGATATGAAGCGCGCCACCATAAGAAGCGGACAGTGGGATGACTCTGGTTAAACAAAAAGGGGGCAATAGGTCCTGAAGGGAGTCAAGGACTTGCCCTTGGAGGTAGGGGGGGCTGTGTATATCGGAGAACAGTAACCAGAGATCTAACAGGTTGAATGGAAGAGGCGATAGGAGGTAGAAAAAAGGATTACCGGGATGACACGCGAAAAGGATTCAGTAAACGGGGGGGGGGAAAGAAGAATTCCCTGAAAGAGGGGTCTGTGCTAACATGGATTTCAGGGGGAAGGTGGAGGTTGCAATCTGCAAGGAGTGAGAAAGGCGCGAAAGAAAGTGGTCTACCCATCAGGGATAGAGGCGATTAATTAAGTCCAGGAAGGACTGTGTATAAGAAGGGAAGAAAGTCTTTAGCGTCTACTTGGCCTGACGACCGCCTTTGTGGCCTGGGGCCCAGGAAGAACCCACAATTGGGGAAGAGGGGGAAAAGGTGAGGGATTTCCGGGGGCGATAAAAAAGAGAAAACTTCAAGACAAAGGGTAAATGCTGCATTCTGTTGGTGATACCTAGCCGGAGAAGAATAGAAGGACATGTTCGAGGTTGAAAAGAGAAAAAAAATTAGACAGGGGAGGAGGGAAAGAAAAATCATGGGTTCAAGAGCGGAAAAACGGAGGCATACAAGGGGAAAGGAGGGGATGGTCCGGCAATGGCCTGCAATGCCCATCCTGAACCAGAAGGGAGCAGCTGACGGATCGTAGCAGAGCAGTCAGGGGGATTTTCGGAGTTTGAAAAGGAAAAGGCCGACGACTGGTAAAAGGAATGACAGAAAGCGCTGAGAAACAAAAACAACAACTGGAGGAAAAAGAGGAGGGGAGGTGTGAAGGTCTGCAGTGATCTGCGAGGGGAACGGTCTGACGGTCGTCCAAGAGAAGAAAAAAGAAGATGAGAGGGACACTTGGAACGGAGAGGGACCGGGAACTAACAAAATTGCCTTAAGGAAGGAACCGGGGGTAAAGGTTACACTAATAGCACCGGGGTCAGAGGACCGTACCTTACGGACCCTCTACATCGAAGATCACTGTTTCTCACTGAAATCAATAAGAAAGGCTACTTAGGAAAATGGGAGGTATCAAGAGGAAGAGAAAGACTTTACATTCAGAAGAAAACATTGGGTCAGGGAAAAGGGGCGCCGAGGAAGAACCCGGAAAATACTAAAAGTAATTTTACTTTAGACTACGGAGGTGCCTGAGAGGGCACCATTCCACACAGAGGGAGGAGGAACCGGGAAAGCGAAAGGAAGAGCCGTGAGTTTTATAAAAAAGGAAATTCTAAGCGGACATAAAAACAAGAAGGAGAAAAAAAAAAAACCATGATGTAACTCAATCTTTCCTCAATTACTCTTGGAGAACTTTAAGCGGAAAAAAGAAAAGTCCTTCATAAAGAGGCTGGGGAAAGAAAACTGTGAGGTGGGGCATTCGAGGGAACAAAAGGGAAAGACGAAAAGGGGAAAACGTTAATGCCGTGGAAATGGCCGTGTCAGGACGGAGACAATTCATTCAAAGGGAAACAAGGGAAAGCTGGAGTGTAGTCGACGAACGAAAAAGAAAGAGGAAAACTAATCGCACGTTCCCGAAATCATCTCCTGATTGCAGTATGAAAAAGGATGGTTGAACAAAGAAGAGCAAGCAAACGCAAAAAAGTGAGGAATTGTGAGGTCGATTAGAGAGATTTTACTGGGTGCTGTGCGGGGGGAGGTGGGCGAAAGATACAGCCACAAGGAAAAAAGGGAAATCAAACAATCAGATGCCGAGAGGAGCGAACCTGGAATGGAAACGAAATGTAATGAATCCCATCGCCGGAGGGTATCTGGCGGCGGATGGCTCGTCAATAAGGGAAAAAAAAGGCCATCAGATGAGATTTTGCAGGCGCGAGGCTAAACTTCAGATTTTAAGACAAAGAGGGAAGCCAGCGTACAAGAAACACACTAGGAGTTTCTTCAAACTAAAAAAGAGAAAAA
>Ga0179593_1563585_pt1 | contig 10882 bp, 13 predicted proteins | sample CZODoug2_1_08_16_FD_185931 | JGI IMG/M metagenome (GOLD analysis project Ga0179593, IMG submission 185931) | Vadose zone soil fungal communities from Angelo Coast Range Reserve, California, USA - CZODoug2_1_08_16fungal (PacBio error correction) | ecosystem: Environmental > Terrestrial > Soil >...
CTTGGAAACCCAGAAGGATCTCCGATTATTCCGAAAAATTTAGGACAGGGAGATACGTCCGTGTCTTAGGTGGGGAGAGAGCAAGTATCCGCACTTAACTTGAGCGCTTGATGGTTTACCAGATGGGAACTGAAACGCGGAAACCCGACGGGGGGGGGTCAGCAAGACAAATAATGCGGCGGCCATGTTAATACGTCAAGACAAAAACAGAAAGATCTACCTTTTGAAACCAAAAACGCGAAAGTCAGCGAGAGGCCTGCAACGAGAACTTCGGTGCAGGGGTTTGGACACGACGGGACATAGGGGGAACTGAAAATAAGTCTCTCCCTTATACAAAGCGATGGTGGGGAAAGGGGCTGGCCACCAAGATGTTCGATGATCTTTGAAAAATGGGGAATGGGGCCGAACGAGTAGAAAACGATGTGGAAACGTCTTTCTTACACTGAAAAAAAAATGACAGAAGAGGGCTTGGGTAGACAGAGAGCAAACCTCTGTCACTCAGACAATTCCGCCGTGTCCGTATTATAATCGCCTGGCTTCAAGAGGAATCAAACAGGAGAAGTCTCTTTTCTCCATCTCAGGCGTAATGACCGAAGTTTCAAGGCACCGGGGAAGAGAAAGAATGCATCCCTTAAAGGCTCGATACTGTGTTCTGGAACTGATGTGATTGACTTATTAGGTCCAGAAAGGGGTTCAGATCGTTGTTGCATTGGAAAATTCGCTAACATAAGACGCTAAGCTAGGGGGGGGGTCCAGTTCCGTAACGGAAAAAGAACTCTGAGACGGAGATAGAAAGTTTTAAGTTGGTGAGGGCGCCAGGTCTTCTTACCGAGACGCCCTTGGAAAACCGTCTTGTGGCAAAAAAATATCTTCATCAGCGATCACTTTAGCGCGAGGGGGGGGAGAGGGTTTGATAAAAGACGCCATCCTCCTGGGTTTCCGTCTGTTAAAAACGAGAAACAACCCTAAGGGGTTGATCAAAGGGACTTCCGCTGCATCCGCGCGGAGAAAAAAGCGATCGTATGAAGTGGGGCCAAAAGCGTTCAAGCTCATCAGGGGGCGAGTCACTTCCGGATCTTCACGGGCCATCCGACCGCCCAGTTTGAATCGGGGGGGGGAATCAGAATGAAAGGAAGTAAAGCCAGAGTCCTGTCTCGTAACCGGCCGCCCGTGTCCCTGTGACAAAACGGCTTTGCTGGGGAGCTGGAAATCAAGAAACCAAATGACAACCGGCTACGGGATCAAAAAAAGAGGGATCAGAGGAGCAAAGGGGTGGGCGTGGAGTGCTCGGGTTATTCAAGAACAGCAAAGTATTTCCGGTCCAAAGAAAAAAAGAAGGAGAAAACAAGTCTTACTCCATGAGTTGTTCCTGATTCCGGAGAATGGAACAAGAAAGTATTTCGAGGGACGCGAAGGGTGCGTGGTGAAGGAAAAAAGACAAAGGAAAAGCGGTGTTGAGCAGGCAAAGCCTGGATTAGAGGGATGACTGTAGCTCTTCTGCAACGAAGGAAATAGAAGGAAGGGATCGGGAATGAAAGCACAGGCAGATCTTTTCGGTTCGCGAGTCGGAAAGGCCGGGGGGGCCGGTTGATATAGTAGATCGAAAGGGAGAAAAATTCAGGTATTATCGTGCGCTTGAGGTAGCGAGGAGAAGAGAGTGAACGTGTTGGTATACTCGCGCGCCACCTCGGCGGCGAGGAGAAAGAAAAAGTTGTCAGGATGGAAGTGACAGGGGGCTTCCTAGGCTTGCCCTCGGTTTATGGGGGGTAATGCCGCGCATCCGCTACAGCGGTGTATCAAAAGAAGGAAAAAAAGCGGAAAGGTGATGACCGTTTGCAAAATGAAAAGCGGGTCAACGGTTGACCTTCGTAAAAGACGGACTTAATGAAAAGTGCTTCCACAAAGGAGCAGGGAAGCATATAGACGCTGCCCTCCTAAAAAAGAAGTGCTGGGCCTCATTCGGAGATAGATGGGGGAGGTGGGGGAATGGAGATGTCAGGTAATCCGCTACTTACATCTCTGGCCGCCCAACGGGGAAGGGATGAAGACAAAGAGGGAACGCCACATCTCATCCTTCCTATCAAAGCTAGAAAAGACGAATAGGGAAGCGGTGAGGAGGAGTGTAAGGATCATGTGTTGGATGTTCTTAGGGGAACTAAATGTGTCTAAAAAGCAATCGTGCTAAGGTCGGGGGGGGAGAAAAAAATCCTCCAAAAAATTCTTGGCTCTTACTCAGAAAAAAATCCTTCGAACAGGGAATCTCTTTTCTAGTTCGTTCGTCCTGAGGAAATGCTCGTATGGGGCCGCGTCCTTCCGCCGATGATAGCGAATCGGCCTTTCGTATACTTCCGGTGCAAAAAAGACTTGATTAGCAATCTCGGGCTTCGGTCATCGGCCGGAAGCAGGGGAGAAGTCGCACCAGAGGTCCGGATCCGCTGGGGGGGGGGTTGTTTTCCGCATAAACCGTTTAGATAAAGCCGTCAGCAAAGAGATAGGCTACGAAAAAGGATGCTTCGGAAAGGAAAAAAAACCCGGGGGGTGATGTACAAACTAGGCATCTGATCGAATCCACGAATGCATAATCATGCCAATACTTATCACATCTACTAGCGGCGGAGGTGAGGAGTAAAACAAAAGGGTTCTGCCGAATCCATAACTACTCGGGCGGTGGCAGAGAATTTGGAAAACTCTCTACGGTCCCTCCGAAAAAGGGTTCAAGAAAGAAAAATATGGGGAATGTGTCAAATGAAGGGCAAAAGGTGCTTTACTCAAGGGATAAATACGCTGGCAGAAAGAGACCAGCCAGTTAACCTAAGCCCACCGACAAAGCGGGGGGTTGGGAGAAAAGGGAGTCAGTAAGAAAAGAGGGCTAAAACGCGCAAGCTTGTTACAGGCTAACTCAGCTTGCAGACGGGAAATGGAGTCGTGGCGACCGGCCGAACTCAATATCCGACCGCATGAGCAAATCTTCAGATTAAGGTGAAAGGGATGGTCTCAAAAAACCTCGAAGACTTGACCACACCGACAATTTGTTTGTCCGATGAGCGGAGAAAGCATCAGGCTGTTTGGGAGAAACGTCGCCGTAAAGGCCTGGAAGGGGGACACCGGAGAGAAAGACGGGGGTGTCCCCATTTCCCTTTCAACCGTCTAACCTGAGGCGTTGGACGCCGTCTGACGGTAGACGACGGACAGGTCTTGATGTGAGAGGGAAAAGGGGGGGGGGAGGACACCTCGAAGGGGAAGCCTCTGAGGGACGCCAAAAAAAGCATCAAAAAAAAAAAAAAAAAACAAAAAAAGAAAAACAACAAAACAACCCCCCAAAAAAAAAAAAAAAAAACACAACGCTTCGGTTATTAGCATACTTTCATATAGAGAAAAAGGGGATAGAAGGGATGCCGAATAAGGGGGCCTTGCTGTTCCATGATTTCGCAACTCTGGGTGAAAAGGGTCCCGTTTCGCTCGGTTCCGCACCATGGAATAGAAAGAAACCAGGAAGAGTCCGGAAGCAACGGCGTATCTCAATCCTGTTGTTACAGGTGCGATTGGAACGAGAGAAAAGAAGCATGAAAGATTTTTTCCCTGGGGTCAGGAAAGCGGAAACGGAGGAAAGTAAAAAACACCGAAGAGGTGAACAGCCAGGAAAGGATAAAAAAAAAGAAACTTGTCGTGGCACTCCTGTAAGTAGGTAGGGTTTGGCTTCGATCGCACATCAGGCACTTGTTACGGGGAGAGAATGAGGGGTAAAGAATGGGGGGAAAGGGTTTCGCGGGTCGCCTGGCTGATGAGTCTGGGAGGGAAGAACTGGTTCGCCTGGAGAAACAAAAGGATACGTGGAGAAAAAAGAGGGGGAAAGATAGCTTCGACCCGCGGCTTGGGGTTTCCTTACAGGGAGTTGAAGAGGAGACCGTCGGAATAGAAAGTGTCCCAGTAAAAAACAACAAAGGGTTGTAAAAGGAAAAAAAAAGGGAAAATTATCGTGAAAGAATATGGGTAGACTCATCATGCGAGGGGGCACTAAACTGAATTACTTTAGTTATTGTCACTTATATATTTTGGTGTACAAAATCTGACCGCGGGGGTGAGCATCGATATGGGATAGCTGCACGGAATATTCAACTTCGTGTTTAAGTCGGGGATAGAGAGGGGAAGGGGTTTGAGATTCAAAAAAAAACAGACACTGCGAGGAACCGCTTTGGCGAGGGAGAAGACGGGGGTTCGCGATCAGGGAAGTCTCTACTGCCGCTTTTCGAAAAAAGAACCTGTGGTCGCACGAAAGCGAAGAAGCTCCGTAGGCTAATCCCATGATGCTCTTCCTGGAGGAAAGACCGCATCGAGCTAAAGAAGCAAGGTCGGGGTGCGAGCACCTTAGAGTACACTCGCAGGAAATGGCGGGGAAGGGGAACGGAGAAAAACGATGGAAACCTCTGGCAAACGCCGATTTCGTCTCCGACAGAACCAAATGTCGGTCCTCGCAGGCTGTGAAGGAAGTCGGTGAAAGAACTTGGGAGGAAGGGACAAAAAAAAGACATTCGCTGATGCTAGAAAGGCTTTGGGGGTCGGCTGACGTAAAACAAAATGAGAAGAAAATATATCGACGACCGACTTCAAGAGAGTGGGAAAGGAGTTAGGGGGGTGCTTGGACTTGGAAGGAACTTGGGTCTCTTGTCCCCTTTCAGGTCAGGCGACAGAAGGGAGGGGAAAATTATCATCTCCATTCCAACCTCACCACATATATCGCAGCAGGGTGACCTGTGGAGGGACCAAAAAGGCTTCTATATCATTAAATAAAGGACCTTCCTTGAAGGTGCGCCTTTGAAAAAAAGAAGTTACGAAGGTCAACGCGTTGACCCATTTGAGCGTGTTCATTCAAAAGAGAAAAAGGCGCTGGTATTAAAAAATTCTGGTGATGACAAGCGTAGTCTTAGCCGTGCGGGAAAACAGACAAAACCCAAACGAGGGCCTGCCTGAAGAACTGAACGAAAAAAGGAAAAAAGGAAAACATGGGTTATAACCTCGCGCAGTGTGCTGCCTGGCGCAAAAGAAACCGCGGGGAGTAGAGGGATCAATGAATCATCAAATAGTCACGGAAAAGGGAAGGAAAACTTGCGCTAGAACTACATCATCAAATGTGCCTAAATAAAGGAGAAGAGGGAAGAAAAAGTCTCATCAAGATCTCTTCCAAAGGCTGGGTGCAGGGGCTCCTCCTACTCACTTGCTCTGAAGTAAATAACAAGAAAAAAAAAAAAAAAAAGATTGGCCTATTATAGCTAGTCACTCCCCAGAGGGAACCATGATTTGACGACTTGTCAAAAAGGACAAACTCAGAGGGGATAGGGGCCTGGTAACAACACTCCCCCGGTATTCTTAAAATTTGGGTCAAATTGAGTAACGACTTCAGGTGATACGACCTTGTGTGCAGAGGGGAGATGGAGGTCAGGGTACCACTCAATGATGGCCGCGTATTTGATATGGGGCAGACCCACCATCTTCAGATCAGAATGATCAAAGAAAGTAACCGGGGTTTGTAGCAATCCAAAACTGGGAGGACGGGGAAAGTGGCTGGGACAGGGCGCATCTCTTACGGCCTTTGTCACATGAAACGCGGCCTCACGGCTCCGGGGGGGGAAACTGGCCAAGGACGGTTAAGGAAGGGGGAGTAAGATAAAGAAAGGAAGGGTCTTTTCGAGTAAGAATCATCCTCTAATTACCGTCAAAGGATAAGCTAGAAAGCGCGCCGATCTGGAAGGTTTATCTATCGGACGATTTCGTCCAGCGGACAAAGAAAGCGAGTGAAATAGACCGGGAAAACAATGCGGGGGGGTCATGTCTCTTAACAGAACCACGGCGGATTGGATGCAATTTGGGGAACAACAATCTGGGTAGTCGTCCGACATCTGCGGAGGAAGAGGGCCTGGGGTGAGGCCAAGGGGGCCGCTTTCAGCATCCGGGAGAACCGGGGCCTGTCCAGCTGATTTCGAAACCTATCGCAGGAGAGCTATTTGAGGAGATCAGAAAGGATATTTCTTTATTTTAGCGCTTTACTGAAAACAGGGAAGCGACGGGGGACGGGGACCTAATCATGCGCTTCCAAGAATTTAAATGGAAAAGGGGAAGAGTGCTGTCCGGGCGGCGGTCGGCAAGACCGGATTCGGGACTTCTTGTCATCCTCTGAAGATTAACAGGACCGAGCCCCTGTTCGGGAGAAAGCAATGAAGACTGAGGAATTGGGCGAAGGCCGCGCCGTCGTCGAAGAATCATACAAGCCCGAACGGGAAAGTGGCTGCCAGATTGAAGGCTTCCGACTGAAAAAAAGAGGAGAGAGTAAGTGGAAAGCCTAAATGCAAGAAAGAACGTCATCGACACGGAGTTGACAAACAGTCGACACGGAAAAACTCTCAGAAATCGCGGGGAAACGAGCGATGTCCATCAAGGTCGAGAAAAAAGCAGGAACCATCCCCAGGCAGCGGGGGGAGGGCCACTATCTAGATATCCGCCGCGAGTTTGTGTTTGATGAAAAGGTATCAGGCGGATGAAAGGTAGGGCGGGGAAAGGAACGACGGGACTGCATATAATTCTAGGACACATATATGAAGTCGGAGAAAGAAGGGGAGGAAATCAGTGACAAACCATCTCCTTAATCTCTCAAAGTAGGTACTGGCGAATCGGCCGAAACTCCACGGATTTGGGGTACCCACGGGCAAAAAAAGTTGGAAAAATAATCGTCGGGGGGACCACCTTTGTTTGGAATTTTCGAAAAGGAATCGCAAAGACTGGGAGAGTAGAGGGCGGTACAATCACCAAAGTTCCGTCGAGATTATGACCGGCCTGGGAAAGAGACTAAATCCGTTAAGTCGTCTTCTCCTACTGTAGCACATGATATTTTCTATCCTGAATGGGGGAAGGAGGGCGGGGTATAAGAAGGGATATATGGTCCGAACTCAGGGCAGATGGCTGGAGGGGGAATGATCAATTCGATAAAAAAAAAAAAAAAAAAAAAAAGAAAAACCTTATGCCGGGGGGGGTCAAACTCAAGAAGCTTGCGTGCTACTCTATCCGAGTCGGGTAACCGCTGGAAAGGGGTCGGTCAAGAGGTCTTGGGGGAGACTAAAGAGTGGGGGGTCGACTTCATAAAAAGGCCTCTCTCTCTTAAAACGCGGGGGGGGTTGGGGGTAAGAAAAGCAAGTTGTCTCAAGACCGATTGTCCGATGAGCGGGAATTTGGAAAAGGGGAGGGCCTGAAAGAGAAGAAAGGTGAAAAAAAGGCATTCTGCGAAAGAGGAAAATAAATTCGACACTCATCGGAAAAACTCTTCCAAGTTTAAGGAGAGCCGCTCAACGCCTCTCAAAAAGACCAATTCTCCTGTGTATTATGGGACCTGCCTGGGACAGGGATCGAAGGACGCAAAGGATCTCCGGGCGAAATATTACATGCTGAATGACGAATTGCATGAGAAGAAAAGTAAGCCGCCCGGTACAGGGGGAAAAAAAAAAAAACTCCATATAACAGGTTGGGTCGCAAAATCCAGGGGGAACGTCTTACTTGGGGGTTTTTCAAAGCCCGTGGCGTCGCTTCGCCCATTCACGCGGAGAAAACAAGAAAAAAAGGAAAGTCGGGGTGGCAAGGCCACTTCGTAATACCTCTCTCTCCCGGGAGATCGTCGGACGGGACCGTTCGTTTGACCAGGTGAAGGACAAAGGAGTTTGAAAAAGCGAAATCATCTGCAAAGTCCGAGCCTTTTATCGAAAGGACAAAGGGTTTTAAAAACTCGGCTCAAGGTCCGAAGGGGGGGGTCCAGGGAGGGGGGAAGACCCCCAGGGAAGAGCAAGTCCTGTTCGGAATCCTTCGCTAATCGAACTAGTCGAGCAAGGAAAAAGGGAATCGGGGGGACAGGGGAAATTGGATTGCGCTCTGTGACTTCGGCGGCATGGGAAATCAATTAAAACTACCGGTGACCTTTTTTCGCCTTCGGGGACCGACAGAATGGACTTCCAAGGGAAAATTGGCACAAGCCGTCTCTTCCCGCCCGCCTTGGCCAAAGGTTGAAAAAAAAAGGTCGAGCTTCGAAGGGATTCGCCAGCCATGAAAAAGGCTCCATTTATTTCAAACCGTTTGGGAGGGGATTCAAGGGGCTGAATATGGGGGGGTTCTGTTCTACTCGGGGACAAGAAGAAAAGATATGGCGGGCAAAAACAAACCAAAAAAAAAAAAAAAAAAAAAGAAAGAAAAAAGAGAAAACACACCTAAAAAATAGAAAAAAAGCAGAGCACCACCAAAAAAGACCAAGATCCGCAGAGCAAACCTCGGTCCCCCCCTTTCTATCTCATTGAGTCTGAAAGGGATTTCAGGCATAAGAACAAGCTCGTTGAAACTCTGGGGGATTTTGGTGGAAAGGATATAAACCATCTTCATGCGAAAACTTGAAACGTCTGAATCCTGGCTGGGAGGGGATGGACGAACTGTAGGAAAAGAAGGAAAAGTCAAACAGACTTAGGCTGCGCGCACGTGTCTATCTTGCAAAGGCCGAAAGACAGGGCGAGATCTTTATGGGCGCGATCGACTGCCTGGGTGATTGGAATATTTCGAGCGAATCTGTCTTAAATTGTTTAAAGTGCACGACGTACTTGGGCAGTCCGCGTTTGGGAGGGATGTCGCTCGGCAGACCTAAGGAGAACGAAGAGACCAAAGTGCTTCAGATTTTCTTGACGTCATTGGCCAGCCGCTGGGAGAGGTGATTGGGTGTACTTCGCAACGGCTCCGCTACAGCCTTAAAAGAAAAAAAGAAAGGGAGCAGGCGGGGAAGTTGGCACAGGGAACTCCAATAGGGGTTCAAAGAGGACCTTGCGGGCAAAAAAAAGGATCAAAGTGGGGCCTGCCTGCACGGTCGCTACCGGATAAAGGGGCAGAGAAAGACAAGGAAAGGGTAGGCCTGGCCCATATGTAGAGGGGAGGGGGAAGGGAAGGCGAGGAATCTCCGCTAAGGTCATCGCTGTCGCCGATAAACATGCATGGAGGAGCCGAGAAGCCTGTTCACCTTCCGCGACTCAAAGTCCGCGATCATCGAACAGGAATCGGGGAAACGGCCCGCGGATACCGGGTTGGGGAAAAGGCGTTAAGGGACAGTGCCGCCTTTCTCGAACATGGCGAAGGGCGGGGAAGAAAAAGCCGGGGAGGGCTCGCTAAGCCAAAAGACAAAAAAAAAAAGACCGAAGCAAATGGGAAGCCCTGAAATCGGCTGGATGTCCCGAGGTATACCGCAGAGCCGGAAAAGTTTCCACGAAAAGAATGTCGAGTGATCTTCCGGGGGGCTCGCCAAGCTTAGGAAAAAAGAACTGGCAAGAAGCGTAAGAGCGTTGTAGATCTTAAAAAATGAGTCGCGTGGGGGTCAGCTGGTTGGTGTTTTTTCCGAGGACCATACTTCAGGGGGTCGCAAGAAAAAAGAACGCTATTCTGTCTTCCTGAAAGTCCAACGGGAGGGGGCCGCAGAGTATGGGGAAACGAGCATCTCGATCTCAAGCAAAGGGGGGGGGGGGGGGGGGGGGGAAAAAAAAAAAGTGAATGGCGTTGCATGCAATAGAAATTAATCAAAAGAGCGAAAATTGTGGGTCTCTTCTTAAACAACGTGTATCTGCCGGAAAAAGAAAGAAGAAAAACCGGGAAGGGGGGCCCACTAACGACCTTATTAGAAGAATTATGACAGGACATCGGGGCTGATTTGCTGGAGGGAAAAAGGGGGGCAAAAAAGAAGGAGGTATAGCGTGACGTCCTGACCATACCACCGAATACAAATCCGGTTACTCCGAATCGATCTGGGTAGCATATGCTGTAGGCACAACGCGAAAGAGGTGTCGGACTAAAACAGGGGGAAAAAAAAAATGGGAGGGGCAGAACAAACAGAACCGATCGGCAATAAAAATGCCCAACAATTGGGGGCCCATCAGCAATCGGTAAAGAAGCACTCTGTGATGTCGTGATCAGAGGCTCAAAAAAGAAGGGGGAAAAAAGCCACTGGGGGGGGGAAAGAAGGCGAGGGCATCACGAGGCGGGGTCTTGTGACTGCCTCCGTTGAGGCCGACACACGGGAAAAACACGATCATCAGAATATGATTGCCCGGCTCCAGGTAAAAGAGCCGAAAAAATCGAAGAATTTAAATTGGCACACACCGGTCTTCTTTGCAGATGAGGTGTCGGAACCGCGCCGAAAAAGGATAAAAAAAACCAGCGGGGCCGCCATCCCCGTCAGCAAAAATTACGGTGGGGAAGGCATCCTGGAAGAGGGAAGAAAAAAAAACAAAAGGGGAAAAGAAGAAGAGATGGACGAAATCAGGGGCCTGCTGCCGGTGAACTGGCCCACGAGCTGTCCAGCAAGTTCTTGAACTGCTTCAGGTTTTCCGCACATAATCTGCAAAAAAAATCCGGGGGCAAAGCTCGCCATATCATCGTCTTCTACAATTCGCATCCGGTAGGGCGGGGGGGGGTAATGTGCTGGGCGCATCAATCGTTCGCTATAAGAAGTGTTAACCGGTACAGTCAGGAGAAGGACGAGGGTTCTTCCAGGAAAAAAGGCCCGGTCGAAGGAAAAACATCCTCTTATGGACCACACTGGGACGTAGGGGAAAGTGTTGGAGGGGGTGAATTAAAAAGTAAACATCACTGTTCCATCAGTGAAGGGTACCAAATGACGGGGGGGATTGGGGACGGTCCATCATGGAAGTTGTATTCGATAGGGTGCCTGGAGTCGCACTATCGGACTAGGCGAAAAGGTGGAAAGTAAACTTTCCGAACACATAGTGCGCGTTGCCACATAAAGGGGGTGATCCGTCCAACCTAGAGGGAATTTCACCGGTCCTGTACTGGCTTGGTCGATCCCGTAGTAATTGAAAAG
>Ga0179593_1571658_pt1 | contig 10882 bp, 12 predicted proteins | sample CZODoug2_1_08_16_FD_185931 | JGI IMG/M metagenome (GOLD analysis project Ga0179593, IMG submission 185931) | Vadose zone soil fungal communities from Angelo Coast Range Reserve, California, USA - CZODoug2_1_08_16fungal (PacBio error correction) | ecosystem: Environmental > Terrestrial > Soil >...
GGGAAAACAGAGGGGTGTCCCCAAGTTCGAACGAGAACGCAAAGCGATGGGGGTGGGTTCCCAAAAAAAAAAAAAAAAAGTGGCCGGAATGGCGTATCTGGGAATCTGAAAAATCAACAAAAGGACTGTTTCAACAATACTCGGAAGGGGGGCGAAAGAATCTACAAAAAAACCGGGAGAGAGAACCATGGGGGGCCGGAAACTCAATCGGCCTCCAAAAAAAAAAAAAATTCCTGGGGGAGTACCACTCCTAACCAAGCTAGGGGAAAACCACCGGAGCAAAAGGTTTGGGGCCACATGATCTAAACATGGGGGGAACTCCACTAAATTCAAAATTGAACTACAAGGGGGCAAAACTTTCCTAACACCAGCTCAACCTAAATATCGGAATAGTCCCTGGGATCATGAGTACTGTCGGGGTGTTACTGAAGGAGAGCTCTCAAACCACCTAGGTGGTTTGAGATTCGGGTAGATGGGTTCCATGAGACCACGGAACAAACTGGTAGGTTTGCTTTCCCGTGCGATTTGTAACTCACACAGGAAATCTTGGTTGATTTTGGGAAGCAGAAAGGGACTCTCCGGGGGGTTCCGAGTGGGAAAGAAGAACGAGCTTTATAAGATGGATCGAAGAAGAGGAGGGGTTGTTTCATGAACCAAAAAAAGGAGGGCACCCATTTGGGGGGGTGGAAGTCAGAGTAACACAAAAAGGGGGGGACTCTTGTATTTGTCTGGTGGGGTCCCGATCACCTAAGGAAAAAATGTCGGTTAGGGGCCTGGAATCTAAGTCTGCAGGGGAAAGGAGGCTTCCTAGTACGCAGAGGAGGCTAACCTGTCAAGAAAAACACTCTCGGAGGAAGATGGTAACTGAACGACCCACTGGGGGGGTTGTCGAAAAAAAATCGAAGGGTGAAGAAGAAACCGAAGCCGATAAGGAAGGGAAGGATGACTAATCCGTGGTAATCCCTGCCAAAAAAAAGGGCTCCGCGACGGAAAGGGCGGGCCGTTCGCGTTACGCCCAACTAACAAAAGAAAACACTTGAAAAGGGTATTCCCGTTGACTGTCGCTTCTGGGACTCTAAAGTCAAAAAGGAAACCTGCATGAAGGCAAAACAAAAGGTTTCGGGTCGGTCGGGGAAAAAGGCGAGTTTCGGGAAACTGGAAAAAAAGGGACCAGAGGCGGGAAGCCTTGGGACTAGAGAGAACACCACAGCTAGTAGGAAAAAGATCGAACAAAATCAGTGCTTATGGCTTGTGTTGACAGTAAGAAAATCCGGGGGAGGCAAAAGAACCGTTGGGGGGGGATGCAGTCAGGGAAGGGTTGATCTTGGGGGAACCATAGAGCCTCTATGAACTCGGAACAACTGCAAAAAAGAATAAGATGTGGAGCTCGTTAGGGGGGAATCTCGCCCGATTACGTCGAGGGGGGAGCAGTTCGGAAGAAGGGGGAGTTGTGGTGATGGGAGGAAAAAGGTCTCACCAAAAAGACGGAAAAGGTGAGCTTTAACCAACAAAAAGTAACGGGCCAATGCAAAACTACCAGGTTCCATCCCGTCCAGAAAACCTTCAACACCGGGAAAAACCGGCCCCACGATGGGACTGCGACTGACCCGGGGAAAGAAAAGAAGGGGGCCATCGGGGGGGGGGGCAGACACGCTCTCATGCTATAAGAACCTGGGGGCCCCACAAAATCCCCAATAGGGGGAAATCCAATTAAGAACTTGGGAGCAAAATTGAAGATACCAAAGCCCACGAATTGGGGGGCAGAGCGTGGAAAAAGAGAAGTACATGGGGGGCACTTTTTAGTTACGGACGGTTCCCAGATCGAAAACTTCCTCCCTGATTTACCTCTGCCCTCTCCTCTATCATTACACAGGGAAGGTAGAGGATGGCGACACCTGTCCACAGAGCCCGGTCGTAACAATGCTAACAGACCCCTTAAAAGGGAGGATTGCCTTTCCTCCGGGAAAGTACCGCCAGAGCAACGGGGTTGTCTTTTACAGTACAAGGGAATGGGCTACACGCTACCTGAAAAAGTTTAAAATACGGCCGGAAAAACCAAGCGGATGCCCTGAGGTCGGCGCTTTCAAGGGGGAGGGAGGAAAGATTCTGAGGTAAACAGCTGCTGGGAACAGTTTTCTAAACACCCTTGCTGGAAAAATTCCGAATAAGGAGGGCCACCCTGCTTTCTGGAGAATCCCCCCGGAGGATAATGAGAATAGTCGGAACCATTCCTGGGGACGCTTTTTAGTCAGGGGAGGAACCTTCTCGGTTAGTAGGGGGGGGGGTCAAACTGGGTTTCTCAAAGTCCATGAAACGCATTTCTCTTGGCAGACCAGAAGTTTGTGAAGGGTACTTGGGAACGCCCCAGTTCTCCTTGCTTCACCTTGAAGGGGAGGAAATTGGGGCACCCTCGGAAAAAACGGTCGGTTGGAACGCTCCCACGCGAAAAAGTCGTAGCGCGTCCCCGCCTCTCAACAACGAGGAGGGGCTCCCGCCACCTAGGTCTGCCGCAGCCGGAGGCCACCCGGATTGTTCCCATTGCTCCCTTCGCTGTCAGAAAAGGCGCCGAAAGGTTGGGAAACAAAGCGAGGGCTGGGAGGGGCTATCCCGGCAGTTTCGAGAAGATTTATGGGGGTAGCAACAGAATATAGTCTCATTGGGTCAATGGAGGAACAGGGCCAGACTGAAAGGACAGTCTGACCTGAAGGCAGTGTCCATTTACAAAGAGAGTCAATAAAAGGATGGGGATGTCTGGGGGGAACGCTCCAGAAAAAAAAAAAAGGGATCCTCTAAAAAAGTGGGAGGGTGTTTGTCCCGTAAGGTATAAAGCACTATAGCCTTTCTAAAGGAAAGGAAAGATTGTATTGGTTGGGGAACAACCTGAAAGTGATGCACATAACCTTTGTAGGTGGGGGGGACCTGCCATTTGGACATGATCCGGGGGGGGAGAAAAGAGCCAGGAGGTTTTTTATGGGGTTCCATTGTAACCAAAATATAAACTCGTTTCTGTGGTGAAAATTAGAAAAGCAACCGACATTCCGAGAAGGCAGAATTCCCCCCCATGGTGAGGACAACCTTCTTCCCTCCCAAGGCCCATTACAAGCATCAAGGGTATGAAAAAACAGGTAACCACTCCAACGAGTTTTAAGTATTGGGGGGGGGGAGTGTAAAATCAAATGGGGGTTTGGGGGTTCGAAAATCTTAGAAAGACCCTTCGAACGGACTAGAAAAAGAGAGGAGAAGGGGAAAGGGACTAATTTGTTTTATAAAGGGCTACCACGACATACCAAGGGGTTGGATCAACACCCTCAACCACTATCTCTGGGGAACACTTTGTATTTTGGCATCCCCGATTCGGGGGGCGTGGCCGTGAGCGAGCCTTTTCCAGGTCGTTGGGAAAAGGTTCCTTTCAAACAGCCCGAGTTCCCAAGACCTTTGATGGTGCCTGATGAACATACCTCACTAGGATATGAAGAAGATTCCACCACAGAGGGGCGTGCTCGAAGGAGAAGGGGTGAGGGAAAAAAAAAAAAATGTGCTGGAAGAGGGCATCAAAGTTTCAATGTGGAAAACAACGGGACAATCCAGGAGGGGAGAAGCCGGAGACGGGCGGAAAAGGACAGGAGGGCAACCCAAAAACGGGTCTTGTGCGGGTGGGGAGGGCGTGGATGGCGTCCACCAGAAAAGAAATCCGAACCTACAAGAACTAACACGAGAAGAATCAGCCGCAATCAGAAAGTGGTCCTTAAGGGGGGGTCCCTCTTTGGGAAAGAAGTAACGAAAAGGAAATATTTCGAGGTGAAAATAATAACCCCCTTGAAACATCCTCCTTATTCGCAAACGATCCCGAGAGTCAGGAAGACTGGGGGATGAACAGGTCCCTTCCAAAAGCCCTGGGCGGACACCGGTCCCCCCTGGCCCAGCGTTTTGCTGAAGGATAACTGCGTTATGAGATGATTCAGAGGGAGGGGATATCCATCATAAACAATCCTGGGGGGTGAACGTTCAACCGAAAGCAGGGGGGGAGACCCCGAAGGTTAAACAGTCAAAAAACGAAAGGGGCCCAATCGCTTGAGGGGAGACAAACAAGGGGCCAGAGCGCACCGACGCCTTGAAAAAAATTCCCACACCTTAACCTTTCTAGAAAAGGAAAACCACAGAAGCTCTCCAAACGGGTCCCTCACTCAGGGAAGAACCCACTACAACCCGGGAAATACAGGCTCCAATCTCATGACAAGAAAGGGCGGCACTAATAAATGGGGGTGCTAAGACATCCCATCCATTTGTTAAAAAGACGATGCTACGAAACAAAGCGCGAAAGAGACGAAGGGGGAGAAGTTTCCGTGAAAATTCAAGGAGGGACTCTTATCGGGGCAGCTGAAACGAAAAGGGAAACCAAATTGGAAAAGCGTGAAACCTAGGGGCTAAGCATTGAAAAGAGTGTGCAGCTACAGAAAACGGGCTTTTTTCCTAGTGGGGGAAAGAAAGATGCAGGTATAACGGGGGTAAGAGACAGGGAGATGATCAAATGTAGAAATGGCAAAACCTGTATGAGAGGGGGGTAACTCATCGGGCGACAAACAACATGGTAAAAAGAATTCACCTGGGCCCGTTGTCAAAAAAAAAAGCTCAAGGGCGGGGAAAAATATAGGCGTCGGAAAGAGGGGGAGAGGGACGAAAGAGAGGGAAGAAGCATGGCGAACTTAACTCCGGCGGAGAGGTTCACACGGTAGAAAAAAATCGGGTGTGAAGGTGGGAAGAGGGGAAGGCATCAACCTCGTTGAATAAGTGCTGGGGAGAAAAGCGGGTACAAGAAAAAAGAAGGAGAGGCACGAAAGGGGGAAGACGAATTCGGGGTTCGAATCAGGGAAAGAGGACCCAAACGTCACGGTCTTCCCGGAAGAACAGGGACAACTGGGGAACTCAGCAGGAAAGGAGGCCACCGACGTCTGAAAAAGGGTTACGAAAGATTCGCGGTAAAAAGGCAACAAGCAGGTCCGCAGGGGGGCTTGGAAGATACAACAACACCGTATGAAAGGAGAGAGAGCCAAAAACTAAACGAGGCTGTTACAGGGGGGGAGGGGGACAAACTCAGGTTGGAGCGAACCTGGGGGGGGAAGAAGACGTCGGTGAGTGGCCAAGCGGAGTCAGAATTGAACAGGTGACCGAAACGGGAAAAGGAAAAGATGTTGAGGACGGGAGTGGAAAGACAAAACGAGCCGTCTGAGAGAGGATGTGCAGGCGGGGGGGGGGTACCACCCGTATTCACAAAAGAAAGGGGAAGGAAAGGTGAAGCCAGGAACGGGGGAAAACGGGCACCTGAGTGTGGGGGGACAACGTTTTGAACAGGGGGGGAGAAAAAAAGGTTTGTACGGGGGTTCCTGGGGCTCAAGCCCTCAGCTAAATTTAAGAACTAGTGACTTCCGAAAGGGAGGAGAGAGTCTGGGCCATTTACTAATTGAAAACCACGATGGAAACACATGTTTTGTGTTGGAAAGAGTGAACCCCATTAAGGTGGACGGGGGACTGTTGACTATAGAAACGCCCGGGGCCTATCCCGTGGATCTGACTGGGGGAAAAGAGGAACGAGCACTCAGTGAAAAGGCTCTACTGAAAAGCTTTTTCCAAGGAGGGGAATGACTTAAAAAAGAAGAAATGGGGAAAAAGGGGTCTCCAAAATCAGAATACCGATCAGGAGGGGGGGATGCACGAACAGAAAGAAAAGGAGCATTTCGGATACATCCTGAGGTAGGAAAGGGGAAGTGTTATTTAGATTGTTATAAAGGGGGTGGACCCAAAAGTGGGCTAAAGTCCCGCCTTAGAGGGTCGTGGAGAATGGTAAGGAGACCTCCAAGGGGGGGGGTTAGGAGAGTTTAGGTGGAACTTTCGGTTATCTGGGATTGGGAGGGGAAAGTTAGTCCTAATCGTGTGGGTTCCGGTTGTAACCTGAAAATGGGGGGGGGGGAAGCAATCAAAGTTTCACACAAAGGGGGGGGGCGGGCACACAGACTCCCTAAATCGAATGTCTGAAAAGTGGGGGGGGGAAAACGGAGGGGGGGGAAACTAGCCTAGTCGGTTTAACTTATCAAAGAGAGAAGGGGAAGAATAGTCATAGCCAAATAACGCCTCGAAAGCAGGCATGTCAACCCCGATATTAGAAGAGGGAAAAAAGTTCAAACATTAGTGAAAGTTGAGGAAGTTGCTCGAAGGAGGCCCTTTCCGGGCAAAAAGAATAATGGGATCGGTATTATCGGATCAAGGGGATGTAGTGTTATGAAGGTCGTTATTCTTTTCGACCAGTCATGGACAACCGTAATGGGGAAAATCATGAAAAAGGGAAAGGCGGCTGCTCTTTTGACTGTGTTTTCAGTTAAAGGGGATCAATTAATCTGATAAGGATGGGGGGAAAGACCTTCCCAAAAAGGAAGGGGTTCAAACGAAGTTGTCGAATGGGGGGTTGGGCCCTCTGAGAAGAAGAGTCATAAATGTAATTCGAATCCTGGTCTTTAACAACAACAGGAAAAGCTTATGTCCAGAGGAAGAAAAAAAAAAGGATGGGGTGGTTGACTTCACCAGTGGGTAGGAATCTAAGAAAATATTGGGGTTAGGACTAAGAATTAAAAAGTTTTTAACCGTGATGGTAAATGGGAGGGGAAGGAAACACCATAGTCTGGGGGGAATGAAAAATCTTTCTGGCTAAAAAGGGTTTCCAATTTAAGTGAATCTCCCGTAAAAAAGGAAAACCCATCTTAGGATGAGAAAGACCATTGGGAAAAACTTGTGGGGGGCAGGAGGGTGGTTCGGCGTAAAACCCGTGTATGGGACAGTTTTGGCGCTTGTATCCACCCACCATGCCCGTATAAACATTTTCCCCCAAACTTAGGAGAGATCCAGGGAGGACGGTTTATCAGCTCATGACAATCACAAACAGAAAGAAGTGTTTCATCCGCCAAAGGAAACACACACGAGATGGGGACTGAGGTGTCGAAAAATATCTCCTAGAATGCGGGGTGGGGGGGAAGGAAAGCGAAAAACGGGGGGATTCACTAAAGGTTCGGGGGGGGGGGGGGAAAGGGGAGCACTTCTAAAAAGAAGGGGGGGGCCCGCCTCTCTAGGGGAAGAAATAAACCCCTACAACACTCGGGCATGTTGGTATAGAATCCTAAAACAACAAGGGAAGGCTACCGAAGAAAGAGGGGTGAAACACAATATTGAGGAAAGGAGATCCTTTGTCAAAGTTCCGGTTCACGGTTTGGCAACAACCAGAATTCGTCAAAGGAAGGTTGCATTCTTAACGAGCTCTATCACCACACCTAAAACGCACTAAGACCCTTGGGGCCGGTGACGGGTTTCTAGCAAACAAAAGCACAATATTGAATGAATCCTCAAGTATAAGGAAACGGACACAGTACAAGGAAAGACGCCGACTGTTCCCTGCAAGGGGGCTCCCGGGGGAGGACTGAGATCATATAGCCGAAAGTGTGGCCTAACACCTAACAGAGTATTCCGGACAAGAAAAAGAAATTACTTTTCTAAAAAAATGGCAAAAAGGGCGCACGTGTAAAAAAAAAAGTGTCCGGGGAAGGGAGGAGGGGGGGGGCCGGACACGTCTTAGGGAGGACGAGATCGAGGGGGAAATTGCAGAACGGGATATCGGGAAATCATTAAACGGAAACATCGTAGTGATCGAACAAAGAAAAAGTCCACAAAAAAGGAAAGGCATTTCGACGAGAAATCGAGGGATGGGGTGAACGCAAACAACAGTGGCAAAATTCGCTTCAAGAGAAAGCTTTAACACAAGGGGGTGACCTCAGGAGCGCATGGGGGAAACTCAAATAACCGCTTCCATAGTCAACTCAACTAGATCACCCGAGTTGAGGGGAGCGTACACGTCCGTAAACCTAAAGGAAGGCGAATAAAATTTTGAATAAAAACATTAAAAAATACCATTTTGGGAAAAAATGGCTGCCGGGGAAAAAGTCACGAGGGAGAAGGGAACTGATGTAATATGGTGGTCCGCTCCATAGGAAAGTAACCGAGGTAGAGGGATAATTACCCCAATACAAAAGGGAGACGGGGACGGGGGGCATCAGCATTGCAACGGCGGGGGGTGGGGCGTGGGTGAGCAGGAGTAGAGAAGATAGGGTGGACGAGTGGCAAGACGAGAAATGTCGACGGGAGGGGATAATTAATGCGGCGATGGAAAAGCAAAGACAGGAGGGAAAAAATGGAGAGTGGGCGAAAAAAGGAGTGCAAAACCACATTGTTAAAAGTCAATTTACATTCACGGGGAAAGCTCACTCTCAGAAAAGAGGAGCAGATGGATTAGCGGAAAAGAGGCAAGCGCGAAGGGAGCTACCATGAAAACACCTCTGGGAGGCCTGTTCAAAGGGAAGAAGACAAACGGGGGGTGAAGGGTGTGGCGGGAAGAATAAGAAGGAAACCCGTAGGGGAAGGCCGGGGGGGGGGAGCGTAAATAAGGGGTTGGATCCGAAAAGAAAGAAGAGAATCGAAAAAAGGACCATAACGCTCTCTGTGGAAGGGAAATGGAGAGGGGGGCGGGCTATGTCAGAAGATAAACAAGGATCTTCCGTTGTCAGGGGAAAAAAAACACGGTACGGAACGTGGGGTCAATCTGAGGGTAAAAGAGAGGTAAAAAAAACACAAACATCAAACACATCAAGGGGGGGCTACGGCCGCCAACGGGGGGGGAACGGGAGGTAGGGAAAGGGGGTCGTCGGGGGGGCGCGACCACCGGGGGCGAGCGTGCGTGGGTCTCCTGCCTCTGTCCAAAGGAGGGAACAGGATGAGCCCTAATGGGGAAAAAGGAGGAGGAAGAGATCCAACTACTGTGATGAAAACGCGGGAAAGTTGTGGAATACAGAAAGGAAAGGCCTGGGGCTTAAGGTCCTCGTCTCAAAAACTTGGAAGAAGGCAGAAGGAGGGCGGGGAGATATTGACAGCGGGGGGGTATGATCAGAACTCTGGAACGATTCTGGAGTAGGGAGAAAGGGAAATGTGACAGATGGTGAAGTGGGCTGAGGGGGAGGGGGGGAAGATCGTCGCTAAGGGAGAAAGGGAGATGCCGGAGAAAGGGAGGTGGATGGGATCACAAAGGGAGTGTAAAAAGCAAATGGAAAGGCGGGGGAAGCTGCTCAAGGAGTCCAGACCAAGAAAAGAGGGTGAGGGAAAGTAAGTTGACAGGGAAGGGTGTTTCGTGAGAATCGCACGAGGCAGTTCAACCGCATCATATCGGAGGCGATAGGAACTACGCCTAATCCCACTGAAAAAGGAAGGGGAGAGATGCTTCCGTGGTACGAACCATTTCCAAAGGGGACCTTTGTTCGTTACGGAGGGAAAGAAGCACTAGCATACATGTCATTGGGAAGGCAAGGGGGTCGCCACTGCCAACGGTACTTTCCGAGCCATCGGCAAGTCTGGGACCCACCGGAATGGGGATAGATCGGCTCCAATCCAAGTAAGAGGCTTGTCCATGATCGGCTGAACGTCAAGAGAACGGGTGGGACGGGGACGGGACGGCCTGCGAAGGAGAAAAAGGGTTAAATATGGGAAAATAGAACGATCCCAGAAGGGAAGAGACGAGGAATGTGTCGTCAAGGGAGGATGGTGGGGGAAAAAGATATAATCGATGGTGGGGGTGGAAAGGCGGGGGGGGTGGCTGGGGGGGGGGTGGGGGGTGTGGGAGCGACGGGGGGGGGGCGGGGGGTGGGGGGCGTATCGCATGTGGGAGGGGGGGAAATGGGGAAGGGGGCGGCGTGGGCGCGGGGGGTCGGTGTCAGGGGGCAGGGGGAAGGTGGGGTGATAAACATGGTGAATCGGTTCTAGGGGGTGGGAAAGAGATTATGAAGCTTTGGGAAAAAAACGGACTGGGGGTTCCGTTGCTTCGCCAGGGTGGGGGGTGGGGCTGCGTCTTTTTTGGGGGAAAGTTGGGCAGGTCTTAATAGGACGCAAATTGGAACCACCTTGTTGGCGGAGAACCCTCCCGCGCGTTCGGGGGCCGATTTGGAAAAGGGCGGGTGAGAACGTAACCGCAGCTGACACAAATGAAAAAGCTCCCGGATTCTCTGCCCGATGCCCTAAAAAAAGGGGCCATAAACCTCTGGCGGAAGAAAGGCCAAAGAGGTGGACCCGTTTGCTGAATTGGAACCGGGAGAGAAATCAATGTTTTAAGCAACAGATCATTGCGACAGGGATAGAGAAATGGAAGGGGGCAAAAAGGAAGGCTAGGTTTCAAAGGTGTTTGGGAAAGATGAGGGAGTTAGGATGTCGGGAGTCTCGTCCTTATGGGGGAAAAAAGGGGGAATCACATTCCGCATGTGGCCAAGAAAATTGAGGCGCTGCTGAAAAGGGGGGAGGGGATCCGGGAAGAATGCTTCAAATAAGAAAATTTATGAGTGATGTCGGGGGGGGGGACCCGTCCGAAGAAAAACGAAAATGGCGCGGATTTGGAGAGACAAAACGTACTGTAGGAAACGCTGGTCAAAAAAAGGGGGAGGGAAGTAATTCGAGAAGTGGGGAGGGGGACAGAAAATGGAACGGCAGCAAAAACCCACTTTGATGTTTGGTAAGGAACCCGACAGCGGTGAGAAAAAAGATTCCAAGATTGTGTGGGAAATCCTAATGAAAACAGTAGGGAGTATTTTTGGGGATAGCGGAAAAATAAAAAGCTCGTCCCCATCTTTATGTTTCGAGATCAGAAAGCTAAAGTTTATCCACTTCCAGGAAAAATTGGGGCCACCCAAAAAACATCTTGGGGCCCGTAAAGCGTGGAAAAAAAAACTCATCGTGGGGGGGCAAGGGTTGATTATAATCAACTGTTATTGTGGAGTTGAAAGGGAACAAGCCTTACATTATATGGAAG
>Ga0179593_1591895_pt1 | contig 10882 bp, 10 predicted proteins | sample CZODoug2_1_08_16_FD_185931 | JGI IMG/M metagenome (GOLD analysis project Ga0179593, IMG submission 185931) | Vadose zone soil fungal communities from Angelo Coast Range Reserve, California, USA - CZODoug2_1_08_16fungal (PacBio error correction) | ecosystem: Environmental > Terrestrial > Soil >...
CGGAGGTGAAGGCCGGCAGAACAAAGCAACGACCTAAGGTCGATGGCCCGGAAGGCAGGGGGGAGAGCAGCATGCGGAACCTAGGGGAAAAAGAAAAAGGCCTTCCGCTGGAGGGAGGTCTGAAGGAGAAACTCCGTAGCTAAGCAGAAGAATGGCCGTAATCATTTTGAAAAAAAAAAAAACGGCCGAATAGTAGTCTGGCGAGGCGCAATAAACCGCATTAGGGAAAATCGGTATGGGGGTCGCAGTTCACTAATTGTGCACACTACGCTAATTTGGACCAATGGGGGCGGTAGGAAGTCGCCCTGCATAACCGGGGAGACAAACAGTGGTCAGGAAAGAAATCTAAGAGGAAAGGGCAAACAAAGGGCGAGGACTTTAGGGGAGTATGGGAGGGGACAGTTTGAAGAGGACCACTTTACTAACAGGGACCTCCATCACGCTCTGGGTTACGGAAGAGTGGTGAAAATCAGGGGAAAGAAAGCCAAAATCGGAATCAAGAGAAGGAGTTTTACGATCGAGAAGAGAGGACATTTGGGGAGGGGGGGGCTCCATAAAACTCCAAATGCAGAGGAATGAGAAGAGCGCGAAAACCTCGACTCGATCCCTCAAAAAGGCCATTTTTTTTGGCGGTGAAAGTGGCTCCGAAGAGGGAAAGATCTCTCAAAAACAACTAGGATGAAAAGAGGGGTCCCTCAGAAAGAAAAAAAATGGCGACGGGAAATCTATGCGCCAGAGAGCGGACGTTATGAGAAGGGAGGAAGAAAAGTGAATGTGGGGGGGAGGAGTGGCTATGGTGGATTCTGGGATCGCAGTCTCAATAAAAAAAATCCTCTCTCTAATCCAATTAACTCAAGAGGGAATTCGAGGCTCCTTTGAGGGGAGATAAAAAAGGTCAAAAAGAGAACGATGCCCCATCGCGCGACGAAGGATTTTATTTAGACATGTTCACTTGGGGATTAAAACAAGCATGACTAAAGGAAGGAGACGGGAGTCTGTCGAAAATTTTGTTGGGGCGTTGGGAAAAAGGAAAAAAAGGAAAAACGAGGGGGGGGGCAACTTATGAAAACGGCGTACCAGGGGAGACCGTGGAAAAAGGGCGTAAGTTAGGCCTAAGAGGGTAATGGGGAGACCGAAAATATGAGGAAAAAAGGGGGAAAGGGTGGGATTTCGCTGCAAATCGCCCCCAGGCGCGCGAGAGGAAGGTCTCAAGATGGAATAAGAAGTGAAATGTAAGGAGGGGGATCTGCGAAGGGCGAGTCAAGGGCAATGGGACCCGCAAAGGTATCGAAATGAGTGTTCGGTGGAAAAGAACAGAGAAGCGGGGAATTGTGAGAGGCGAACGAAAAAAGTTCCGGTCCATTAAGTTCGGCAAAGGTCGCGAGTAAAAATGAAGGTCAAGGGTGGAGAAGAGCCAACCAGCGAGTAAAAAAACTGGAATGTAGCAAACCGAGCACAGTAGAAGGCTTGCCGGTATCGCGACTGGTGCGGAGAAGGGCTACAACGGAAGAAAGCTTAACTAACCTCGCGACAAAGACGAGCTAAGGAAGAAGCTCGGGTGTGCGTTGCATTTTGGAAGAAGAGGGACGGCGAAGCATAGGGCATCAAAAAGGGACGGGGAGGGCGAAAAGACAACCACCGGCATTCAGCGGGGCGCGGAAGGGAAGCGTGGAAAAGAAGACGGAAAAGTAGACTTGGGGGGGGGGGACGCTGCCTTCCATTTCCGTAAAATCCTACGAGGTTGTACGCTCACAAACGAAAACTAAGGAACATCTACAGGCCAGGTGAAGGGAAAAGGAGGGACCGGTATACTAGCGGAAAAGCGGGTCCGGCGGATACGGTTAAGGGTCATAAGGCGAGGAAAGAAATAGCCCGTGCGGCAGCAATGTAGTCCTTCCATTCTTGCACGCTGGACTTTTGCGGTGAAAGGAGACACAAAAAAGAAGTTGAGGCAAGGGGGGGCAGGGAAGGGGAAACCTATGTCTGTGTTGTAAGCTAGGCAGAGTTATGAGACGGCACGCGTCAAAAAGCCTGGGGGAAAAATTCGAGGGAATTGCCTGCTTCATCAATGAGCGCCGCAGGACTGCGAGGCGACCTGAAAGCTCTTAGGAAAAAAATTGTGGGAGTAATACGACGGTGATACGGCAGCCCCCTTCTGGACGGAAAAAGCTAAAATGCGCAAAGTCGGGAAAGGAGATCGGAGAAAACGACGCCAGTATCATCAAAGCTCACCTCGTCGACCACTGGCGAATCAAGAGCCAACAACAGCGCGCGAGGGAGGACTGGGGGGGGCGGGACGCAAATGAAGGGCCAGCGCTCGTGGCTGGCTGTCAAAAAGAGGAAAGGGAACCGCAGTCGGGGAGTGCGGCGAGTAAGGGCTCGGGCGCAAAGGCCCGGCGGGAGTACGTGGGGGAAAAGAAAGGAGCTGTGTAAGAAGGAAACGGCAGCGTGGAGGGTCTGAAATGGGAGGCGCTGGGCTGAAAAAAAGGCAGCTGGAGGGAGCGAAACCAGGCGAGAACGAAGTGATTCCCCAATCTCCTCGATCCACACCGGACGTGAATCCGAACGTATGGTCCCAAGAACGGGGGGACGAGGGGAACGGTTCAGGCGAGGGTCGCGGAGGTCGACAGCAGAATTGTCGATCGAATGCTGAAAGAGGTTTAAGCAAAAGGATAAATAATACCACGCTCGGGGCTGTGGGTCGCACGCACCGCTGAAGGGGGCGCCCGCTGGGGGTTCCTAACTGGAGGAGAGTGTAGGAAAAAGACGTCGCCCTGCCCATTCCGCAGTGGGTTTGTAGGCGTCATGTAAGCGGCGGGAGGGGGAAATGAAAGGAATCTATGAACCAAGGGAGTCTCAGCCACATCCGCTTCTGTGAAGAAGCTACCCAGATCACGAAGGATGTTAGGAATCGAGATTGCCGGGCGGTAGAAGCGACGCCAATCTCAAGCCCGAGGAGCCTGAGTAGAAGAAACCTCCAGGAAAGAGGGCGGGGGAGAAGAGGAAAAGCATCCGGAACGGTGACGGGGGAAGCTTGGAGATCTCGCTAAGAAAAAAGTTTGGAAAAAAAGCACTAAGGATCCAAGCGGCACTGAGAAACCGGCTCCCAGCGACATAGACTAACAGGGGCCAAAGGGCAAAAGTCCGCTAACGCTGGGGCCGGAAAGCCAGGGTCCGAAGCTAAGTTCTAGACGGTCATGCCGGGGCGGCGATTCTCATCGCCTCCGGCCGGCAGGGGTGTGGGCGGAAAAAAAGGGGGGGGTAGACATGACGGAGGTCAACAAAAACGGCAGGTAAAACAGTATACCCGATTCTACGACAGAGGGAACCATCGTAAAGGGTAGGAAGAGCCTGAAGAGAGAAAGTTTGGCGTAGTTTTAGGGGATGGTCCGTCCCTAGATGACGCGGAATGGGTTTCGGAATACCAAGAGCAAAAATCGTTGAAAGGTAAACAGAGGGGCCAAGAGGACGGGAGCCAAGTGGGACACTAACAGGGACCGTCTCGTAGAGGGGGTGAGCAGGATGTGCGTAGGAAGGAGTGAAATATAAGTGGCAGATAGGGTGGATGTGGGGGGTGAGGGGACGTGGGGGTGTGGGACGGGGAGGGTGGGAAAAAGACTAGCTTCAATTTTTGGACGTTGTCCCGACCGACGCAAGGGTTGAAATGAGAAGGGCGCAAATAAAACTGAGATCCCTCTTCTTGGGTCTCAAAGATTTCTGCAATGGCAGGTTAAGAGAGCGAAACGGGGGAGGTGGGGATAAATAGGACAAGTTCGGGAACGTCCGCTCTAGCAGAATCCTCTGCGGACAGAGAGAAATCGGCGAGTGTGAGCCGGTGGACGTCGGGTCGTCCAAAGCAACTTCTCAGGCTCGAAAAAAGCAGGTCGAAGGAGCGCCAAAAGAACCATCTCTCACCAGCTCCAGCCCCGCAGACGGCGCCGACATTGGAACTAGATCTAGTTCTCGACATCTCGGATCCACGAACAACAAGAGTATAGTAGAGGCTAGAAAAAAGAGGGAACGGTAAAAAAAGGAGGCTCCTTCGGCTTTTCTTTTCTCTTGCAGAGAGGTGGACCTCTAGTGGGGGAGACTACAAAGGCGCGGCTCGAGGGTTGTATCATGGCCGCCCTTCTTGACCTCACAAGAAAATGGAAGCCAACGGCAAACGCGGTTGACAAGCTCTCATCGGGTGACGTGGCGGAGCGCTGAAAGCAGCACAGGGGCGTAATTATTGACTTGGAATGGCCTAGGGGCACACCGCTGGGCGGGTCCCACTTGGGGATAACTTTGGGTGGCGTTGAAAAAAGAGTGGGGGATGGTGGGAAAAATTCCAGTTTTCTTCCAGTGTAGAAACCCTGAGAAGGGGAACAAAACGCTACAACCACCCCCACCAGGCCAAAAGCTCTGAAAGGTCTAGTAAACGACGCGAGAAAAATAAAGGTGTTGTTCACAACCTCAGGGAACACTTGTCGCAACGCCGGCGTGCCCTCATTGTAAACGGGAACGTGGTGCACTGGGTCGCGTGTCCGGGAACGGGGTCTCGAGTACGTAGAAAAAGCAGATGGTATGCGGTGCAGGCAGGGGAACTCCAATTACCGGGGCACCTTTGCGATTATAAAAAAATGTAGGCCGAGGAGACCCCTCTGCGGATACCAAGGTGGCGCAAAAACCCAGGCGTCTGGAGTAGTGAGACATAGGTTCGTCATCTAGCCTAATGTGGAAGTGTGCGGGCAAGTATCGGCTAACGTAGGATCAGGCTCAATTGAGAATCCTACGGGGTATTCCTTCAAAAAATAAACCAAAGGAGAGGGGGAATTTATAAAACTTTTAGGACGTGATCACAATGTGAGGACGCTTGGTAGTTTTGATTTCACGGGCAGAAAACCTGGGTAACGTGTCGAGATGGGGACAAGGGATAGACGAGGGCATCACCGGACCGGGAACGAGACACCACGACTCTGCCTGGAGTTAGTCTCCTCCGGCGCGAGGCCGGTGAGAGGAGCGCGATACAAAGACTTCCCTAAAAACCCGCAGAAGACTCCTATTGATGGATATGTGGTCGGCCCTTACCGTGCACGGTTCGGCTGAAAAGCCCAGGAGAAAGAGAATCACTAAAAAAAAAAATCCCTCAGGAGCGAGCCTACAACAAGTCGGCATGGGTGAGGCGGGAAGTCCAGGGACGAAACGAGAAAGAGTTACACTCCTCAAAGACGGGTCCTTACGGTTCGGGTGCGGGCAACGACAGGGGGTAAGATACTACCGCCGGCGCATGGGGTCAGAATAAATGTTGGGCGGAACTCAGGAAAATGCTTCAGTAGCCCACCAATAGGAAAAAACGAAAGAAAAGACAGCACTCCGCTTGCTGTTAAAGTCCGTCGGATCTTGCCGGTGATCAGCTGGTGGGGTGCGGGGGAATCGAAGAAGAAAAATCAACGGTGGGGGGGAACCGGCGGTAGAAATTGACCAGGTCGAGAGGTATATCCACGTGCAAGCGCGCTAGTCCGCGATCGCGTCATGAGGAGGGGTGCATTCCGGGATACCACTCGTGAGGCCGTGAGGGCGTCGCGCGGACGTCGCGTAAAAATCAGGGCGCGCGGAAGGGGGGGGGGAAAGGGGAACTCCTTGAACGCATGATAGCACCTCCTGTTCCTCTTGCCGGGGGGGGCCGCAGCACAACCCCGCAGGAAAGGGGGGAGTCCTTGATGGCCGACATGGTCTTGAGGGGTCGGCCGAGCAGCTGGAAGGGCAATGGTCTCCAGTACTAGGGTAACGCGTACGAATCTCGCGGGGTGCGGCGGTAACATCGCATTCCAATTGGGGAAGATGGAGTAGCCCCACGAAACGCGGGGGGGCGACTACTGGGGAGGGAGCGCCTGCCTTGGCCGGGAGAGGACAAAACTGCGTCTATAGAGAAATAAAAGCGAAAATTCAGTTGAGTTCTGAATTGACGCCGGCGCGGTCAGGGCAGCGGGAATCCAAAGGAAAATCGCTGGAAAAATAGGCGGGCAAGTATTCAATCAGATCATCGCATGTGGTGTCGCCGTCACCGTCAAAGCCCCGGGCGCCTGGGGGGAAGGAACAGTCAACGCCGCGGCCTACGGCGGCAACAACTGGGTAAGGGGGGCAGGGAAGTCTTGGCCTGAAAGGACGTATAGGCCGGCCCGTGTCAGAGGCAAAGAAGCCGGGAAACGCAAAAGATTATCCGGCGAAGCCGATCGGGACAGCATTTCGAATGTGCAACACGGAGCGCGATTCACGAACGGGCTTCACGGGACAAAAAGGAAGGCCGTGGTGAAAACAACAAACACCGTCGATCGTTCAATGAGAGCACGCCTTCTCACGCCCCCCGGGGTGTGTACTTGCATGGCGAGCGCCGATCGACTTGGGATGCTGCCCTATGAATCATAAGCGTCAGCTAGTCTGACACTAAAGCCTGCGTTCTCGGAGAACTAACTGAGAAAGGAAGCAAAGACGGTCCCGCTCGTGGCGGAATTATGGTGGCTAGTCGAGCGACCTTCGATCGAAACCGCCGGGGGAAAAGGGGAAGGCATAAACAACGAGGTGGCGCAGGAAGGCCTTCCTGGGATCATCTACGGGTCCCTGCCGCTTCCCTGGCCGTGACAGGGGCTGAGGATGCGAGAAATGAAAGGAAAAAAACTGTGCAAGCCTCGTAGCGGAGAAAACTTCGCCTTGTACTGATTGCGGTCCTTCACGGCGAACCGGCTCCACCCGATCGACGCAGCCGGTCAGCATGTCTGTGAGTGAACCAGGAACGGTACAAGAAGAGTGGCCCGGCATCACCACCAACAGCAACCAGTGAGAGGGGCAAACCACTGGACTGCTGAGTCAACACTACCTTTGGAAGTTTTCGGCCCGGTTACGTCCATCACAAAATGCAGGACACAGGGGGGTAAAAAGGAACCAGCCATAAGGAAAACAAGGATTGGGGGCAGACAAACGGACGGCCGGCTGGAAATCTGCGATGTAATGGGCCGTTTGAAGAAAAGGGAGGCCCTAAACGTGGGTGTAGAACAGCATCGTGCGAGGGCGCGGGGAGATGCAAAGTGGGAAGAAGGACGCCGCAAAACGGCGGAGACAGGCTCCATCGCCTTGCGGGTGACGAGAGCCGCGTGCAAGTCGTGCCTTTCATGCAGAAAACAAGTCAGAGAAGGCAAACGTCAGGGAAACGGTCGCGGGGGAAATACGGCAGAAAACCGGCGCGCGGCCTACTGCGCTAGAGAAGAGGCCTCCGGGACACATACCATGGGGGGGGGAGCTAAACGCCGAAAAAGAGACTAAAATACACAACAACGGAGAGAAGAGAGAGATGCGCCAGGAAAACCAGTTCACACAACCAGTGGGGGACGGTGGGCGGAATAGTAAAGAATCGTAGGACAAGGCAAAACACATAAGGATAATTCTCGGAGACCGGTTTCTGCGGACGGCGTCGTAGATTCTGGAGCGGTAATAAAAAGACGCCAATGCGTACAAAAAGAGCGAATTTAGGAGAAAAGGTGTGCGGGAGGCGGCTTCCACCAAGGCTCTTGCAACCGGCACGCCATAGCAAATAATGAATTGAGGTCGCATGGGAGAGGGAAAAAATGAAAAAAAAAAGGAACCTAAGAGCAGAGGAGCCGTCCGGTCCTTTATGTTCGAAAGAGTCAGGTGGGGGTGCTGGCGGAGGTATGGATGAAAGGAGAAGTTGGGGGACGTAACGGGGCAGGGCGACTGCAGACAGGTGACCGTTGAGGACCATGGGCGAAATTTATGTGGGGACGCGGAAGGGGTTGAGTGACAGGGGGATGGACACTGGCCGACCGAAAAAGGGTTAACTGGCGGTGGTGGGATTTGGCGGCAACCTCGCCCCCGTAGGGCGATAAGGATGAAAAATAAAAAAAGGGGCCCTGGGAAAAAAAATAGGGCACACGGAAAGAAGGGCTTCTGTCGAGGGAAGTGGGTTCCTTACCGAGTGAAAGGAAAGCAGACAAGCGAGTGGGTTTTGAAAAGGGTATTCTGCTCTCAAGGGCAGAGGACTCAAACCAACAGAGAGAGCTAGCCACGTCAGGAAAGTTACGGGCCAGGGACCGGGGCGTGCAAGGTCGCGCTGGCAAAAAAGTAGAAGACGCAAAACAAAAGGGTGTGTCGGCACGGTCGGCCCCGGATCGCACCGTCTTTAAAACGTCGCAGGGGGAGCCCCGGGGAGAAAGCCAGAGAGAAAAGCGGCACCGGGAGGTTCAAAATTTACTGGCCGATCTCTACGAAAGACTCCTAGATGGGCAGCCGAAGAACGCTTAGAAGAGGGAGCATATGAAAAAGAAATCCGGGTAGTCCGGGAAAAACGGAAGGGCGCTAAAACATCCTTTTCGGGCTGACGGGTCTGGAAGGGCGGAGTGCGGATAGGGGAACTTATTTCTGCAAAAGTTTGTGGGCGAGGAAGAGAATCCGAGAGGGGGGGGTTGACGTCGAACTAGCCAGTCGACACGAGGCAGGGGGGGCTATCGAAAGAAAAAAAAAGCGAGGGGTCGGGGACCGGAAGGCGGGAGGGGAAAGGGTCGCGTGCCGGCTGTGCCGACGGGCGGATACTATCATAGGGTCATATGACTGCCCGGCAAGCGGGTGCCAGGAGGAAAGGACAAGGGGCGTTCGAAAGGGACGGAACAAAGGAAACAAAAGCCCGGGGGAGAGCTGATACTCGTCGGGGGGCGAGGCGGCTTCCAAAGGTCCACAGAGGGATTGAAGCGTACGGACTCGGCAGGGAGTCGAAGGCGACGTCAAGGATCCCTCCCTTACGCGCCTTACTAAAATATTTCAGAGAAAGACTCCCATTAGAGAGACCCGGCAACCTCGCTTAGAAAGCTTCGGGTCCCATGGTCGTAGGACTCGGCAGCTACTCAACGCTACGGCATCCAAATATTGGGAGTCAAAGGAAAGGACAGGAAAGGGCCGAGATTTCAAAAGTCTTACGCTGCAATGAGGTCGGCAGAACAGAGAGAAGAACCAGTATCATCGAAAAGAAAAGCGGACGGGGGGGGGAAAGGGCGGCATCAAGAAAAAAGAAGGCTGTTCTCTCTGGGTTTTTGCTTCGGAGGGTCGAAAAAAACAAAAAGGTGGGGCAGCTGGTCCCAGCTGACGGCGTCATTCTTACCAGGGCGATGGCCTGAAAAACTCAGGGGGAAAGCGCGGCCGGGAGATACGTCGTACGCGGGGAAGAGGGATCCGCGAAGAAAATGTAGTAAAAGGAAGCAGGAGACGAGACGAGACGCGGGGTATCTGGTACTACTGAAGAGGCTCAAGAGCGGAGGGATCGGGGAAGCGAGGTGAGAGAGATCACGCACTCACATGCTCCCTCGATCAAAAACCGGAGTTGAAAATAAGAATGGATTTGGGTGCAAGAAAGAAAAGGGAGGTACGGATCCGGAAAAACGTGAGCCGTCCCGCGGGCGTCATCCCTTTTGCGATGATTATAAACATGGTAAAATCTGAAACAGGCCGCCGCGGGGCAGCAAAATATTGGAGGAACCACCGCCCGCTTCGTTGTCGTCGCGTCACGACCGCGGAGGGGGAAGGGGAAGAGGTGGTCTCTCCATATAGCTCTATGAGGGAGGAATCGCACTCGGGGTTGTGGGGACGACCAGTCCTCTTTTTGAGTCGTGTAGGACGGCAGCTGGGTTACGTGAGTACCCACAAAAAGAAGAGGACTCTTCAATGCCGCATCGAATCCCGTAGTGAAGAAGCCGGATCCATCATAGGGAGGCGTTGGGAGAGGGGGGTATCCGGCAGGGCGTTGGAATGGGGATTCGACGAAATAAAAATCGTCACCAAATCCGAATCTGCTAGACGACAACCTCGGAATACTAGGGGGTGGGGTCTTCACTCGGATCATAAGTCCAAGACAGGAGAACGGGGGGCGCAATTTGAAGTGCGACATCCGTAGGGGGGATTAAGGGAAGACTGACAGTACAAACGGCGAGGGCAACGAACGGCTCGCTAACTGGATGATTCGGGGGTCTACGAAAGTTGTCGTGGGGAAGAAGAAAAAAAGGAAGTAAGGAGCCTCTGGGGCCAGTCGGGACGGACGGGGAATCGCGCGGCGATTGCTTGAGGCGCAGTGGGTAACAGGGTCCAGGTGGAAGGTAGCCTTGAAGCTCTGGAAAGAAGCAAAACAGGGGTGTTCGGGTGAGGTGGTATCCTTGTTCCCCTCCTAATTTGCTGGCCGAAGAGACTATGCTAAAGAGGAAAAAAAATGAGGGCCAGGAACGGTATGGATTAAAGGGGCGCAGAAATAAGCACCTGGTTATGCGGGGCAGTCCGGGAAGGGGGAGGGGGATTTTTAAGAATGGCAAAAGTCGTTTAAGGTACAAATGAGGATGAAAGAAGGACTTTGCACGCCGTGTCCGCTGGGTGAAAAAGACCTACGTATTCTCAAAGTCTTCTATTCTTAATGCCAATGTAATAATTTGTGGGGAGGGGTGATTGCGCCCAGAATTGGTTGGGCGAAAGACTGTCCGTGGTAGGCAAAAAAATCTGTTCAAGTTGGTCCAACCCTCTGGGGGATCAAGAAGGACCAGGAATGAGCACAGGCTAAAAACAAGGCTCCGCCCAGCGGGAGTGCTTGCGATGGGGAAAAGGATCCGGAGGGTGAGGAGACGCGGTGAGATTAATCCAAAAGGAAAACGTCACACGAGGAGGGAAAAGATCTCAAAAAGGACGCACGGGGAGGTCAGGAGGCAATTACGACGTGCGTTCCATCGGCTAAAGTCTCAGGAAAAAGCCTTGCAAGTAGGAAGAATCCGAAAAGAGCGAGGTGCAATGCAATATCCTCGAACCAGTAAATTGCGACGAGCGCGATGGATCAACAGATCAATGATCTGTTCGAGAAAAA
>Ga0179593_1647647_pt1 | contig 10882 bp, 11 predicted proteins | sample CZODoug2_1_08_16_FD_185931 | JGI IMG/M metagenome (GOLD analysis project Ga0179593, IMG submission 185931) | Vadose zone soil fungal communities from Angelo Coast Range Reserve, California, USA - CZODoug2_1_08_16fungal (PacBio error correction) | ecosystem: Environmental > Terrestrial > Soil >...
AGAACCGAAAAAAAAAATGTCCCAGGGGTTGGGGGGGGCTCTGCGGCAAGAGTCGTCGAGCCCGCTGTCCTCAGATCTGAGCGTTGCTCTTACATCGAGTATCAGAAAGGTGAGGTCTGTAATAAGACATATCTTTGGGGGACCGGAAGGTTGGGGAGGCAGGGGTTTGCCTACCCCGGGGCAGATCACGAAGGAAAAACAGGCGCGAAGGAAAAAGGGGATTAACACACGGAAGGAGTAGACATCACATCGAAACTGGACCGCGTGCTTGGGAAGTTAAAAGACTTGTGTTTTTACACGTCCACCACCAAAGCAGTCGTGGAAGAGCAAGGGAAGGATGTCGTGGCGATGCAGTTCACCATCGGAACGGGTGTTCGGCTCGCCAAGAACAACTTCGAAATACTAGTATCGACCTGTGGATTCGAAAACTGACAACAACAAAAGATTCCTCCGCCCAGTAAAAAACCGAAGGGAAGGAACGAGCAAAACGCGGCACAACATAATGTCCGCGAGTCAACCGAGCAACATTGTTGGTGGCTTAAAAGGTGGTTAATTATCTTCTCCGTCGTACAACTCCCAAAAAGGCTATCAACCTGCCCATTAGTACCCGAGGGGGCCTCAAGTCTATCTTCCTATAGTCTCCGGTGGGAGACCATCTTAAAAACTACAAAAGCTGCCTGACGTTCGGACGCCCTCACCGCTCGATTGTTACTCCAAAGCCTATTTAGGAGGAAAGTATCCCGTTCCCGTAGAGAGGAAAAATTAAAAAAAACTCCAGTTAGGCGGTGAATGAAATCAAACCCCCAAGTTGTATGCGAACCCAGGCAACAAAACGCAACTGAGGCAGAACAAACGTACCAGACAATCAACGGCCACGGGGGGGAAAAAAGGCAGCCAGAAGGGTACCGGAAGAAAGAGAAAAACCCGAAACTAGAATAATGTGGGCAATAAACGCAAAATTCCGCAAGAACTTTAAAAGGCAAACCAAAATCTCCGCCGGGCTGAAAGAGCGATCGAAAGGGCGGATCGGGACAGCGTACATAAGTCCCGAGAGAGACCTCTCCGCCGCGCCTCCTCGGGACCACTCCATCTCTCACGGGTTGACCAAATGCCGCTCGGATGGGGAAAGTGGGGGGCCAGACAAACACCTACCCATCCACCCAGAGAACACTAGATTCGATAAGTCGCGCCTGTCCTGCTTTCACGTTCAACTAAAAGTATTAGACACTGTAGGAGTCGTCGAGAGAAAGGGTAAAAAAACATCGCTTACGAAATGGAAAGTAGCGGGCCGTGGAAGGAGAGCCTTCAGTACAAAGAAGACTACGGGAGCGTTCAGACCCGAGATTGTATACCCTTTCTGAAAAAGAAACTGACCTAGGTGACGCCCAGCTGTCTACCAAAAGGCCGGTCTCATCATCCCTCTACTTAAAAAGGGCCTAAAGTCTGTTCGCAAGGGGATCCCAAGGGGAACACATGATCTAGACATTTAGGGAAATACGGCGAAACGGCCACCGAAGACTGGGAATCTTTGAAGAGGGGGAAATTTTACTGACATGATCCTGACAACTACGTTCGGAGCTCCCCAGCAAAGGGGAGAAAGAAGCAGTGTTTGGCCACCCAAAAATCGCTAAAAATGGAAGTAGGTGGGACCACCTCGCGAGAGCGGGAGATACCTGGATAAGATGTTAAGTCTAAAGTCTCGGAAAAACCTTTCACAGTCCTAATCAAAGGAAGAGCTGCGGCGACTGAGCCAATGAGCTCGGGAATCAGGGGGGACGAAACATCGGGGGGTGTGGTCAAGAAATAAGCGCGCAGGACCCGAAATCGTCATGGGGCCTTTGCCCGCGCAAAGACAAAGGGTAGAAACCCTCTCTAATTGAAAATAGTAAACGGGAGTCCCGTCACCAGGACCTAATAAGGGGAACAGGTAGTACTTGATAAACAATCATCGTCCAAGCCAATCAGTAAGGCTCGACGAGGGGAGACCAGCTTCAAATAAGGCGAGGGGGATTGGGGAGGGGGGGGGAAGAGTAGATCCAGTATCGTACAAATGCAGTTACGAAGGGGGAAAGTGAGAAAATTTTTCTTCTATATACGAGCGGGCAGTAAGATCCCCTTTGAGTGGATGAGTCCTTGATACCACTGTCGAGTGCGTACCCATTGGAAAGAAGAGGCATGCGGGGGACGGAATACTGAAGGAAACCGGGAAATCAGCAGCACGATCCAAACTGTTGAGGCGCGTCAAAAACAAAGAATCGCGACCCATACCTTTCCTAAGTGAAAAAAGGAATCCTGACATTCACCCAACATAACCCAGACCCCCATAGAAACTTGCAATCCAAGGGTCCCTCTCTCCAAAAGAGGGTGTTAGCTGAGCAACCAAAAACACCGAGGGACAAGAAGACCGGGTATGGAGCGCTTGCCGATAGAAAAACTCATGGGGGAAATGGTTGAAGGGTCCGTCTGTAGCAGGCGGACTGAAAGTAAGGTATTGGTTCGTATTGGGGCTGTGGTGGTGGGGCAATAGTTCCCTTTAAATCGGAAAATGATTCGGGGGGGGGGTTGGGGGTAATTCCTTCTCGGAAAATCTATCAATCGTATCGCGTCCGGGGATTCCCGCAGGCCAATCTAATTGTTGGGAAATGATACATGTGATCGCCATATAGGGGGAAACAAAATCTCTCTCTCAGAGACGAAAAGTGTCAAATTTGTTCAAAATTGAACTTAGCCAAGGAGTACTATACTGTATTGGAGGAAAAAATTGGGGGAAGCACTGACAATCACTGATGGATTGGAAGCTGGGCCAATCCAAAGAAAATACAAAGTGGGCTTGACATTCTTGTTTGCCAAGACAAAGGATCCGGGGAAAGGGAGAAGGGCGACGGGCGACCTGACGGCATGCGGAAGCTGGGCCATACTATCTCTTCGGAAATCAGGGGGGAGGGGATAAACAATCTGCACGATGCTTGCGGCGAATCAAATGTAATTTTCGGGAAATTGGGTTTTAAAGAATTTCATACATGATGCACCTGGCTCAGTGAGGAAACAGCGACTCTTTCGTTCTGAAGGGGCGGAGAAGGCTGGGTTTAACGAGAGAACTTAAAATCTTAAAGGCAGATCTTTACAAGTCCTCGCGAGGTTTTTATCTCAGTGACATTCTTGTCTTCCGCGGTGCAAACTCCCCTACATTCGTTTGAAAAAGGAAAGACTTTCTCGTCTCTCCTTCTTTGGTGTCAGGGCTTTTCTTCCTGAAAAAGACTTTGAAAGAAATATGCCGCGTTAGGGGCCCTTGTAGGAAAATCGACCGACAAATGGCGAGCTCATCTAGGTCCTGTAGTGCGAGAAGGTCTAACGGCTGCAGTGAGTCGCGGATATAAAGACGAGCAGTCATATTTCGACGGGCTGCCATTGAAATGAAGGCATAAGGCCGGCTTAGGCACCTCGCCAATGAAGAGGGGATGGGTCATATCATTATGCCTGAGCGGGGGAGGTTGGGGAAAACCCGCTCTGTGAAAGAGGGGTTGATGCTAGGCCTCTCAAAGAATTGCATAGTCCGCGCCGCAAAGAACACACAAGCAACTGCGTCTAAAAAGGAGGGAATCTCGCGAGGGTGGAAGGGGGGGAAGCTTAGTTGATCGGGCCACCCTGGAGGCCGGAACGAGCGCGCTGGAGGATACCGGTCGGAAGCTCGTCAGACTGGTATATATACGAGAAACGAGCGCGGGGCGAGATTCGGGGAACAGGGAAAAATTGGAAAAAAGTCAATGCGGATGTACGGTGGTGCCGCGACGAAAAAGTGATTCGACTTTGGAAAGAACTTCAGAGAACGTCCTGGAGGGAATCTGGGGCGGTGATTTCCGAGGTGATGACCGAAAACGCAAAGGGTTGCATCGCGGGTAGGGGAGAACTTGGGGTGGGGATTACGTGTACCCGGCCGAAGATAGCGGAGATGCTAATGAACGGAATCCTTTCCTCCTCATATAAGGGAGAGGGGGATGAGCCGCGAAAGCCCGCTGGGAAAGTGCCGGCTCGTTTTGCCGTTGGATTCCTGAGATAAAAGCGAGGGACCGGTATGTCACACCCACTGGGCCTCACTGGCGGACGTTGTTGGGGTGACAGAGTCTAGACCTAAAAAAAAACCGGAGTTTGATCGAGCCTGGATCGCGGCAAATTCGGGGGGAAGAAAGGATTCGCTTTCGCCGTGAAGTAACGAACTTCGTGAAGAGCGGATGTTTCTTTGCCGGGCGAATAAAAGGTCCTATCAGATTTCGGGGGTCTGTGTGTGCAGGCGATCCGCCGACGAAAAATGTTGACCCGCATCAAAAACGACATCATCATTTTACGAGGGACCGAAATGCGGAAGGGGAGGTCGACAAAAGGATTATGTTGCCAAGAACCTCGGAGGACTGGACGGAGAGTATTTGCCAGTCCGTTTAAGGGGGTTGAAGTGTCCCCGGCAGGTCCCTTGGAGTAAGGGCAATGTCGGAGTAAATATGCCTACCCGGCCGCTTTGGGAATAGGGAAGAGGGATCTACGGAAACTCCCGGTGAGAATCCATGTCAAAATCACGAATAAAAATAGGGGGCAAATGAAAATATTCTCCTAATTGAACCGCCTAGGGTTAGCTCACAGGGGCATCTTTTTTGGCGGGTGCAGTCAGAGACAAAAATTTTAAAAGAGATTCCCCTGAAAAAATATGGATGTTTGTCGCGCGGCTAAAGACTAAAACGTCAAAAGCACTCTTCGGGGGGAGAGTTTACTTAAGATTGCCCGCTGACCTCGAATAATCACCGGCGTCGAGACACCTATCTTTGGGCCTAGGGGGAGTAGGGATTTCACGCCACCTGTTACTACATGAACTAGACCGGGATGAGTTTAATTTTTCAGGAACAGGAAAGCGGATGGAAATCTCAATCTCGGTCCAGGAGGAATTGCCCGTGTGGGCATAATCTGTGTTTTTATAATCCTAAAAATCCAGCCTTCTTGACCTAGAAATAGGGGCGCGGACATACATCGCGATCGCTGAGAGGGACAGAAAAGTAAACCAACCGTTCGAATAACTAGGAAGATCAACGGTGAGGCTCAGCCCGTTGCACCATCCACAACTAGAGAACGCACCGAAGGGCGGGGTGACGAGGGCAGGAGAGACGTCCAGAAAGAGTCAAACAAAATGGAAAAATCCCGGCTGCTCACCTACATTGGGCTGTAGGTGGCTTGGATGAGAGTCTCGGTCTCTATTAGCGCAAGAGGGCTTCTCACTCCCTAGCGCCTCCCGTAAAAGGGTGCTAACCTTCACTAGCGCTGAACTTAATATCGCAGAATAAAGAATTAAAAAACTGAGCTCAGGCGACTCTGAAACAAATAAAAGTCTGAGAGCCGACCAGCAAAAATCTCGAAGTTCAACGGTGATGCTTCGAAGAAACTTTCCGAGTTCAAGAGAACCGGCTAAAGTCCAATGTAAAAAAATTGAGCTAACCCCGCATGCAAATCCTCGGTCCTCTCGCCCGGGAACATCCAAGACCCAAGCCAGCTCATGTCCCTGAAACAAGTCATTAGAGCCCCTGCGCCCTCCAAGGGGTAAACGCTCCTGGGACTGCTCCTAGAAATTTGCTGGGGCGCTGAGGCCAGCCCGAGAAAGGTGCATCCCCACCTAAGGGTGTGCATAACATATAGGGGAATAATGTAAAAGAATTGCACCCTGCGGTCGAACGGGGGTATGAGGCGTATCGTGCCCAGGAGCGATGGGCTCCACTCGGGACGAATCTGGAGGAGGGCGCCACGGTTTGCAAGGTGTGGCGCTACGCATTCAGCAGAAAGGCCTACGGTTGCGCGCCAAGCTCGTTGACTCAACGCTATACCGGGGACATCGCACAGAGCAGACCTTTCTCGGAGTGGGGCCCGGAAGAGGGCGGTACGCATGTTGCTATGCAAGGGACGAGGGGTGATAAGTAGGTGTCCTGGGTAGTCGCGAGCTGCAGTGCAGTTACGCTGGTGTCTCGCTCTAGGGCGTACCAGGATCGAAGAGGCCCACTTCGACATACAGGTGCAACCTGGGGAACTATCGTACACGCGGTGGGGATGGCAGTGAGGTGTGTTGTGGGGGCCGGGCAGAAAGCGGAGGTGGGGGTGAGTGCGGAAGAACGTACTGCCCATGGTCTTGAGAAGAAGTGGTGCTTCCGTGTGTAGTTACCAAGGTTTCCGGTGGGAAGCGTCTGGGGTATAGCTAAAATCGGTGGAGTGCGGAGTCCTCATGTGAGGTATCTGGGAGGAGGAAAGTTTGAAGCGTGAAAGAAAGGCAGGGAGGCTTGTTCCGCGGCGTAAACAGGTTTGTCTATGTCATCCGAAGTGCTCACAGTGGTGCACGGGTGGGGGGGTCCTGAGCGGGGCTGGGGTGAGTGGTCGGCATCGTCGAGTATCCCAGCGAGTAGGGGGGGGGAAGGGGGGGTAGCCTAGGTATATCTCATGTGAGGCAGTGGGGGGCTAGGGGGTTGGGGTGAGAGCTGGGAGGAGAGGTTAGACCCATTGCGCCAGGAAGCTCCAGGGCATAGAAGATTAGTAGAGTTCCGTTTTGCGGGGAGGGGGGGGGGTCCGGAGGAAAGGGGGGGCCTACGAGAGGGGGAGCGGGGGAAACGGTGCAGTTCGTTGGGAAGCAAGCGTCCTGAGACTGGAGGGGGGATGACCTGGGATGGCTAACGGGGGTGCATCGCCTTAGTTGTTACTGACAGCTAGCAAATGGGGTAAGGTGAGACCGGTACGGACTATCAGGGTTGCAAGGAAGGAGCCGGGCATGTGCTTCTTTGGGACGGGCCGGAGACGCTCAGGCGCTTGGGGGGTGAGTTGGAGAGGCAGGGGACGCTGGGAATGGGCCAGGGGAAGAAGAAAAGTTGCGAGGGCAGGGTCGCGACTACAGTAATTAGTGGACTCGAGGGGGATCTGAAAGCCGCTTGACAAGCGTCGGAACTACAAAGAGTAGGTGTAAGCTGACGGAAACAAGGGTTGAGAGGTATCTAAGTCACTGGGCAGGTGGCACGTGAAGTAGCCGACAGGGCGGGGGTGGCCGCGCCGCCGGAACATAGTGGGTCGAGTTTGAAGCCGAGCGAAGCGGGGGGTATAGGATAGCTCTTGAAGTTCATCGTGAGGGAGGGTATTTCACCCTAGATGTTCGTTGTGGGGGAAGTAGGGCGAAGTGTGACCCGGCCTCGAGGTAGGCGCTGAGGGTTTCAAGTAAGAGGGGTAGCGTCCCCGGTCTCTCCGGAAAGTAGTCTTAAGGGGGGTTACGGCAACAAGACACGGGGAGGTTCGCTAGTAGTCATTCTGTGAGTAAAACGCGTCCACGGGGAGTAGGGAAGGACGTGCGGGGGGCGCTAGGGGGGATGGAGGGTTGCCAATACAAAATCCTTTTCCCCTTCTAGTCTCTGCCACGCCTCTCGCGGAGGCTCTCTAGGGTGGAGATTTACACGCGTAGAGGTGCTGGGGAGTGCAGGTGAAAGGTGGACCTGTTATGCGGTCGACCTGGATGGGCTGCGAGGTAAAGTGTTCGAGACGCACCGATATAGCGAGAGGTTAAGGGGGATGATGTGCAAGGGAAGCGGATGGGGATATAGGGCTGCCTTCTCCCTTCTCAGTAATCACTGCTATGGAGCGTCCCATGTATAGCAGTTTGAAGGAGGAAATTAGTCAGGAGAAAGGGGGCCCAATGTGGACCTTCACGGCAGATATATTGCATCGCCCCTCGGTGGTGGGGTGGGAGGGAGTGGTGGCGGGGAAGTCCGTCACCAGGGGGGCAGGTGTGGCGTCTCGCTCGCGCAGGACACGCGCACAACTAAGGCTGCCTAGGGTTGTCTGGGCAGTCCGTTGAGGATAGGAGAGATTTTGGGACACAGAGAAGAAGGTGGGTGGTGGAAAAGACTGCTGTGTGGAGTCGCTGGGCTCAACGCGTGGGAGGTGGGGGGGGGGGCACAGTGGAGCGTACTCAGGCGGCCATACAGCGCGGTGAAGCGTGGGGTGGGTAGAGACCCATTGTAGTGAAGAGTGCACGGGAGGTCACGCACTCCTGAATGGCAGAAGTCGGAGAAACTTGGAAAAAAAAAAGGGGAAGCCGGAGTAAAGTGCTCCGGCGAGGATACAAAGCCTCATTCCAAATAAGACTAGTGATTTGAGGGGGGGCGGGGAAACAAATACAGGGGTCGTAACTACTGAAAGGTTGAAGAGAGTTTATAAACAGGGGAACAGGTGAGGGAGAACGATTTTGCAGGGAGACTACGGGGAGAAGGGGGTTATAGGGAAAATCTTGAATACATCTGGAGCTGGTTCCTGTACTGAACAAAGGCATATATAAAATGGGAGTCAGCTCTTGGTTGCAGAAGCAACCTCAAAAACCCCCGGCCACAAGAAAGAAAGACCGAAAGGTCTTACCCAGGCTTCAGCAAACCAATAAGGAAAAATCCGTAAAGCCACCCAATTGCTAAAAAAAGAACCCGCGAACAGAAGTCCAACCAACATGAGGTCCCCAGTCATAACGACAAGACAAGATGGGGATGCCTCACGAAACAACGGAGGTCCCAAAATCCCCACTTTTTCTTTCTCTGTAAAGTTATACTTGCTACCAGTGTGGGGGGTACTGGAGAGAAAATGACTGCCGGTTAAACTTGGGTCAGTGGACTTTAAGGGAATTGAGGTGTGTTTGGGGGCCGCACCTAGTCAGGGGCGGGAAGAATGACTGTTGTTGGCCTGGTGAATCCGTAGTAAAATTCAAAGCATGGGAAAAGCTTAGAAAAAAAGGGGTAAGAAGGCAAATCGAAGAGGGTTGAGATGCTCAAATAAATTGAGGACTCGATTCCTGCCAAAATAGCGCTCTAAGGCTCAGTTTACACACGGAACAATGGGTACTATACTGTCTGGACAACTACGTGACAGAAAATAAAAAGACGAATTATTTGGGAAGAAGGGTAAAGAAGGACGCTTCGATTGGCTTGAACCGGGTTTATAAAGAACTTGTCCTGTCCTGACCCTAAAAAACGGGAAAGGGACCCTGCCGTTAAGACCGTAGCTTAACAAACCCATTCTAGGATTAAAGTTGGGTCTTGATCTTCAAGGCAATGTCAAGGGAAGGACTGGAGTCGAGAAGAGGATTTTGTGACCAACACAACCGTATGGGTTTTCTAGGGAAAATCGCATTGAGACCTCGACATTGGAGCCAAACTGGTCGGGATATGAAGGGCTTAGGAGGATTTTGGGAGGAAAGTAACAAATCTTATAAAAAAAGGGGCGATCTTGCACGAGCGAAAAGGGGGAAAGGGAAAGTGACCAATCGTCGTAAAGCGCAGGTTGGGGTGTCCAAAACTAAAATCGAAGAAGGAGAGGGGAGAAGATCGAACGTAAGTGTTCAGGAGCCAGGAAAGCTGGGAAAGAGACAACGACAGGGGGTTAGATGAGTCGACCTTATAATGCAGGGTTCTATCTTCGCGGGATTTGAGAAAAGACGTAAAGGACTTACTGCAGTGGGTTAAGGTACGAAGGTAAGCCGAAGCATAGGACTTCAACATTATGTCTACGGATGCCAGGAAGGGTTCGTCATCCATCTCTTCGTAAAACTCTCCCCTGAGCTTGAAGGGATGGCAGAGCCTATGCCCTTTCATCGGACAGTAAAGCGATAATATTTGTAAAAAGGGGAAAGGGGTTCTGTGCTTCTCGAAGAGGACCTAACTGAAGCTGAAGTACACGAAGACGGCGCTCTCAGCTCACAGGCTGCCGCGAAAAGAGAAGGGGCCTTTTGGTCTCTTGGGGGGGCTTTGATCTTCCCCCACGCTCTTACAGCCTCACGAGTCTCGCTGATCTTTGGCCGGCTTCTCGCACTGGGGGGGGATAGTGGCGATGGTACGCAGTAACGCTACGTAGAGGCCGGAAAGGAAAAAGGGAGAGGGTCTTCGCTGTACTGGGAGAAAGCGGGAGTCGGGTCAAGGCTTTCGGCTTCTTGAGCCAGGGGGTGCCGCCGAAGAATTCGATTACGGGGGCGGGGGGAAACACTGAAGGTCACGACTGGCTCGTTCCAGAGTGGCTGGATTGTCACAGTGTGATGCGCTGACAGACTCATTGGTTGGCGGGTTCCTCTTCAAATTTGGCGGAAACGTGGTACAAGGCACTTCTATCATGCTTATGGAAGTCGAGAACCGTTTTATCTTGACGCAATCAATGGCGTAAAAAGCGGCTATTATTTCTTTGGTAGACCGAGGGTAAGCGTAAATTTTCTCGCGTTTGGTTTAAATTGTTGCCAGATATCTTCCGAACAACGATACGAGGAGGTATGGGGAACCAGCTGGTTCCGCACTTGCTGTCTAAGGTGGGAGGGCCGCAGGGGGGCGAGAATCGAAACGCCAGGAAACCAAACCTTTCGGGCGAGGCGCGGAAATTCTGTTCTTACAAGGCCGGGGAGAAGGTCACGGAAGACCTTGCTGCTTCAAAAGTGTCAGGGGCATCATGTGACAAATAACCGAATAGTAGTTTATTGCCGAAAGGGAGTGGTGAAAAGGCGCAAGCGCGCAAGGGGTATATGACAAGCCACCTAAAGCATTTACGGTTCACGGAAAGGATTTGGAGGAGGAGAAAACAAAGGATAGGGAGAAAGTGAAAAAAAAGCTTGGAAGTTACTCCTGGCTTGATGATGACAGTACGGGGACGTAGAAAAAAAAACCCCTTCTGTCCCTGGGGAGTTGTCGAAGGGGGGCGCAGTGACGCCTACCAGCCAGGTGAACAAAGGGGAAAAAACTACAGAACCCACCCTGTGGCTATTCGGGGGTCCGCGGCAACCGTACCATAAAGCTCCTGATGGTCCGGCCAGGGAAAGAAGGTACTGGAAGGAAAACGCAGAGTTTTTTGGCATCGG
>Ga0179593_1672569_pt1 | contig 10882 bp, 13 predicted proteins | sample CZODoug2_1_08_16_FD_185931 | JGI IMG/M metagenome (GOLD analysis project Ga0179593, IMG submission 185931) | Vadose zone soil fungal communities from Angelo Coast Range Reserve, California, USA - CZODoug2_1_08_16fungal (PacBio error correction) | ecosystem: Environmental > Terrestrial > Soil >...
CCCTTCAAGAGGAGGGGAAAGGTGAGAGGAGAAAGATCGCAGTTTTTTATCCCGAGCCTGCCTTGTTTTGGAAAGAAAGAAGGGGTTGTCAGACTCCATCGATACATTCACTAACTTAGGAAGAGAAAAAAGGGAGGAAAATAGGGATAAATCAATCACATTTCCGAACTTCCATTAGGTAAAGAAGGATCCGAAAAATCAGGGTCGGTGTCATTATTTTTTTGAAGAGAGGAGAAAATCGCTACACTCTTCTTCGGCGATGGGAAGGAACCGGAAAAGCTACTCACAAAAACAAAACTTTTATTATAAAAGGGGGAAGAGGGGAAGGAAGAGGGAGAGTGTCTCATCTCCTCTCCTCGTGTTCGAGGAGACCATTCGGAGAAATGGAAAAGATGCCCGACTACCTTCTCCTTACACGAGAAGAGGAAGAAGGGGCGGCAAGAACGAGACCCTTTCGTCCTTATTTATGTTATCACAGAGAGCGAAGAAAGGAACAAGTTGAGAAAGGGATTGCTGGGCCCGTACACCATCCCTCCTTTGGAAAAGAAGGGGAGAAAAATTCTATTTCCGAGATGCAAAGAAAAGAAAATTCGCGGCCTTGCATGCCTGTCTGGAAAAAGAAAGGAAGTGATGGTCGTGCCGGATGGAAAAAGGAAGACAGGCCAAGAAAGAAGAAAAGAGAGAGCTGAGTTCGTTTTCGTTATAGTTTGAGGGCAAGGGAAGGGAAGCTTACGTTCCCTTAGAAGAGAGAAAGGGCATAGGACATAGCCCATCCGTCATGTAAAGAAAGAATCTTCTGCGTAAGAAGGAAAAAAGGTAGGAAAAAGGTAACTCCGCGCTGGCCAGCCATGTCGTCCCTTCACCCGGAGAAAAGGAAGAAAAGCGCTCGTTTTTTAGAAATGCCGATCAGGAGGCAAGGAATATACCGGAGGGGAGGGGCCGCTTGTCGCACTTTTCTCTTGGAGGAAAAGGGGGGGGAAGAGCCAGTTTGATCCATCCTGATAAAGGGGAGTGTGGAAAAAAGGGCGTAGAAAATTGCCTACACCAAAAGAAAAGGGGAGGGAAATACCCCAACGCGTCTTTCCGATCTTACGAAAAGGGTGGAAGGAAGGGCGGGAAATCTGTGAACAGCCTGTTCCGAGAGGGAAAAAGTCATTGCATCGCGCCGGGATAGAACAATTAGAAGGGAAAGGAAGAACGTCTTTTCTAGGCACCTCGTCGAGGGGAGAAAGAGGAGGCCTCCTAGCCTCCGATCGACCTGTGCCATCTGAGCGAGGGTGAAAAAAAGAGAACCGGCAACGGCTCTCCTTCTCTCGGGGGAAAAGAGAAAAAATCTCCCGTCCATGCTATCGAAGAAAAGGGAATGCTACCCAGGAAAGGAAAGGAGGGAAGCTGCGAGGCGATATAAACCTCTCATGCTGGAGAAAAGGGGGGAAGGATTACCTTTCTCCTTCTCTGCGAAGGGTGAAAGGGAGGGAGGACGACGACGAGGTTCCTGCTCTTTATTTTAATTCAGAAGGAAAAAGAAGTGGCTTTCTTTCTCTGAAGATAGTGCGCACCTCCAGGAGGAACAAAAGGGGAAAACGTATAGGGCATGTGTCTAATTCTCAATCCGCAAGAAAGAGGGGAGGAAAAAGAAAAAAGGAAAAAGTCCTACCGTAGTTCCCACCTCCTCAATGCTTTTGTCAGAAAAGTTTACGATTTGAGGGATAAGAGGAAGGCAGCATGACCTTGTCCCCTTCTCCCATTATGAAGAAAGGGAAAGAAAAAAAGGTTGATCCTTTGTCGCTTGCCTTTGAGGCGGCGTAGAGAAGGAATGGTGGTTTCAGGGAGGGCGAGGAAAAGGAAAAAGTATGGGAGGAGAGCTTGTCAGTCACTTCTTTCCTCTCTCTAGAGGTAGAAGGGAAAAAAAAAAAAAAAAGGGGCATCTTCATGGCCCTCTCGCTTCCCTTGAACGCCATGCTAGGACCAATTGGTCATAGCTTTTAAAAAGGAAGGGGGGGGGGAGAGATAGGCGAAGGAGCGAAATCCTGCTATCTTCCCTCTTCTGAATGAGGAAGGGAAGAGGGGAAAAAAAAAGAACAGCATCTCATATGGTCTTCTCCTCAGCAGGGTCACCCTAGAAGAGTGGGGGAGGGAAAGAAGATGCTCACGTCTTTCTCACCTGCAAGGGGGGAAAGAAAAAGGGGGGAGTTCCGAGCTGCTCGTGTCATCGGCCAGGGGATAGTGAAAATCGGGACGGGAAAGGGAGGAAATAAGATGCTATGTTCGCTGTTTGATGAGAAATGGGGGAGAAGAGGGTTACCATTCCTTCGTCGATCGCGTGATGCTATGGCGAAAGAGGAGACAAGAGAGAAAAGAGGAGAAAGAATGTAGGGCTTCTTGCATCTTTTGCTCTATGGGGAAGGAAAAGAGAGGCGGAAGCTTCGTCCTGATTTCCGTGGGAGAGCGGATCGGGAGAGAGGAAAAAGTGACGAATAAAAGAGCTCTCGCATTTTTTGAAAGGAGGCTTTCGGCGGCTTTTTTCTCGGCGCCGCCATGAAAGCAAAGGGGGGGAGCAGGGAGGGGGAAGAAAGAGCCCGAATACTCGTTTTCTTCCTTTTATCATGAGGGGGAGAGGGAAGAAGACCAGGGTGGATTCTTTATGCCATCTTCCCGGTGTTACAGAAAGGTGCGGGGAAAGGGGGGGGAACCGCCCCACCATGGGCTCTATAAGAGGGAAGGATCCTGCTGCCGGCCCGCGCTGCGCAAATTTCTCACCCCCTGAACAAGGAGGGGAAGGAGAAAGGAAGGGGAAGAAAGCAGATTTGTTCTGCTACGGAAGAGGAAGAAGGGAAAGAGCGTTTTGCAAACTCCCGTAGGGTTAAGAAAAAGAGAAGAAGAGCCGTCCTCTGGAGAAGGGAAAGGGGAACGGAAGGCGCGGTGCTTTCTTGCACCAGGAGGCGCAGGTTGCGAGGGAGGTGGAAGGGAGGGGGGCATTATGTTAAATTATTCTAATGAGAAATATCAAATGCCGCTCAGCCTTTCGGAGGCACGCGCAAAAGAAGAGGGAAAAAGGAGACGAAGGCGGAGGAGCTACTCTTCTGAAAAGAGAAGAGGGGAAAAGACCTTGGCTATGTAATTTTGACATGATCGCAAGGAAGGAACGAGAAAATAGAAGGAGGGGGGGGAGTAAAGGATAATTAACTAAGGAACAATTACTCATATGAGAGAAAGAGGGGAAAGAAGAAAAAAGCCTCGGCGCGTAAATGAACTGACTCAAGAAGAGGAGAGAAAGAAGGAAAAGGCGCGGCGAGTTCGTGTCCTACTATTCGATTATCTTTCTTGGAAAACAAAAAAGAGAGGAGGAAGGGGGGAGAGGGTCGGATTTACGCCTATCTCAACCCAACGAGTCCGAGTGCGCTATCAATGTTTGGGAAAGAGGAAGGAAAAAAAAAAAGGATTCGTATCTAACCTCCTCATCAAAAATGGGAGGGGAAAGGGGAGATATTCTACAGCATTAACCTATGATACCGTCGAAATCCGGAAAATAAACAGAAAAAAAAAAGGGGGGTCTGTGTTTCTATTTCCTCACCTTCCCGGGAGAGAGGGAAGAGAAGTCGCGGGACAAATGTGGGCTAAGCACCGTTCGCACCATAATTCGCATTCGGAAGAGGCCAGAAAAAAAGGGAAAAGAGAGGCACGGTGCGTCCCCAGCCTCCTATTCATTGAAAATAAAATGAAGAAGGGGGAAGAGAAGAGGGGGAGAAGAAAGGATCTCGCCCAGTAAATCTCGGCAAATCCACAGATCATAACCAAGGGGGGAAAGAGAGGGGGAGAGGAGAAAGATGAGGAGAGACCATCATGTATCCCCCTTTTTCTATCGGGGGGGACAAAGGAGGAAAAAGGAGGGGGCAGCCCCCGTGCCGAGCAGTGCTCCTCTCAATAGGCTAGGCCAATGCGTCGGATCAGGAAAACAGATCTCCTAAAGAGGGGAGAGGGAAAATGTGGTAAACGCGAAGCCTTTTTTTTTTCAATCCCCATGAGGAAGGAGGAGAAAAAAATCGCCACACGACCCACTTATCTCACTCCTTCCATTTTCTTCGGGAAGGGGGAACGGGAAAGGAAAAGATGAGAAAGATTGTGTATCGGTACGCCGACAGTCACAATGGGGAAAGGGGAAGGGCGCTCCTACTCTTTAGTTCCCTTCAAGGAAAGGATAAGAAGGAACGCCACTCGGACTTCGTTTTTTTAGACTAGGCTAAATCCGACAATCCTGAGGGGAAGAAACAAGAAAAAGAAAAGAAAAGACAGAGAGAAAAGAGCCCGGCCTTTTCCATGATGAAAAAGAAGGAAAAGGAGAATCGTCATCCCATGACGTATACGGCCTTTGCGTCGCTGCTAGGTTGAGAGCGAGGAAGAAGGGAGAAAAAAGAGGAAAAGGAAGAAAAACGCCCTTTTATAGATAATGCGGAAAAGAGGGGCAGAACCATATTTGACAGGAGGAAAAGGAAAGGGAGGGGGAGCTCATGTCCAAATCCTCTCCAAGAATAAAGATGAGCAATAAGAGAGACTCCGCAAGCTCGCAATGCGCTCAAGTTCGGAAGAAGGGGAGTCATAAAAAAAAGAAGAAAGGGGATAGTGCTAATTCTAATACTTTACCAGAAAGGAAAAGGGGAGGGGATTCAGATTTACAACAGACGCCTGTCGCCCCCTACCTAGGGAAACGAAGAAAAAAAAAGAAATGGGGGGGCGGCCACCCTTTCGTATCCGATGAAGGAGAAGAGAGAAGGGTTTGCAAACGCGATTCCTTCAATCATGCGCAGCAGAGGCCGGAAAGAAAAAGGGAGAGGAGGTCACCACCGAAAAAAGGGAAGCGAACCTTGCCAGGCCTTTATAAATTTTGCTGATCGGGAAGGAAAGGGAGAGGAGAAGTCTCTCTCCCCAGTTTTGAGGGAGGGAAAGAGAGGGACGCTGAGGGAAAGCAACGTTTGGAGGGAAAAAAAAGGAAAAAAAAGAAACATGTGGAATCTTCTATACATCGTAGAGTCAGCAAAAAGGCTTCGGCATCGGGAAGCCTACCTAAATCACATGATAGGGTAAAGGGAAAAAGGGGGGGGGGACGTGCCATTTCTTCTCCGAGCGACAAACGTCCTCCTACAAGAACCCTTCTATCTCCTTAGTTAATAAGGAGGAAAAGGGGAAAAGAAGGAACATGTCTCCTCCATCAGAGAAAGAAGAAAAAAAAAGGCCTCATTGCCGTCAGAATGAACAGGAAGAGCCGAGGAAGGAAAGGAAAAAAAGCAGGCACACAATCTGCTCTATTTACCGCGACGCACCACAGGAAAAGAAAAGAAATCCATCGCAGCAACTCGAGAAAAAGGCTGGGAGAAAAAAGAGAAAGGGGAAGAAGTCATCACCTACCGCGAAAAATCGTAGAATCCATTTCTCCGAGGTAGCCGATCAGATTGCAAAAAATGACGTGAAAAGAAGAGAGAGAATAAAGAGAAAAGAGGTGCTAACTCCTTTTATCTTTCCGCAGCGAGCACTAGGAAACCAAAAATGCGCATCCCTTTCGCCCATGCTGCACGACCATATGAGGAGGATGGGAGGGAAAGAGGACCGTTTTATTCTCCTATCTTTAACGGAAAGAATGAAAGCGTCACCGAAGCCATATCCACATCACTCCTTGACCGGGAAAAAAAGTATTAGACATCGATAGAAGAGAACAAGGGAAAAGGGGGAGCAACTTTCCCCTCTATATGGCCATGAAGATAAAAAGAAAAAGCGAGGCCCGGCGCCTGCGCTATATATCTATTACAAGCCCTTGATAAAAAAGAAAGATGAGTTAAGAAAAAATAAAAAAGAGGGGGAGGCAGCGCCAGCGTATTACACATCTTTCAGCGCGGAGAAGGAAGGGAAGAAAAAGAAAAAAGTGAATCCTCACTATACCCATCTTCTCACAGCCTTGGGAGCGGCCAAGAGGTATCACAGCTCTTTTACGCCATCATCCCTACCATTTCCAGCCTCCTTAGAGACAAAAGACTGGGGGAGGGAAGAAGGGAAGAAAAAGGGTGTCGACGATTGTTCTTTAATTCTCCGGTGCCATGGAGGAAGGGAGAAAAGAGACCGCTCAGCACTGTCCTGTGTCGTATTTGACGTTACCAAAGGGGGACCCGGGTAGGGGGGAAACGGAAAAGCACTCTTACTCGCCCTCTCAATTACAATCCCATCCCCTGCGACGAAACGAGGAAAAGGGGAAAAAAAAAGGAAGGAAAAGGCCGCGTTTCCTCCGGATGCTCGGAAAAGCCGATCAGTCTCGGTCCAAAGAAAACCGGGGGGGGAAAAAAGGAGGAGGCCTGCGCGGTTTATCTGCGCCTCGCAGAGACTGAGAGGAAGCGGAGGGGGGCCTCATGCCTTCGTCTGATGTCAGGAAGTGAGAAAAAGGGGGGGGGGAAAGAAACCGTATCCCTCCTGCTAGCCGTTTGGAAGGAAAGCTTGGCCCTTTTTTATCGCTGCCGTCCATCAACAAAAGGAAGGGGGGGGGGAACATTCTTATATCGGCGCTATGAGGCATCCAGGAAAGAAAGGGGAGTCGACGCGTTGCTCGCCCAATAATTCGCCGTTCACTCCTATTCGAGGCTAGTTTTGTTCCGCAAAAAGGGAGGGGAGGGGAAAAGAAAAAAAAAAAATGGCGAGGACCCGCTTTCACCTATTTCACCGCCAAGAAGAGAAAAAACAGAGTCCGTACTAGGGCGAAGATCTTCCTACTCTTTTGGGTATTTAGAAACAGGTGAACGGAAGGAGAAAAGGGAAAAAAAAAGGGCTCAGCCAACCTCCCTCCTTTATCATCGATGCTCAAAATGGGAGACGGGGAACTGCGCAGTGGAACAATCGTCCCACTCCGCCTTCGTGAAGGACGTACGGGGATCTTTTAACAGAAGGGAGGAGGGAAGGGGCTTCTCTCTGCCACCACAGAGAAAAAAGCGCCGAGTCGACCCTCCAATATTAACACTATAACAAAGAGTTTGGGTCTGTCGAGAGAAGAGGGAGAGGGAGAGGAAAGAGGAACATGACGGATGTATAGGGGGGGGGGAGAGCCAGCCGTTTATTTCCTTGTTTGAGGCGAATGGAAAGAGATGAAAGAAAAGAGCTCGTCTCTCCTAACCTCTAAACGAAACGAAATCAGCTCAAAGGGAAAAGTGTTGGATTTTCACCTTTCTTCTTCCTCCACAAAGGTCACAGAAGAAGGGAAGGGAAAGGAGCCCCCATACATTCTTCAAAACGCGAGAAAGTTGCGACAATCTGCCCTCTGCATTGTTTATGAAAGACCACTTCCTTTTTTTCCAACGGTGATGGGAAAAGCAAGAGGGACTCTCGCCCATCGAGAAGGGGGGAAAAAATCGCGGCGAGGAGAAAAGGGAGAGGAAAGGGGAGATCGATGATAACATCATCATTGCCTAACGGCTCTTCACGGCAAGGCGCGCGGCATCCCCGCACGTGAAGGACGCAGGGAGGGGAGGGGGACTTCTTTGAGCAGGATACCGAAGAAGAATAGGGAGGGAGGAGCTAGCACCTCTCCTCTGACATCTCCTCTTCGTGAGAGAATATCTCTCAAAAAAAAAAAGAGGGGGAATATGTACACGACTCTGTAATGTCATCGGATAGGGCTAGCAGCAGACAGAATCTTCACGTCTTTCTGTTACCGAGAAAGCAGGCAACAAATAAGAAAAGAGAAAGGAGGGATACGCCGCGCATTAGCTATTATTCCGGCCCGTTACGAAGGCCGGGTGGAGATATCGATACTCCTCCTCGACCGTGTTTAACGCATCCGTTCGTGAATGAGAAGGAGAGGGGAAAAGAAACCATCCGTTTTAAAACACCATTCCCCTTCGGGATCAACCACAAAATTACGCTTCTTCTCTCTCTCTACGGCTGCGGAAAGAAGGGGGAAAGGTGGGAAAAGGAGAGCCATTACTTTTATTGTCTGTGCCCGGCTGACAGGCAGAGGAGAAAAAAAGAAGGAAAAGTTTTCTTCATAGCTATTCCTATGGGGTTCGGGAAAAGAGGAAAAAGATGTCCCTCGCAGAGATAAACAAGGAAGCGAAAAAGGAAAAAGGAATACCCATCATTCAGCGGCATGAAAGAACGACGAGGAAGAAGGAACCAAACTACCAACTTTGCCTAGGAAGAATAAGCGCTGGCCAGCAGGTCTGCATGGCGAGGAAGAGAATGGGGCTGGCAGAGGGGGGAGGGAAAAGAGGAAGAAAAATGCAGTCAGGCTTTTAAAATATCCCTTATGCCAGTAGGCCTTCCAAGAGGATGGTGTACCCATTGCAGCAGTTTCTTGCACCTGAATTCTCTCCTTGGTGGGGAAAAGCCATTTAGCATAGGAGAAAAAAAGAAAGCCCCTGGCTGAGAAAAGTTCCTACCCCCCCATCTACGAAGGAAGAGAAAGGACGTCGGGCGATTTCGCCTATTAGGAATCCTCGTTGAATTGAGGAAGGATGGAGGAAGGAGGGAAGAGGGAAAGAAAGGCCCGCCTTCCCTTTCCCTTCAGTGCAATAGAGAAGGGAAGAGGGAACTGCGCGTGAACTTCGCCTTCTTGCTAGCACCCTTCGGGAGGGGAAAAAGGAGAGAAGAAGAAAGAAAAAAGAGATAAGACTGTTTCCATCCTGAAGAAGGGAACGGGCGCGATCAACCTTTCCAATATTAACCTTTTCAACGGCTCTCCGTCTAGGGGAAGGGGAGGGGAGGGGCAAAGAAGCATTCTATCTTACAAGGCTGCGGAAGCATAGAACATGTCTCTATAAGTCCGCCTGCGAGTCCAAGGGAAGACAGAGCAGAGCATGCCATTTCCCCTTGGGAGGGAGAAAGGCTCGGCGCCGGATTTCCGATTCCGATCCCGAGAAAGCATGGGAAAAGGGGAAGAAGAAAAAAGAAAAAGGGATTTTTCCCTTCATCACTGCGAGAGAGAGAGGGGAGAGGGGAGTCGCTGAAATTCAGTCTTTAGCACAAACCGGGGAAACGCAAGGGAAAGGAAAAGGAAGGAGAAAATCCTGTCTCTTTCATTTTGGCATAAAAGCGCAAAAGCCGAAGGAGACCCCGTTCGACAATTCCTATCCGGAGGATCCTCAGAGGTGTCGAAAGGGGAGAGAAAAAGAAGGAGGAAAAAGGAAGGGAGAAACTTCCTCCTTACCGGGGACCCGCTCAGAGGTGCTGTATGCACCGCTTTTATCATGGCTCTGGAGAAGGAGGAGAGGAGGGAAAAAGAAAAAAAAGAAAAAAAAGAAACCGATGGTTCATTCCTGTTTTGAGCTCCAGGTAGGGGGAGAGAAAGAAAGATCCTATCGGCCGTCTCCTGCCTCGCGCTGGGTCTGAAGGGGGAGGAGGGGGAAAAGAGAGAAAGAAGAGCGGCCCGTGAACTCCATTCTCACAGTAACAGGGGGGAAGGAAGAAAATACAGGGGTTTATCCCTTTCGCGGCGCGGTGGCTCGGCGGAGCTACGGAGAGGGGGAATAAGGATGATCGGAGACGGAAAGAAGAAAGAAAGTAACAACTGCGTGTCCGCTCATCTACCAGCAATAAAATTGGTAGGAAAAGGGCTGAGGAATGATGTTTTACTTGTTTTTCCAGAGATGCAGGAAAAGGGGGGTAGAGGGAAACCGCAACTTTCTTCTCTCGTTAGTAGGAGGGGAAAAGGTCAAGGGCTCGGAAAGCTTCTCTGCTACCTCTGGCTCCAATGCATAAAAAAAGAGAATAGGAGGGGGGGCATTAGTCTTCTTTCTGGACGACCAAGGGGGGAAAGGGGCGTGCTGCGATTGCTCTAATTACGAGGGAGCAGAGGAAAAAAGGAAGCCTCTCTCACGAGTGTAAGGAAGGGAAAATATTTCCCTCATCAGATCTTGAAGACTTGAAAAGGAAAGAGTGCCTTTTTATGCGTATCTACGATGCGAGGCTGGAAAGATCAGCGTTACGCTCTACCGGCGCGCGAAGAAGGAAAAGGATGTCGTCTTCTTTTTCTCGGAGCAAATGCCCGCACATTTCTTTGCGCGGTTTCGAGATCATGTGATTGAGGGGGGGGAGGAAAAGGAGAGTTCTGCCGTTTATCATTCTGGGGATCGGGGAGAGAAGGGGCTTGATGCCATCTTCCCGGTGGTGAACGGGGGGAGGGGAGAAAAAAGGGGGGGTGACTCCCTCAACATTGGCGAGAAATAAAGATGTTGTGGCAGATCCTTCTGCCTTCCGCGCTGCCGCAAATGCTCAAGGAACTGAAGGGAGGAAAGGGAAGAGGGGGGGGGAAAAGAGTGTCCTATTTGTCGGCAAAGGCATCGCGGGGGGAAACTCCCGCGGCGTGTTTCGCCTTCATCTTGAGGAAGAATACGACCTTCATAGGATAAAAAAAGGGGAGAAAAGAGTTTCTTCGTTTTCACATTAGGCCCGGGGAGAAGGATAAGAGTGATATATTGGCATTATGGTAAAATTATTCTAATGCAATATAAAAAATGAAGGAAGGAAGGAAAAAAAGAGGGGAAGGAGAAGGATCACCTCTGTCTCTAACTTCTTGAGCGCATTGATCGGAGTGAGAGTATGAGGAGATAGATGCAGGACTTTTCTGAGTATTTGTACATTTAGCACTAAGCGAAAAGAGAAAAAAAAGAGGAAAAAGGGAAAAAAGAGAAGAAAGGAAACAATTTACGCAGTATTCTGATAACTTGAGGTACTGAAGAAGAGAAAATGCGCTCTAAATCTAATCTCTACGCAAGGCGTCTAAAGTTCAGGGAGGAGCCGGGAGGGAGGGAAAAAGGGGGGGGGAGAGAAAGAAGGAAAAAAAGAATGAAGCTTTCTTTCAAAAAAATCGGACGGATTTGAGGTTGGAGTAAGGGGTCAGGATTTTACGCCT
>Ga0179593_1676768_pt1 | contig 10882 bp, 21 predicted proteins | sample CZODoug2_1_08_16_FD_185931 | JGI IMG/M metagenome (GOLD analysis project Ga0179593, IMG submission 185931) | Vadose zone soil fungal communities from Angelo Coast Range Reserve, California, USA - CZODoug2_1_08_16fungal (PacBio error correction) | ecosystem: Environmental > Terrestrial > Soil >...
TTTTGAAGGAGGGAAAAAAGGAGGGGAAAATCACTACCGCAGCGCTCGCCCACGTGTTTACTTTCATGAGAAAAAAAGAAAGCGAGAAAAGGGGAGGAGGGGAAACCCCGACATGTCCCGGGATTTGAAATTCTGGAGGCGCGGATGCCGAAGACTGGAAAAAAGGAGAGAAAGGAAGAGATCCTCGAAAAAGGGGAAAGGGGGGAAAGGTTGCCCTTATCACCTTTTCTGGATTTCGGAGAACTGACGTTCGGCGCCTGGGGCAAAAAAAGGAAAGAAAAATACTCGGAAAAAGGAAAAAAAGAAAGGGGAATCTGGTGAAAGAAAAAATCGCTCGGATTGCTGGCCGACGCTTATGCTATGAAGGTGTAAGAAAAAGAACAGGATGAAAGAGAAAGGCGATGAGGAAAAAGGAAAAAAGGAGGTTGGTGGGAATGCAAGCAAACGACGCGTTTCCAGATGAGAGGGGGGGAGGGGAAGGAGAAAAGGGAAGACGCGCGAAGAAAAAAGGGGGAAAAAGGGAAGAGGGAGGGGAGGGACGGTCGTTTATGCGCTGGTCGTGATGCGAGGGGAAGGGGGGGGAAGGAAGAAAACGCGAGGGAAAGAGGGAGGAAAAGGAGAGCAGGGTGAGCCGGCTCTGCGCGACTTTCGCATCCCGGATGTGCCGTGCGCGCGCGGAGCTGACGAAAGGGCAAAAAAAAAAAAAAAAAAAAAAAAGAATAGGGGGGGAGAAGGGGGAGGGAGGAAACAATTCTGGGACATGCAGCTCGTTCAATAAGGATCTCTGCTCTGCTATTGATTTGGTGAGGAGAAAAAGGAACGTCAATTAGGAAAAGAAAGGGAGGAGAGAAAAGTCGAAAGAACAACTCTGCCTAACTTTTCCTGCGCCAATCGTTTCCGGGAATTAGAAAAAGGAGAGAAAGGAGAGAAAAGAGAAAGGGAAGGGGGAAGGGGGAGAGAAGGGGGAAAGGCATGGCGACTTCAAGATTTGAATCTCCTGGAGCAATCGGTGCGTGAGAAAGGAGAGAAGAGAAGGAAAAAGCTAGAAGAAAAAAGGGGGAGAAAGCACTACGACCGCGGTGGCGATAATCCGTTTTGTGAAATCGTTTCTCGAATGATGCGATCCAAAGAGAAGGGGGAGAAAAGGAAAAGGGGGAGGAAAAAAAAAAAAAAAGTAGAGGGGGGGGGAGAAGGGGGGTAGTCAGTTGCACATCACGAGAGAACTGCCGGCGATTAAAAATCGCCTGAATAGTTTCCGGTTTCAATCGTGGGAGAGGGAAAAAAAAAAAAAAGAGAATTAGGGAGAGAAAAAGAAGAAAAAGGAAGGTACCAAACGCCACGTCTCCGGTCAGGATCGCAGACTGGGGTGGAAAGGGGAGGAAAAAGGGACGAATCCCGCGAGGGAAAAAAAAGGGGACGGAGAAAGTGGGCCCAGCACGGTGGCACTTACAAGCTCGTCGTTACGGTTCCTCCGAATCGCAAGGCAGCAAAGGGAGGGGAAAAAAGAGAAAAAAAAAAGAAAAGTGTCTTTTGTCAGAACGATGAGAGCTAAACTACATATAGTCGACCATCGCATCGCCAATGCAGCCGGGCGAATGCCAAAAGGGGAAAAAAAAAAAAAAAGAAGAAACGCATAAAAAAGGGAGAGAAAAAAAAGGGAAGGAAAGAGAGAGATCCTTGGGTGGATTGTTTTCTTTACCTTTGTGCGCTGATCTGTCTCTGCTGTGAGGGGGGAACATTGGGGAAAAAAAAAAAGGGGAAATCTATGGGGGGGAAGGGGGGGGGAGAGAAGGGAGGAAAAAGAAATTCTAAATCTTTGTCTGGTATCGCTCTCGTAGCTATACCGGAAAAGAAGAGAAAGGAGCGAAAATTTCCACAAAGGAAGAGAAGGGGGAGGAGAGGTTGCTCGCTGGCGGACTCATCCATACCTATTCCTCCATCCTTACTCGCTCGCTAAGAATTGACCAACTCCAAGAAGGGAAAAAAGAAAACGGTTGTACCGGTACTGGTCGATCTTCTCCTGTTCAGCCGATCGTCCTAGGCGACGACTAGAAAGGAAGGGGAAAGAGGGAAAAAGGGTCGAGAAAAAAACAAAAAAAAAAAAAGGGGAGAGAGTGGAAACGTGAATGTACGGAATGAACCTCCTCTTTACGCTACATTTTTGTACTTGCCGCTGCTATTGCTTGAATGGGAGGAAAAGGAGAAAGAAAGAAAAAATACTTAGAGAAAGGAAAGGGTAGGGAAGGGGCGATCGAAGTTTCATCATTTACCTCGTCCTCGCTGTGCGTTACGCTAGACAACGGGAGAAAAAAAGGGAAAATTGAAGTCGGGGAAAGAGGAAGAGCTAACCCCAGCGCGGAATCATCTGCTTTGAGAATGCACTTTCGTCGTACGTAAGACCGGCTAGATAATTCCGGAAATTCCAAAAACAAGGGGAAGAGGGGAAAAAGCTTTGGGAGGAAAGCAAAAAGGGAAAAAGGGAAGGGAAAGAAGGGAATCTCCGAAGCCACGCGCTCAGCACCGCTGTCGACTAAACAAAAATCCATCGCCGCGCAGCGATCCTTTCTTGAACGAGCGGAAGGTCCAGAATTGGGGGGGGGGGGAATGGTAAAACAGAAACGCAAGGAAGGGGAAAAAAAAAAGGAAGAGAGCGGAGCACCGGCCCTCCCGGTAATGCGCACATTCTCTCCTATCCTTCTCATCCCTGCGCTCCACGATGGGGAAGGAGGGGAAAAGAAAAAACATCATCGTGTAGGAAAAAAAAAAAGAAAAAAAAGAAAGAATCCGACCAGCGCGATAAACGACTTCATCACTTCATTTCTCCTTCCGCCAATCTGGTTGAGTTCCGAGCGGACACGGAAAGGAGGGGAGAAAAAGGAGAAAAAATAGAGAAAGGGGAAGGGACCAAAACCGCGCACGGTGGTGAACACTTTCAGCATCGCGGTCTCTATCATTTAATCTTCCAATAAACAGAGATCAATGCAGGGAGGGGAGGGGGGGAGGAAGGAGAAAAATCCTCGCAGAAGGGGGGGGGAAGGGGAGGGGGAAAAAAAAAGGAGGGTAGTGAATGCTTCAGATTATTTGCGTTTTTGACCTGCTATCTTAGACAATTCCTTCGCTCGCACCGGGTGCAACAGGAGAAGGGAAAGGGAGAGAAAAAGTCAGGGGAAAGGGGGGAGGGAGGAAAGGCACGTCGCTCATCGCCAATCCCAGTCGCCGTGCCTGCGATTCCCATCTTCGTCATCCGCGCAACACAGAAAGGAAAAAAAAAGCAAAGCGGTGAAGAAGAAAAAAAAAGGGAGGGGGAGGAGGGAAAGGAACGGCCACACGTGGGCCGATCGCGCGTTATTGATGTAACTTTTTTCGCCTTATCAAAAATAAATGCGAACCGTCACGCTCGGGGGGTAGGAGGAAGGGAAGGGAAAGAAGACTTCCAGGAAGAAGAGGGGAAGAAGGAAAAAGTTTTCGCACCCCTTCTTTTTTTTTGTTCGTGCGTGCCAAACAAAAAAAGGGGGGGAGGAGAGGGAAGAAAAAAGTACGAAAAAAAAAAAAAGGAGAGGAGAAAAGAGGAGGAAACCGCTACCGCCGTACTCCGCCGGCTCCTTCCATTCCCAAAACTCCTCGACACGCCCGAGACCCCATAAAGAAAGGAAAGGAAAAAAAATCGACAAAAAAGGAAAGAAGAAAGAAAGGGGGAGCTCGGTTTGTTGCGCATCCGAATCCCGATACTGTCTCACCTCGGAAACGAAGTGGCCTTGAACAGACCTTTGGGAGAAAAGGAAGGGGAGGGAAAGACTGAAAAAAAGGGAAGGGGGAGGAATGAAAAACGAACCCGCCGAGAATAATCGGCTGTCACTAATTCTAGCTATTCGGCGCTTCAGGGAAAAAGAAAAGAGGGGAAAAAAATAGCGGAAAAAAGAAAAAGGAAGAGGAAGGAAAAGGTGTCGCTGCCGCATGCGAACCATATTATGTCGCATAACATGTTCCCGAGTGCTTCCTGGAAGAAGGGGAGGAAAGAGGAGGGAAAGAAAAAAAAAGTGCGGAGAAAAGGGGGGGAAAAAGGGGGAGGGGTCGCCGGTCGCGCCATATCCGATACCGGCTGTTCATCTCCTTCTTTCCATTTCTCCAATCTCTTTCAACGGTAAGAAGGGGGGGGGGGGGGAAAAGAGAAAGCCTTGAAGGAGGGGGGGAAAAAGGAAGGAAAAAGGAGAGAAGCAACCATCGCCGAGCCGGGGCAAACGTAGTTTTACGCGTTGTAAAAGAGATTTGCAGAAATGGAAAAGAGGCGCTGAAACACGAAAGGGGAGAGGGGGGAGAGGGAAAAAGGAACTTAGAAAAAAAAAAGAGGGAAAAAAAAGGAAGACAGTCACGTCCTCATCTCGTCCCTGAAGCACTCGGCAGAACATGTTCATGGAAAGAGAGGGGAGAAGGGGAAGGTTCGAGAAAAGGAGAAAGGGGGAGGGGGAAAAAAGAAAAGGCTTCAGCTAGCGAGCTGTCTTTTTTCATCTTGTCGTGGACAGAAGCGCCCGATAGCTAGACCGGACGGGGAAAAAAAAGGGGAGGGAAGGTTGTGGGAAGGAAAGAAGAGGAAAGACTTTTCACCGGCCCGCAGGCGCTCGTTTCGTCAAGTGTAGGACAAGAGAAAGGAGGGAAAAAAATCCGCGGAAAGGGGAAAAAAGGGGGAAGGAAAAAAAGGGGGGGGGAGGAGGAAAAGCGCGCGCGTTTGCGAACGTATCGAAACGAGGGAAAGCACCGCCCAGGGAAAAAGGGGAGAAGGAAAGGGGGAGGGTACTGCGGTACGGTTTGACGCCGTCTTTCTCTCACGGGCCGAATTTTTGGCGGCGATCGGTCGCCGGTGCGCAGCGACAAGACAGGGGCGAAAAAAAGGAGGAAAAAAAAAAAAAAGGGAGGGGGGGGGGAAGAAACTTGTGACCTGCGATCACTCGCTCCTTTGCCCTCACTGAAAAGAAGCCGTGAGGACGGGAGGGCCAAAGGGGAAAAGGAAGAAAAAAAGCTGACGGGGGAAAAGGAAAGAAAGAAACGCGCGATCGCCCCGTTTTTCCTGTCAATGGCGCTCACAAGGGGAAGGGAGAAAAAAGGAGGGGAAACCCGACATGCGCCTTTTGTTTAAATTCTTTATGTGCGCGGATGCCGAAGATGGGGGAAGGCGCGGAACAAAGGAGGAGAAGGATTGGGGGGAAAAAGAGAAAGGGAAGGGCAAGTTTAAAGTTGCCCTCCCTTTCTTTATTTCGGGAGGAACGACGTTCGCGCTGTTGCACCCGGGTGGGGAAAAAGGGGGGGGAAAAACTCGCGAAGAAAAGGAAGGGGGAATCGGGGGAAAGAAAAAACGCGCGTCTTGCTTCCGACTCTTATGCGATGGAAGCGATACGACCATCAACAACCGCTGAAAAGGGGGGAAATTTAAGGGAGGAGGAAAAAGGGAAAAAAGAGAGGTTGTGGGAATGCATCACGACTCGTTCCCGATCTATGGCTATGTTTCAGAGACTTGGTGTGATCTTAAGGAGAAAGGGGAAGGTACAGGAGTTTTCGCGCTGGTCGGGATTCGCGTCCGTGCATTTCTTTCAGTAACTTTACTACACGATTCTGTCACGACGACGCGAAGGGAAAGAAATCTTGGAGAAGGAGAAAGGAAGGGGAAAAGGAGGGGAGCTGAGCTCGTTCGGCAATCACCTTTCCTATTGATCTTGCGTTTTTAATTTCAGCAGTGAACGAGAGGAGAAAGCGGAAAACTCAATGGGAGGAAAAGGGGAGGGGGGGTGAGTCGACCTCGGTGCTTGAGTCCGATTGGATTACGGAGATTTCAAGAGGGGAATGTCGAAGGGGAAAAAAAGGAGGGAAGAGGAGCGGTTCCGCGAATTCGGAATTCTCTAGTCCCTTTCTTACTTATAACTACCGACAAGTGTCAGGAGGAAAAAAGGTCGGAAAGAAAAGGGGAAGGGGGGGAAGGAGGGGGAGAAAATCGTGCGTGATCAGTTCTGTTATATTCGGATCACGCACAGCGTAGGACGAGGTACTAGATGAAAGGAGAAGGGAAGAGAAAAAAGAGGGGGAGATAATCGGGGTTGCCACATGTTTTCTCGAATGCATTCAGCCACCCAGTGGTGCTAAAGGAAAGAAAGAGGGGAAGGCGAAAAAGGGAAGGGAAGAAGTCACGTTGCAAACATCACGAGATAACTTTCCTCTATTAAAATCGTACATGAAGAGTTTCCGGTTTCATCATCGGGCGATGGAGTAGGCGAGAGGGGGAGAAGAGAAGGAAAAAAATGTACCTACAGAGGGGGGGGGGGGAAGTCTTAGCCACGAGTAATTATAGGCGTGAATGGTCTGGCTTGGACGCAGCCGAGAAAAAAAAAAAAAAAAAAACCGGGAAGGAAAAAGAAAGAAAAGGGAAAAAGGTTCCCGTCAATCTCAAGCCAGTGAATTTTTAACGAGTAGAGCCGAGCGGGAAGAGGGGGAAAAAGAGAAAAAAGACAATATGGCGACGCATCACGCTCCATTTGCGGGGCTCCTGCAAATTTTCCCAAAAAGCCAGAGAAACCGAAGAAAAAGAACCAAGGGAAAAGGAGGGGAGGAAAAAGGAGAGAGAGCCGTGGTGGATGGTTTCTTTCCCTTTTGGTCGACTGTATCTGTCTCTGGCTTTCTGGGAAAGTGGCAAGAAAAGGGGGAGCTGGAGAAGAAGAGGGGCGGACAAAAGAAAATTCTTTTCTTTGTCTGGAGCGCGCTCTCGGGGGAGAGGAAATTACAAAAAGGAAAAATGGGCAGTGCCACCGTGCTTGGACCACTGCTCGGCGGTGTCATTCTCGTTTTGCTCGGCTGCGGAAAAAAAAAAAAATTCAAAAAGGGAGGAAAAGAAGAAGAAGGGCAGGGTACCGGTACCTGGTCTATCTTTCTCCTGGTCGCCCGATCGTCCTATTCTCGCGCTCGGACAGTCTTTAGAAGAAAGAGGGGAAAGACCGGAAAAGAAAAAAAGGGGAGGGAAAGGGAAGTACGGAATGAACCTCCGCTAACGCCGAACAGGGGGGGGGAAGGAAGAGGCTCTTGGAAGAAGAAAAAAGATTTCAAACCCGAATTCTCTCCCCCTCGTTCTTCTTTGTCTTTCCGCGATCGAATGTCATCAGGAAAAGAGGAATCTCTGGGGGGAAAAAAGGAAAAGGAGCTTCAAAAGCTTGAATTTCGCCATTACTTTCAAATCTCTCAGCCCAGCGCGGAAGAAAGGAGGTGGAAAAGAAGAGGAAGGAAGTCGCCGGAACGATTTGTCTCCTTACAATTTTCGGCACTCGTTGTTCTTTCGACTGGCGCTTCGGGGGAAAGGGGAAGGGGAAGAGGGGAAGAAAAAGAAAGAAAGGAAAAAAAAGAAGTCTTGAACGAGCTGCATTTCATACTTTTTTCGCTATAAACACGAGCGATCGTTTCACTGCGAAATTAAAACGCCAGATCAAGCGGAAGGGAGGGGGGACGAAGAAAAAAAAAAAAGAGCGACACGAGTACGGATCAGCCTGCGCTCCACGCTTTGCCGATTCCCGCCTTCGCGCGTCGGTTTCAGCATCGTGGCGTAAATTTCAGGGGAAAAGAAAGAAAGGACGCATAAAAAAGAGGAAAAGGAAAGAGGGGGTGCCGACGCGTCCGTAACAGTCGCTCGAGGCTACATATCAAACAAAGTAGGTGACCTCCATAGATCTGGAACGCCGCGTTGATGGCAGGAAAAAAGAAAAGGTGGGGAGGGAAGAAAGAAGGGAGGGGAGAGGTATGGTCGTTCATCGCTTCCATCGCATAAGCGTCTTCCGCAATCCGCGCGATTTTTTCTTTCACCAGATGAAAATGGCCGAGCGGGGGAGGGAGAGGGTCCGAGGAAAAGAAAGAAGGGGGAAAAAAGAAGAAGGGGAAGGGCACCTTTAAACCTTTGCCCTGCGGTCCGAGGAATTTTCTTTCGGCACGTTCACGTAGAGAAAAGGGGACGCCCGAAAAGGAAAGGGAAAACCGGGCATGTCGGGTGTTGACCCGTCCGCGGTGCTGCTGTCGTGCCCTCGTGTCCCACAAAAAAAAAAAAAGAAAAAAAAAAAGGGAGTGGATGTTAACGCTTTTCGCCGTTGCAAAATACAATGCGAACGCGTCAGCGCTCGGCGTGAAGGGAGGGGGAAAAAAGTGGCAAAAAGGGGAAAAGGGGGCGAGCACGGTCACAAGTTTCGGCAACCACTTCTGTTTTTGTTCGTTCGTGCCAAACAACACAATCGCGCGAAGCCGCAATCGAAAAAGGAAAAGGGAGAGGGGAGACAAAAAAAGGGAAAAAAAGAAGAAGGAAGAAAAGATACCCCGCGTACTCCTCGGCGCCGGCAGGCCCAAAACGCCGACACCCCGAGACCAGAAGAAAGGAAAAAGCGGACCGCGGGGAGAGGAAGGAAAGGGAAAGAAGGAAGAGGTCCCGTTGAGCTCGGTTGTTGCTCATCCGAATCCGCTTGAAATTAAATAAAATAAGAAAAAGGGGGAGAAAGGAAAAAAAAAAAAAACCGGTGACGAAACCGAGCGCCTTCGGTCCGGTGAAAGTAATTCTTCGGCCTGCTGAATCTACTTCTGTCGTTGTGCCGCGAGGGAAAATCAGAAGAGGAAGGAGGGGAGCTTCGGTACACCGACCAGCTGCCACAGCATCTCGCTACTGCAGCCTTTGCTTGTGCCGCACTCGGGACAACGAAAAAAACTGCAAAAAAGGGAAGGAGGAACAGAAGGATGTCCATGAACATTTTCCTATTGCTTTCCTGACCGCAGTGCTGCGTGACTGCTGCCGTTGCCCACAGAGAGGGGAGGGAGAAAGTCGTTCCAAGGAAAAGAAGAAAGGGCGGTTTCACGCCTTCTTTTCCATTCTCCAATCTCTTCAACTGTAACTCCGGGTGCCCGCGCTCGGCGAGGGGGGCGGGGAGGGGGGGAAGGGGAAAATTAAGAAAGAGGAGGGGAAAAAACAAATCGCCGAGCCGCGGGCAAAGTAGTAACGTTGTAAGGATTGGAGAAAATGGAAAGAAGGCGCTGACCGCCCGGCGAAGAGGGAGGAGGAGAGAAAAAAAAAAAAGAGAAAAAGAAAAGAAGAAAGAAGAATGCAACCTGATCGCGTCCAGGAAGCCCCTCGGGAACATTTCATGACATCATCTGTGCGGGGGGGGACTTGCAGGACAAAAAGAGGAAAAAAAAGAAAGGCGCCAAGCGAGCGAGGCTGTGTCTTTTGCCGCTGTTCTTGTCACAGAAGCGCCCTAATGCTAGATTTTTCGGGGAAAAAAAGGGGGAGTCGAAAAAAAAAAGAAAAAAAAAGAAGCAGGCAGAGAAAGGTACTTTTCACCGGCCCGCAGGCGCTTCTTTTTTCGTCAAGTCGTTGTTCCAAAGCCAATAGCGTTGAAAGGGGGGGGGACCTTAGAAAAGAAAGGGGAGAGGGGGGGGGGAAGTTTGTCGAGCCAATCCGACTCGTGGCTATCTATTCTAACTCTACATTCACGGGAAGTGATTGTTGGTAGAGGGAAAAAAAAAGAGGGGGGTCGTGCGGTAGCGGTTTTTACTGCAGATGGCGAACTGCCTAATTTTGGATGGTGGAGAAATACAGTTCGACCGGGGCGGAAAGAGGGAAGAAGGTTTGAAAAAAGGAGGGGAAAAAGAAAAGAAAAAAACAGAAGTGGTTGCCGAAACTTGTGACCGGCGAGCAACTCGGGCGCCTTTGCCCTCACTGAAAAAGAAAGCAAAGGGGAAAGCCCATGTGGAAAAAAAAGGAGGGGATGGGGAAAGGAGAAAAGCGTTCATCACTACTCAGCTATCGCCCACGTGTTTACGGTCGACCATGGCGCGAAAAAAGGAAAAGGAAGGGAAAGACAGCGATCACCAAATCTTTCCTGGTCCGCCCCGACAGGCAAGTTTGAAAAAGGAAAAAAGGAACGGCGACTTGTGCGATTTTGCGTATGAGCGACGGTGAAAGTTGCCCGAAAGAAAATAAGAAGAGGGAAGACCGGGAAAAAGTACCGTTCTGGATTTCGGGGGGGAAGGAAAACGACGTTTCGGCGCCTGTTGCACCTTGCTGCGAAGACTTGTCTAACGAGAGGGAGGGGGAAAACGCAATAAAAAAGGAAAAAGGGGGAGGGACCAACCCGGATGGCGATGGAATGCTATGACTACCATCACCGCTTCACTACTTTGATCGGCGGCTTGGAAATTACATGGGGAGAAAAAAAGGGAGATGCGGGAAGAGAAAGGGAAGAGGACAGAGCTATGGCGGGTTCAGCCTACTTTTTATCTTCCGCTCGAGCGAAATGTTACGGTACGCGCGAATCAACCCAGATTGGCAAAAGAAGGAAGGGGAAAGGAGGACGGAAGGGAAAAAAAGAAGGGGGGGAGGGAGGACGCAGGTCCGGGCATGGAGTTTAAGTAAATTTAACTACACTATTCTGACAAACCGAGCGCGAAGGAAAAAAGGAAAAGGGGAGGGGGGTCGCGCAGGAAAAAAAAAAAGGAGGAAGATTACGGGCATGAACCGGCCGATTTAAAAAATCTGCTTTTTAATTTCGCAGATGAACCGTCGTGAGAGGTCGGGACAGAAGGGAAGGGGGGGGATGGGGTGGAGGTAAGACCAAGCGTTGCTGACCGATGTGGAATTCGAGACATGCAAGTCGCGACAACGAAGGACAAAAAAAGAAAACGGGGCCATGAGGCCAATCGTTTCCGGCGAATTCGGATTATCTAGCCGGTCGGACTGGGGAGAAAGAAAAAAAAAATTTCATAAAAAAAGGAGGAAAAAAGGGAGAAACTCGTGCGTGATCAGGGCGTAGAGCGGATAACGCACAGCTCGGACCTAATGTACTGATGAAATTCGAGATCGCGGGCAAGAAAGAAAGAA
>Ga0179593_1271295_pt1 | contig 10881 bp, 8 predicted proteins | sample CZODoug2_1_08_16_FD_185931 | JGI IMG/M metagenome (GOLD analysis project Ga0179593, IMG submission 185931) | Vadose zone soil fungal communities from Angelo Coast Range Reserve, California, USA - CZODoug2_1_08_16fungal (PacBio error correction) | ecosystem: Environmental > Terrestrial > Soil >...
TGGAAGGGGGTGAAAGTGTTCACTGCAGAAATGACAGCGCCGTTTTGAAAATAGACTCGCGGGACGATCTACTGGTCATAGCGCGTCAGGTCGGGTGATTCGGATCTCAAAGACATTTGCAGCACTATGTTGTTTTGTTAAGGGTCGCAGCGGCGCGGATCGAGGAAGTAGATTCAAAAAAAAACACGATCGCGGGACTGGTGAATCGCGCTGGGAAGCAAAAAGCTGGCGGGAGAGAAAGCAGATCGGGTAAGCGCAGGACAGTCGTGGACCCCATGGCGGCGAAGGGGAGGTGTGGGTTTTGGCAGAAAAAGGGATAGTGCTCGCCGCGTGGCGAGGCAGCCGGATAACATTTGGAGTTGGAAGAAGGCAGAAAAAAAGAAAGGCATGCGCAACCTGGGCAGTCGTCGGCGGGGCGATGTTCGTCTGACGGATAATCAACAAGTTCTGGAGGGGACAGGGGGACTTAAGTTCAAAACGAAAAACGTAAGTGAGTTGGAAAACGTACTTCGACCGGAATCCTCCTCTCTTAATCGTAAAGATTGCTGTTGAACTGAAGCAGCTGGCTTGGGGACTAGGCCCGGGCCTGCTGAAATGCCGGTCAGCAGTTGGGGGCCTTTTGGGGACCGGCTGATTCCGGGGGAAGTGGGGAACGAGTGCGATACAGCCAGAAACGTGCTGCCTGCCAGGGGCCTCGCCGGCAGCGGCAGCCTGGGAAGGAAAATCCGCGGGTAAGGGCTGCAAGGTCGGATGAACCATCAGCACAGGGCCAACAGGTGAGGTGATTACTTCGCGGCCGGTGGTTGATACAAAATGACGAAAAGATCGACCCGGCACGACAGATCAATGCGGACAGTTCGGGGTTTGGGCACGGGGAACCAGGGCGCATCGGCGAGGAAGTTGGTTCAGCCACGAAGAAACGTCAATGATATTTTGGGCCAGGGTCGTGACGCGAGCGTCAGCGATGGTCAAATCCGGCCAGACTCACAAGCAACAGCGAGGCAGCAGTGGAATGGGGAGTGAACCCGACACTACTGGAACAACAACCGAGCGGTACAAAACACGGGCCTTTAACAGACGGCGGAAAGGCCCAAAAGGAGGAGGCGAAATTTGGAGATTCCCGTGACAAAAACCAGGGGGATACGAAATTCTATTGGGAAGCGTGATCGAGTTGGGAGGAAAAAGGCGAAGTTCAAACCGGAAGGTCAGGGGTTATTCTTGAAACAGCTAGAAGATAGTTTGGACAATTGAAGATCAACCAAAAGCCGGGAGCGCACCAACCGGGGTCCATGGACTCTTTGGCTTCACGGCACAATCAGGAAGCGGAAACGGACCGCCACTTTCAAAGGGTTGGACCAGGTTGCTCTGGCCTTCTTAAGGGGAAAGAATAATTTGGATCAACATAAGCAAACCGGATCCAGACCCCCTAGTTCTTACTCATGGTGCCTCAGGGTCCCGCTAGTGTACTAAACGCAGGGCCTTTCGGGTAGGGGCTTTAACCGTCTCAACTGAACGAACTGGCGAGGAAACATCTATACTGAGTATTAAAAGCAAGCGAATGGAGTGGCAGATGGTGGTTGGAAATTGGAGAAAGGGTCTATGTCAAGCGGTGGCGCACCTACGTGGAAGCTTGTCAAGAAGGGGGAACGGGTTCAACAGTCTGAAACGTGCTTGATCTGGGGAGTTGGGGGGGGGGGGACCTCTAGACGGCCGTTGGGAGTCTGATGGACCTGCGCGCTCCCCGAAAAGAAAGATGTTTAAAGCCGGCCCTAATTGGGGGGATCAGACGCTGGATGAAGTAGGCGCAGGGACAATTTGATCAGGTGCTTCGGGGCGTGCAGCGGAAAAACCTCCGAAGGAATCGTGAGAACACAGAACCGGTGGTGGTTCGTTCTGGGGGACTGGGTGTCGCAACGAGCGCCGCTTTCTTGGGGGGTGGGTGAGCGAGATCCGGCAGAGTCCCGGGGAACGGGCACAAAAAAAAAGCTTAGTCCGCCGGAGCTGGCTCGTGGGATGTGGACGGGTTCTGTCAGCGGTGGCTGCGAGGATAAACTGGGTAATTTATGTTAAAGAAAGGGAAGAAAAAATCACGCAGGCGGGGGTCTGCCTGTCATCAAGTGGGGGACGGGAAGGACGGGCCCACTAGAGATGTGGAAGAATACTCGGGGATCCGACGGAAGGACAGAACATCTAAGTGGGGGGGACGGGGTGGTAATTGCGCTGATTCAAGGGCACTGAGAGACCCGCGGGGCCTCGATGAGGTCATATAAAAGGGGGGAGAAAAAATTAAGGAGGTTTTCAAAAAAGGGTCGCATGGGAAGGAGACCCACAGGTTGGGAAGTTTGACGTGTGTTAATCAAAGGGGGACGGGCTTCACTCTATCGAGCGCACAGGGATAGGAGGATTGCGATAATGGAGGGCACGGGGGAACGCGTCCAAAGAGGACCCAGAGTGCGAGCCCCTTAATATCAGATAGAAAAAACAAATGATGATGAGTAGAGGAGTATTCGAGGGGTCAAGCAATCTCGAATCGGGTGGGGACGCGGATGCCATTCGAGAGGAGCGACAGAAGCGCGCAAGGTGAGGCGAGATGGGCTGGGGGCATAAAATTCCGTGACTTAAAAACAGAAAGACAACGGACACCGCGGTGGCTCAGAACTGCGAACATGAAAAAACGCCCGAAAAAGCTGACGCTTAATCCGAGAAGACGACACAGGCGACGCTCACGAGCCCTCTAATAGAACAATAAGCCAGAAGCGGGATCGATGACGGGAAAGCTGGCGAAAAAAAGAAGGAGCCACATTAAGATCGGGGGCCTTAAGACATCACCACGAGGGCAGCAAACCCAACGGCATAGGAAGGTGCGCTGGGGTCTCTCAAGAAGGGAATCACCAAAAGAAGACCTCGAACAGAAAAAAGGCCAAGCAAAAGCAAATCACGGAGCCAGACTAAGTCGGGGTATGGAAAAGGGCTGGCAGGGACAAGTTTAAACCCAGCTCAGGCAAGCAGGCGCGTAACACCGCCAAGCAAGGAGGAAATTAGGGATTCTCGCAACAGCGAACAGAAAGATAAAAAACCACCGTCAGGGCGCAGAAGAAAGAGGCCTGCGGTCGCCAATTTCCGCGAAAACCAGGATGAATGCAAATGATAACAGGAAAGGGGGGGCAAGTGGGATAAGGATTGCATTAATGCGGCCAGAAAGTCGGGGAAAAAACAAACCCCACAAAAACAACCCCACAACCACACCCAAAAAAAAACCCCCGCACAAACCAAAAAAAAAAAAAAAAAAAACCCCACAAACACCCCAAAAACCCAAAAACCAAACAGAGAAAAGGGGAGGCAGCCGCCGCGCAGGCGGGAAGAATCACCCAGGTCTTGATCTCAAAACATACGCCTCGCGAAAATCTGAAACAGGAGAATTGTACCATAAGAAACGAGGGCGCCTAAAAGGGGAAGCGGGAGCAAATGGCAAAAACGCGCAAAACCGGCCGAGGAATGCAGAAAAGAAAGAATATACTTTTGCGCAAGTAGGACAATGCCGGCAAGAAAAGAACAGAAAAGGTCAGGTTGAGTACAAAGCGGGCGGAACCACGGAAAACTCGTAAAGGGAAGGGCTAAAAGGCCGGTGTCGGATGTTGCTTCCAAAGGTCAAATTGAACGTCAAAATCAGAACGGGGGAGCCGCTAGACTGAAGGGTGGTAAAGTATTGGAACAGCTGAACCTGGGGAAAAAAGGTTTCGGCACGCCCCTCCGGCCAGCCAGTTGAGCAAAGACAGAAGAATGGGGGTAATGTGCAAATTGAAACCGATCGGCGAGTCTGGCCCTGAAATCCCCCTGCCCGATGTTCAGGGGAAAGCCGGGGTCAACTCAGTGGACTGCTACCAAGAGAAACGCGGTGACCCCAGTCGATGTTTAGGAAAATGCTCTGTCACTGGAACGTTTCCAAAGTCGAACCGAATCTGGGGAAGACGGTGGAACGTTCCGAAAAAACTATATGGAAGAAGGAAGGGGTTACAGCTAGGGGAAAAAAAAAAAAAAAAAAAAAAAACAAAAAAAAAAAAAAACCAAAACCCACCCACAAACCCAAGACACCAAAAAAAAAACCCAACATTTTTCGGTATCCAGCGCCAAGCAGGACTGCATTTGCGGGCGGGGAAGGAGAGTTCTTCCCGAAAGATATCGGTAGAACTTGCACCGAACGAAACTGGTGGCAATCAACACATAGTCGTGCGCTCTGCGGAGACAACACACTGGAAAATCGAGCGAGACAGGATCCAAAACGCGAACGAAACCGACTCAAAGATCGGGCGGGCAAATCGGGGTCGCTCTGTGACGGGTGCGCAGCGGATGCATATCAACCCACACTCTAAGACCTTCGTGGGCAAGGGGACTGAAAAAAACGGGTAGCCGTCTCATGAAGAATTCAAAACATCGGGTTACGTCAATCCAGAGTCGTAGAAATAGAGGAACGGAAGCTCCGTCAGCAACGTCGCAAAAACCGCGAACGTGACTCTTCACATAATGAGGCCAGCAGCAGGAACGCCAACCTTCACACACACAATCTGAGTAAATCACGCGCAGCACGGCAAGAAACGCAAAAGGCGGCGACTGCCGAGACCCTCAAGATGTCCGTATGACAGCGCGGATCGAGCGTGCACGCCAAGTGACGATGAAAATCTGACCATGCTTTGGAAGAAAAAAGATAGGCAGCACTCACGCAATGGAGGGGTTTATGAAAAAAGTCAGACATCATCGGACACAGCGCGGAAAGGCACAACCTTCGGGGGCCTTCATGGAAATGGTTGGAAGTTCTCACAGCAATGGTTGCAAAAGTCTCGAAACAAACGCAAGGGCGAAAAGAGGCGTGTGAACGCAGGCAACTCTACTCCCCACCACTGGGAAGACCAGGAATTTTAAAATGTCCGCTACACTATCGCCTCACGGCGATGGCGCAAGCAAGGATACAAAAGGAAGCTGGACGGCGATAGTGAAGCCGCCACGACTAGTCCTAGTATCAAGTCCTAGGAAAAAAAGAAAGCGCGAAAAAAAAATCAAAAGTTTGCAGCAACATGTCCCGAGGACCTTCAATCACCTAACCTCCAGCTAGGGAATGAAGGAACCATTAGCCAGCGCGCATATTATGCAAAAAGGAACTCCCGGTCGCTGCTCTGGTTGAAAAAAATACGCCGGGAAAAGCGTACCGGGGGCAAAGCGGAAACTGCCCGGGGGAATAAACGAAGATCTCTCAACAACGGAGATGAGGAAGAAAGATCGTTTCGTAGTGTCCGTTGAAGAAGGGCTTACGAAGGTGGGAGATATTTCACCAGGGGGAAAGAACGCCAAGGAGTACTTGATAAGGGAAGCAGGGAGGGAGCGGTACGTCTGCCGCGGGTCGTATTGTCGGTCATGCGAATCGACAACGGAAGGGGTAAATCCCACGCGATTTGTGTTCCTAGAAAAGGTGAGCAGGAGAGGAGAAAGCCTCGACGGCTGACACTCTCGACAAAGAGCCGAAGGGACGTCCGGTGTCTCGAGATGGGGGACAGCCGCTGATCGTGAACGAGAGGTAGGAGGAGCGACTTGACAACTATTTCTACCAGATGCTGGCGGAAATTGTCAAAGAGGGGGGCAACGCCATAGTGCTCCCCTCGCCAGGCTGTGGTCTTCTCTCAGGGCATAATTGGGAGTCCTGAAACGGTAACAGAAAAATTCCAGGCCTTGGCCCAAGGAAACTGCAGTCCAGTAGAAAATAGTGGGTGCGAAGGTCTGAACTGCGATCAACACTCGAACGCTTAAGTGAGGAAAGAAGGGTTGAAAAAGTAAAACCGTACGGTCCGGGGTCATCGAAAGTAAACTCAATCTTCTAATCCCGGCGCTTGGCGAGACGGAATGGAACTTTTCTTTCGCAATTCTCCGCATCTGGGCTGAATTAAGGTCCCCGAAAAGATGCAAGGGCGTAGGTCACCGCTGTTTGGTTCGTGGAAGGTTGGGGGTTTTGTTCCTGCTTATTGCCTCCGTAATAAACAGGGAGAGCAAGTGCTGATGAAAGTCAGAAAGTGCTGCAGAGGCTGGCCTCGGGGAGCTATGGGACGTCCTAAAAACTGGACAAGAAAAGAGGCTTACCCTCGCGGCTGTGTACCTTTCCTGAGAAAGAAACTCGGGAGAAAAAAGGGATCAGAAGTGCCAGCAGTTGAAAGTTCACTACTTGCGCGGCGGTGGGGTTTACCTTCCCGGGGACGATGGTCCCAGGAGAACGCGAAACCCGCCGCCTGACCGCCACGATCGGAGGCTGAGTGAGGTGGGGCCGCCAGCAGTCTATATCGCAGGCGGCATTGGGGAAAAAAAAGTTTGGTAAACCCAAACCACCGGGGGCCACCCTTCTGGGCTCGCGCTACGCAGGGTGTGCACGGCAAGCACAAGACAGGAAAAAAATGGGTGGGAGGCCAGAGACGGTGAACGGAATCTTGGACATTCGGGTTCATTTTCTCAAGAAACCATGCCCCGCCAACATCGCCGAATCGGAGAGGAGTACTCACCGACCACTACTGGTCACCAGGAAACGGAATGATAAAAGAGGGGCTGAAACGCACCCTCGGAGGGGATGCTATCTGAGTATGAGAACCGTTCCAGTGTGAAAAGAACTGAATACGGCAAGACTTGGAAAAGGTGATCGAAGTTTATAATAAAACCAAAAAAGAGTCGGGTCTGAAGATGGAACAGGACAACGGAACAGTATAAATGGCCCTCTAGCAGATCGGTTTCTGGAACTGGGTCAAAACCGCTGTCGCGGCAAAAACCTGGAAGTTCCTTCGGGGGGGAGGAGACGAACCATGTCGTAAATTTTTCAGCTTGAAACAACGTCCAGCATCGTTGGGATATTTCGTGAGCCCAGGGTACTCGAGAGGGACCGGGGGTCCCAACCTGTCGTCTGGCTCCAAGACGCACCCGGCTCGGCCACCCTCTTCAGAAAGTAACGATGGGGGGGGGGGGAAAAATGAGTCCAGTGGAGAAAACACAGCGGACCTGGCTGTTTTCGGGAGGGGTCCCGGCAAAGAGTACCCGATGAAGGTGGCGCGAACAAGAGAAGAAAAGGGTGGACGGAACGCATCGGAGTGGCAAGGGGGTAAATTTTCTCTCGTAAAAAGGAGGCGGCTTGAAAAATACTGACAGCTGGTCAGCCCGGCTGACGGCAATGGGGGAAAAAAGGCTTAATCAGGGAGTTTCTAGTCTTTTTTTCGAGAGCCGACGTTGTGCTAGGCGGGAGAAATGGAAGCAACGCGCTAAAATCCTTTGAAGAAGGCCCGAATTGAAAAAACGCGCCTGCAGGGGAAGGAGGTCTCAATTAAAATGTTCTCCCTTTTCAGTGGAGGGGTTAGGTCCAGACTGACCGCGTCGACCTCCAAAGACTCTTGAAGAGCACTGCCGGTGGGGGGGGGGGCTTCTGGGCTCGGTGCGAATGTTGAAGGAAAAAGAATCATCGCCTCATGGCGAGGACTGGTTTACGCGCGGCCGGGCATAGCTGGACACGGTGGCAAAAGGGGAAGCCATAGTCAGTCCTCAGACTCTTAGGACTGGACTCAGGGTGATGGGCTGGTTCTGGGCAGCGTGTGTGCTGTCGAAGGAGAGTTTCGTGTTTTATTGGGGGAAATGCGCAAAAAAGATCCGCCGAGTCAGGGGGTTCTGAATGGATCAATCGGTGGTGAAAGAGCTACGGCAAGATAGGACTGTTGGGGAAATGACGCGGATCGCCGTCGGCGAGAGCTCCCCGCTGAGGGGGGAGGTACAAACTGGTTGTTCTATTCGATGAAGCGTCGGGGAAGCGTGGCGATCTGGAGGCCGATTAACGACTTAGTTTCGCGGGAGCTTGCAGATTTCAAAAAGGGCGCATTTGGGAAGATTTCACCACCGGAGGTGGCAGTGTGCCGGCATGGGTGGAAAAGTGACGGGTGCCTTCAAAGCTAGGGACTCTATCAACTGCCGCGATGGGCGGTAATCCTGAAGGGGAAAGAATGGAGACGCGCCCAAGTCCGCGCCTTCGTAGACCCCCATAGAAAAAGAAAATACCTCAAAAAACAACATAAGATTAGGAGGAAAAATAGATAGGGAAGGGGAGAAAGACATCCGATCGCGAAGCGGGGGGGACTCTTCTTCCAGAAGGCCAGCAGGATCGAAAACCATCGACAGGGGTAGGGGCGGGCTAGAGCTTGAAGCCACGTCCAAGGATCAACCAGCACTAAAAATAAACCGGGGCGGGGGATAACATCGGCAATGAGAACCCGTGAAAACGCCGAAGCCTGAAGAAAAATACTTCGTAAGACGTACCAGCCAAAGAAAACAAATCGGCGACGCTATATGCCAGCGAAGAGAAAGCAGGGACACCAAAAAGGGATCGATCGCAGGTATCTACCCGCGTCATCTTCCACAGTAAGGAGGGGGCCGTCAGAGACCAGTCCCCAAGTGTCGCCAGGCCGACAAAACGCTCGGGGAGGTGCGCTTTGACTCAGCGCTGTGAAAAAATCACAAAACTCAAAGAGCCTCGCACACCCGCTGAAAAAAAAAAAACAGAACAGAGCCCGCTGCTACTCGGCGAGACTGGAGCTTGTCTTTGGCCAGTTTGCACCATTGATCATGCCGGCCGCCGGAGCTAAACAAAAAACCAGCACCGAGCCGCTGAGGGGGCGTTTCGCAGCAAAAAACGGCACCCGAGAACAGAGCAACCACCAAAACTTAAGTGCCTCAAGACACACGAGTCACACAATCGCCCGAGGTCCTCTGAACGCCCAGAGCATGGCAATGACAGTAAATTGCAGAAGAAGGACTGCAAAAAAAAAAGGAAATTCTGCCAAGAGACGGCTCACGGAGGGAGAGCGCCGGCCAGGCGCCCAGGTCCTCAGGCGACACACTGCGGCGATAGGGACAAAACGAAAGAAAAAAAACCAGAGAAGAAAAGGGGAACAGACTTCATCGGATGGAAACACATCGCCACGTAGGCGCCGACCAAAGAAAAGAGACGCGAGGAAGAAATGGCAACAAGCGGGGGCACATAAAAAAAGAGTTTCAGAATCAAGCGCGATCTGTGCGGGATCACAGTATCGTAAGAGGAGCAGGAAAAAAATCCCGAACTCCAGCCAAAAAAAAGCGTTTTGGGACACGAAAAGCGGCCAACAACGGAACCCGGACCCCCGAGGGAAGGGCAACGACAGTGTCTGTATTTTGTGCTCCAAAGCCGACCAGTGACAAAGCCCAAAATCTCAAGGGGAAACAAGGGGGGCTCCGGAACTAAAAAACGAAAACGGCTCGGTAACGGGAATTTCACGAGAAACCTGGTACGAAAGGGTAGGCGACAGCCCCCGAGGACAAAAGGACCAAAATGTTCTAGACAGCTCGGGGGTGTATGTCCCTGGTGAACAGAGAGATGAGCTTTACCTGATCAGGGCCCGAGTGGGAGGGGAGAGGAGCCCGACTCGTTGGTCGTCGAACCTTCGGGAACTATTGCCGCCCGTCGATGCTGGTCACCGGGCGCGGTAAAGGGAAAAGGTATAACCAGTCACGAGAGGCCATCGGGGAAGCGGTGCCGGGAAGAAAGGGCGGCAAGAAGGTACAGCGAGGGGGCCATTTAGGTTGTCGGGAGTACCTCCAGCGCCAAACCCTGCCGCCTTTGCGGGGGAAGGGTCCGGAGAAACGGCAAAGCTTGAGATCGAATCGCCAGTTCCCCAGGAAAAATGGGCAGAAAAACATGAAAAACGGGACCGGCGTTGTGGGCACACACGAACCAGCGCGAGTCGAGAAAAGGAGAGCCAAAAGCCGAGAAAGAAGCACGATCGGAGGGGCAAGGCGCGGTTCAAGAGAGCGCGGCGAAGCTGCGGGAAAGATCAACAAAAACGAAGGGGGAGAAGTGAACAAAAACATGCGGGCACTTGGGGCTGATTCCTGTAAACTAGTACGGCGGCAGCAGTAACCACAGCAGCGAGTTATCTGCATCCCAAAGGAAGGAAAAGTATCCCAGAGAGGAGAGGCCAGAAGGGGCGCACGTCTGAAGGTATAAGCACTCTGCGAGAACTGACCGCCATACAGAGAAGAAAGGATCAACCAACAAAGTCCGACACCACAAGCTTGCTGACAAGGAACGCACAAAAAGGACGGCGGGAAGACGAAAGCCACTCGCGACTTCCCCGAAATCCAGCCATCCACTCTGCCGGGCGTCCCTCGAGAAGCTTACGATGAGTCAGAAGTGGCGTGATGAACAATCAGGAAAAAGTACGTTTAAAACATAGGGCGCCTCAATGTCAATCGAAGGGGGTTCTTTATTAGACTCCTTCAATCGAAGAAGAGCAAAGAGATACTGGAAGGGGCCCAGTCCGCAGGGAAGGGCATGGACATTTTTTCGGTAAGTGCAGGGGGGGGGGTCCATCAAAGGGGATGGGAAATGCGAGATCTCAAAATCAAGGGCGGCACGAAGGGATTGGAAACAATCCTGCCATAAAACGCCAAAAGACTGGGAAAGACTCTGGGGCACAGACGCGTACGAATATACTCGCCGACCGACCCAGCGGCTGCGCCCATGGGCGAAAAGAAGAAAATTCTCGGAAAGGAGATAGTGCATCTTGTCCCAACCCACAAACACACCCCGCCGCGGAAGGCCGAGTATAAGAAAAGGTCTTCCCAGCGCTCAGCTAAAACAAGAACTGGAGTCAAAAAAATGTCCAGTGAGTGAAGGAAGAAAAAGGAAAACTCCTACTCGGCCAGAAAGGTACCATTCGATAAAGGGAGGGGGCGCGAAACTATTCTGCAATAACGACTCAATTGTCTTCGTGCTGGGGTTTTAAGCCGGGCCGACAAATTATAAGCCAAATCGGAAGAAGACCGAGGAAAAACAGAGAG
>Ga0179593_1309081_pt1 | contig 10881 bp, 19 predicted proteins | sample CZODoug2_1_08_16_FD_185931 | JGI IMG/M metagenome (GOLD analysis project Ga0179593, IMG submission 185931) | Vadose zone soil fungal communities from Angelo Coast Range Reserve, California, USA - CZODoug2_1_08_16fungal (PacBio error correction) | ecosystem: Environmental > Terrestrial > Soil >...
GTGTTTTCATACAGGCGGGGAAGCACGAGGCTGGGGGCCTTAAAATCGGGGAAATTTGAGCACTACTCACCCATAATGAAGACGGGGTTTAAATCTTTGGGTCATCATAAAACGTCTGCTGACGTTTGGGGGGGTCAGGGGGGAGAGGTAGGAGGGTCACTTCATGAAGGGGGGGGGTGGCAAGCACATGGAATAGTATTTAAACGCTTGAGACCTCATGTGACTCTTACGAACTGACGAGAAGGGGGGCGCAAAATATGGGCATCAATGTATCGCGGTGGAAAGGAGCGAGGAAAACAAAGGTCGATAGACAGAGAATTGGCCTTGTCGCGCAGCGAGTAAATGCAAGTGATATTGACCGCGAGGGGACGTACGAAAAAGTTGCGTCATTCAAGCAAAACGTGAGCTTGATTTCTCAGAAACTGCTGGGGGAATCATGGGAATTTGGAAAGGCAGGGGGATGCTCAAGTATTTTGGAGAAGAGGTTGAAATCTGTGGCGGGCGGGAAGAACATAGACGTCTAGAAGGGGGGGGGGAGAAACAAGCAAAATCCACGGAAGCGGTAACTCTCTGCAGCAGAAGGGGGATAAAAAAAAAAATGGAAGCGCCGCACGTATATGAAGTAAAGGAGTATCTCGTACTACATGAAAAAAAAACACCGGAGTACCGGGGGGGGCGGTACCGGGGGAAGGGGGGAAGAGAAAAACTTTTGGAGGAGGAGGTACCCCAATCGCTAGGAAGGCACCTCAAAAATCTTGAAAAGGCTAAGGGAGGTAAGACCTTGGGGAAGCGACCTAACCAGCTTATCCCACATCGCAGGAGAGACATGGGACGGAGAAGAAATTGACGCATCGGAACGAAAGGGAGATGAAAAAACCGCACGACACAAAAACGATAAAAGACCAGCAATGGGATTACGATGCGCCGAAGAAAGGGGGGGGGAGGGAACAGAAAGAGGGAACGTTTCATCACTCGAACCTAATGCAAATGTTCCTGATTGACGTGGACGGGTCCGAAAAAACGACGGAAGCAAGGAAAAGGTTAAATCGTAGGAAGCGAAGAAAAAAAAAAGGAGGATAAAGAGATGAGAAGGGAAACGAAAAGGAACGGGCGGGGGGATCTCTTCAGGTGATGGAATCCTCCACGTACAGCGATGAAAGAGAGGGGTCAAAAGGGGAAAGAGGAGGGAGGGTGCCTCAGGGAGAAACGAGCACGATGTCGAATTGAGGATTAGCGTTGTGGGTCAGTGAGGTGAAGGAACACTGGGAAAGGGAAGCAGTTCGATATCACAGCGCAGAAAGGGATTTGGGGACTCTGGGGATAATTCCACCATAGCAAAGATGGAATTTGCCTAAGAGGAACCGAGAGCGGTTCCTTTCCCGCGACTCAAGTGGGGAGAAATGCGATGTAAGACCGCTCCAGGAAAAAGGTGGGGCGAGAGCCCAGAGTATCTCTTAAATGGGACAGGGGCAGTCAAATACGGAACGGTGAGTTGGTGGCGTCTGAAGCTTCCTGCGCGATATAACGAAAAAGAGCGATCCGGTTGGCGCAAGGGCTTCAATTGCGCGCCGCGGGATCGTCCGAGTTTCAAAGGAAGAGGAAGGAGTTCACGAAAGAAAGCAAGGGAGCATCAACAGAGCCGCAGGGAAAAACCCGGAATCCGGTCGAGTCGTGAAGAGAAACACACGTTTTTGCGAAAAGGAAAAAAAGTTTTCGGGGTTAAAACAAAAAAAAGGGAGAGAAAGTTGGGGCAGGACATGTTTCGACGAGAAGGGAACGAAAGGAAGAAGGGGGGCGGCAGAGTCGTCCCAGGTAGAGGGAAAAGAGAAGACTGGCAATGTAAAGCGATATCGCCAACATGAGACTGCTTCGGAACTGAACGAAAAATTGCCAGACCCAATCCTAATCAGAAACTAAAGGGAACACCCCTTGCAAAAAAAACTGAATAAGCAGGTCACCCAGGTTTTGGAAAGCAAAACGGAATCGTGGTGCGGCAGCGTCTTCGCAGGGATTTCAAAAGTTTGGGACGTCGGGCTTCAAATATGGGGTGATCGTGAAAAAAGGCCCAGCTGGCCGAAAGTCGACCAAAGTCCGACAAAAGGGGCGTTAGACTCCCGTGCGGGGAGATCTTATGAAAAGGGAAAGGGAAGCAACGATTGGCCCTACGGTTGCCGACATAGGCAGGAAGAAGTCTCTGTCCTCGACCAAATTTAAAATCGAACTGGGTGAATTCATGAAAGGGAGTAGGGAACCAAGAGGTAAAAACCGTACATGGAGGGGGAGGGGGAACGTCTGTGGAAGCCAATCAACTTTGATCCAAAAGACCTTCAATCGTTGCGGGAGTCAAAAGAAGGGCAAAAGAGATGGTTTAATCAGCAGCCGACCGGGATAACGCTGGACTGCAAGGAAAAAAAAAAAGCCAAGCTCTCGCCAAACCTTCGAAAAATGCAAAAGGGGGGTTTCTCCGCTAGAAACTTTCCGTATATTATCAGTAAAAAAGAAACAGTCGGCAAGGGGGGGGAAAAAAGTGTAGGGGTACTCTTTGTGAATAACTGCCAGAAAGGGTTCGGTAGACAATAGGCCGCTTCTAAACCCGTTCCCGTCACTAGGAAAAGGCGCGGGAAACAGGGGAAGAACAGAAGGGGTTGACTCATGAAAGCTAGCGTAAACCAACTTTACAAGCGTTGATAGCTTTTCGAACTGGGCTAGGAAGAAAAAACCCAACCAATCATACCGGGTGTCAGAGGTCTTAGAAGAAAACTAATCATAAACTGGAAATTGCGCGAACAAGGGGGGGAGTTCTTTGGGGAGGTGGGGGGATTTCTTGACGCCATTATGGAGCTGGGGGCCGGCGACGCCAGGAATTCATTGGGGAAAAAAAACAGAGGATGAGGAAAAAGACGCTCATGTCTGGGGGTCAGGCGGAAAGGAATGGTGGTGGGGTCCTAAGGCTGGAAAGGAAGAAATTGAATGAAAGCGTCATCGATAATAGTAAGGGAGGGATTCACGTAGCGTAGGGAAGTTACGGGAGTCAGTGGGCAAATGAGGAAAGGCTCGAAATGGGGGGAAAGGACGGGGAAAAGCCTGTGGTAAACATCATAAGGCTACGGGGAATGGGGGGGAAAGAGTTTCGAACAGACAGGCAAAAATTTCTGGGTAGATCGCAGAAAAAGCCGGGAGAGGGGGTAAGTAAATGGTATTACCTCGAACCACCGGCCGCTAAAAGAGGGGGTTCTGGGAAACTATTCGGCGAGTAAGAGGAGATCAAGTGAAGGAGACAAAGTGCAAGTGAATTGAGGGTCGAGTGTTGGTGTAGGGATCTGGCGTAGAGATGAACTTCTCACGGGGGCAAAAACCTTGAACAAAGAATACAACGATAGAGATCTGAGGCAAACCCTACTCCAGGAGGAAAGAGAGATCAAAAACAAAAAGTATTCAACGAGAAGAGGGACGGGCCATGAAGTAGGGCCTGCCGCAAAGGGAGATTCAATGGGGTGGTAAGGTTTGTGGGGAAAGGGTTTTTAAACCATCGGGGGGGAGGAGAAAAATCAAAAAGAAAACAACGCTACAGAACCATCAATGAAAGGGGGGGGCTATGGAAGGGCGATAAGAAGAACCTTCCTCGGGGCCGAATATATTACCAAATGCTGATCGGAGTCGGTTTTAGTGGTCAAAAAATAGGGGGAATGCAACACCCTCTCGGTAGCGAGAAGAAAGTCACTAAGGGGTTTTTAAAAAGAAAAGGGACGTCGTAGGGGCAAACCCCTCCAAATAGGCTGGGGGATAACTCGAAAGGGAATTTCAACAAAAAACACGCTGGGGGGGGGAGATCATGGGGACAAGGGAAACCAGATATTCTGTACTGTCAGAACGACTGCAGTGGAAGAACCGATTTGAAGCGGAAGAAATATGACTGAAGCCGGGCAAAAAAAAAAAGAGGGGATTCTAAAAAGCAAACTATCTTTATTGGGGGTGCCGAAGTGAGACGCGGGTGTAGGGGATTAAAAAACTGGCTTCGCCGAAAGGGAGGGAAAGAATGCACCGAGAAGAAATAAACACAGATAGGGAGTCAACCGAGTGTCCAAACGCGGCCCCCGAGGGAGACGAGGAGTTACGACTAGCCACAACAGAAAAGTGGGGGGCCGTTTAGGGGGGAGAATCTTCAGCGGTCGAAAAGTAGCTTGGTAAATGGTTTTGAAAATTCTCGGGAGGGTTGAAAGGCACACCTGATGGACGGTCACTTCGAGTGTCATATTAATATTGGATGGGGGGAAAAGACTAAGGAGGAAGACGCGTCTTCTTTGCTACCGAACAGATGAAAACGAGAGAGAACTAAATCAAATTTTCCTTCAGAAGGGGTTTTGATATCTAACCAGCTAAAAGTTAAGGCTGGAAGAGAGAAAACTAATACTCCCGCCGGTGGGAGCCCGGTATTGGGCTAATGTCACACCAGTCTTAAGAAGAAAGAGTTCAACCTGAGGCGCTGAGGAAAGTTATACATCAAGGATTCATGTAATCTGGGACAACATCCGAGATTGGAAGGGGGTTCTAGGGAGAAATTTGGGTTTAGGGGCTTTGCAAGAAAACCAAAGCCATAATGTCATGTTTCTCTGGGATAGGTACCCCCTCGAAGGGAAGACAGCGGAAGAAAACGTCGGGGGGGGGGCAACAAAAGGCGCGCAGATACCTCCTCACAAAAAAGAGACGGAGGGAACTCTTCGACAGAAAAGAAGGGGGTCTTGGGAAGTGGGAAGGGCATAGTCATCAGAAAGGAGAAAACAAGGAAGCGGCGCCGCGCAAAGCTGGGGGGCAACGGAGGATGGGGACGCGACGGGAACTTCCTCTCATTCAAACTCTGTTGAAAAACACGAAAAAACAGATGGAAGTGGGCAAAGCGGCAAAAAAGCAAGTCAGGGCGTCGTTGGAGGTGAAAAGCAAAAAGGTTTCCGGGGGAGGAGGTAAATCAAGGGAATCCCAATCGGAAAAAAAAAAGTGATCGAGGGTCGCTGGGAACGGCCCCCACCGAGGTCCGGACGAAATCGGCGACTCTCTCTCAAGATGGATAAGAAGAAAGTGGGGGAAACATGGTAAAAGGGGGAGGACTGTAGCGGCGAAAGCAAAATAAAAGAGAAAGCAGACTTCGCAAGACCCCGTGTGAAATGAAGGGATAGCGACCGCCTGACAAACACGAAAAAGTTGCGAGCCTTTCCGCGCAACGGCAGTCGAGGGGAATTGTCAGTAAACACCGCCGATTCAAAGGTGGGGGCACGGGCGGACATCGCAATGCAAACCCAGCGTAGTGAGCTCGTGAAACTCCGTCGGCAGGAAGAAGAGAAAAAAAACTTCCAAGAAAGTCTAAGAAGAGCCACCCTCGAGGGTTCCATCCGGGCTGTGGAAGAAAATCGATGAGACAAAAAAGAATAAACGTCCTCCCAGAAAAGTTCCTCATGGAATTACCGATGCGCGCTCGGACTATAGATAAGCCAACCAAGGAGGGGGGACGCTCTTAAAGTTTTTACATAGACTCCTGGATCCACGAAGAAAAACCGCTCGTACCTGGTGTGCTCTCTTTCACGAAGGAAAAGGAAATCTTTACAGCTACTGATGCCGAAGGGGAGGGGGGTGCTCTACACCAGCTATCCCACATCAACGCCGTCGGACCAGGTGGACATCTCACTTAACTCTCACCAGGGGACTCGTAAAGCAAACTGAAAAAAAAAAGAAACAAGAGAAGCTATGACTTCAAGGGTGACGCAGACGGATGAACAAACAAGCTTCACTTTTCAAGAAACCAGGAGATTACGCTTTCCATCGACGGGCCGTTCGAGGTGGAGAAAACGCAAAAAAAAGGAAAGAGAGACCAAAGGAAGCACAGTCGACCATGTGAGGACTCTCGAGAAAACCACGAAGAAGAAGGAGAGAATATTTTCTAGGACGGGGGAGGGACCGGAAAAGTGAAAAGAGGACATGCAGAGTGCATTTCTTACCTTCACTTCAAGCAGGAAACGAGGGGCGGAGGGACTGGGGTCGCCGCTGGATTAACGTATGGGGGGAATCATTGGGGAGAACCAAATGTCGCCTTGGTAAAGTATGGTAGACGTTGGTTTGTTGTGGCGGTGAATGACCCGGGGTTATATCGTCGCAAGTGAGGAAAAATTCTCGATCCTGGCTCGACAGGCGGAAGTGGGGGCTTGAGGAAGAACCACCAAGGCGTATGGCATCCTGGAGAAAAAAACAGATGGCATGATAAAAAGGGGATCGTAGGGGAACAGCGAAAAAAGGTTTGGCTCCAGCGGGAACCCGGTCGAGAAACTCCCTCGGTTGTTAATTTTCGAAAGAGGACGGGACGACTGAAAAGGGGACTAGGGGCTTATCGGCAGTGGAGGTTTGCGAAAACTGAGATGAGATACGACTAACGAGACGCTGGAGAATATGCGGCGATTGTGAGCCATTGCATCGCCAGGACGATGTGAGTCCAGACCCGCCGAAGTTTAAAGGAAGTGAATATCAACAGAAAGCTAAGTCAAAGAATGGTAAGAAAGGGTGGGAAACCACCCTTCGAATCCGGGATATTTGTATAGAGGAGAAGTCACTTTTTTCAATGACGGGAAGAGACTTGGGGAGGAAGCGGTTAACAAGGAGGGGGAAATGAACCTTGTGCAGGGCAAAATCGGTGGAAATAAGAGGGGAAAAAGGCTCTATGTCGGTTCGAAAAGCACTCGGGACGCTCTTCAAAAAATCCAGCAGTGAACCAGGAAACTTCGAATGACCTCAAGCATAAAGTCGCCGCCGCGACTGCCGAGGGCAAAAGGGGGGTTCAGAAGCTGAAACCGATAAACCTGGTCAACGGTAAAAAAGAAACAGAAGGAAAAAAAGACAAGAAAACATTGGTAGTTCACTCGACTGGGGAAAGATAGTGCGACCTCTGCTTCGCAAAAAAGACGTTTGATTGTCCTAAGGTTAGTCGGGACGTCAACAGATTGGAAAAAAAAATCGAGTTCTGGCCCAGGAGAGGGCCGTGGCCGGAGACCCGAAAACCGAGGAAAAAAAAGCACAGTTCGGACCAGTGATGCGCTCATTCAACTAAAACGCAACACCGACCGGACATCTTTTCCGGGGTCGACGAGGAGCGCCATCAGAAAGAGAAATAATCGGGGATGCGAAAAATGGGAAAAAAACGCCGGGTTTGTTGAATATGGTCAACATGAGGAAACAGGAGGGATGGAGGCCCCACAGCTTTTAAACAACACAAAAGGGGGTAAGTTCATGGGACAACAAAGCAAAAAAAAAAAGGGGAGGACAGAAGGAAAAAGAGGAGTGAGTCATCATCCTTATCTGCTAGGGGGGTAATTCACCCCGAGCCTTATAACTCGCACTTACGCCTAAAGGAAGCAAAAATCGAGAAACCGGGGAGGATTCGTGAGTATCGAACTAGCAGGATATCACGTGGACGGTTCCTGATGAATGAGCAACAAGAAAAAAGGGAAAAGTGGGGTAGGGGAGAGTTTTATCAGGGGAAGATGGTGTCGGTCGACACGAAAAAAAAAAAAAAATCAGACACGCCAGGGGGTCAGCAAGTCCACTCATGATCTGAAGTAGAAAACAAGTCCGCCAAGGGGGTTGAGGAAGCCCGCGATCTACTGCACAAAAACTTTAACCACGCGGGGGCGGGATCAAAGGAATCACCCGGACCAGACAAAAAAAGAAGCCCGGGTGGTCACGTCGGGGCACACGAAAAAAAGAATTACATGAAGGCACGACAGTCCGTGCAGGGGGGACGATTGGAGGGGGGGGGGGAGGAGGGGGGAGGAAAAAAAGGGGGTAAGCCTGGCACCACTGGCTAAGCACGGAAATAGCAAAAGGGGGTAGAATGAGGCCAGAACTCCTCAAGGTGGGGAGGTCTCCAATGACTGCAGGGAGGGGGGGAAGACCGGCAGAAAAAAACAAGTGGGGGACGGATCTCAAGAAAATTCGCGCGGAAAAATTCAGTAAAGGATGAGTTACGGAAGTGGGAGTAAGTGTTCAAAAATGAAGTAACCGAGCGAGGATAAAGAGGAAAAAGACGCTTAGAAGATGACGTGCGGGAAGTTTTTTGTCAATATGGAGGAGCTCTTGAAATTAAAAACACAAAAGGAAGTGGTCGGCTCCTCTCGGGGGGGGGGTGAATTCATAAGGGTGGTTTGAGTACCTCAGGGCAAAACACCAAAAACAGCTTTTTGAAGGGGGAATCGTAGTGAGGAGAGAGATTATAGGACGGTCATAGTGGACATGAAGGGGGAGTTGTTTTGGGGGTTGGTAGGAAGGTGCACGTAAGGAAAAAAAAGCTAATAACAAACAACCGGGAAAGGATCTACAGGAAACAGCTGAACCCAGTGAAACATCTTGAAGGAAAGAAAAACGTACGGACCTTCAGATCAAAAAACAACAACGAGGGGGGACGAAAGAAAAAGGATGGAAAGGCAAGGATGAGGGCCTGCAGGGAAAGAGGTGGGGGGGACGGGGGCTGTGGGCAGTTTTGGGAGGAACATCGCGACCAAATGTCCGAAAAAAGGAAAAAAGACAAACATCAATGGCAGGAGAGAGTCCGACGTGATAAACGAGCTGACATGGAGGAGAAAAAGGGATTACCAATGCAAGTTAAATGCTCGGAGGTGCCGAGGATAAAAAAAGTATTATGCCACCCCCAGAGTTGGAGGAGAACAGAAATGCTCGAAATGGGGGGGTGAAGTGAGAAAAAGGGAGTAAAAGAGAGGTAAAAAAAACATTCCCTGTTATGCTGGAGAAAGAAGGAGTGTCTTCAAAAAAAACATGTCTCATTAATTTGTGGCCAAGTGGTGGAAACTACCATCGTAAGAAATCAACTGACGGAGACGCGACAATATAGGGACGCGGCAATATAACGAAGAGGGGGGGGTTCGGAAAAAAAAAAAAACTATTGACAGGCCTACTGAAAGCAAAAAGAGAGCGTGAGAAGAAGTAATCCTCTTTTAGAAAATATGGACTGGCGTAGACGCCAGGTTTCACAAGGACTTAACCTGAGCAAAATAAACACACTCAAGACCGTAAAGAGGGGCTTCTGCCAATTACGTTCGATGAGTTTTAGGGAGGTGGGCAGAGGACAAAAGGGGAGTTTTTGTTGGGAAAGGATGGTGATTCTGAAGGAGTCGGAAAGGGGGGACATCAACGAGGTTTTGATCAAAAAGATACCTTTCTGTGCAGTGAGGAAAAAAGGGGAGGAAAGTGGGGAACTCGCAGGTTGCATAGAAGGGGAGTGTAGGACTCCCGCGGATCCTGAGCTAGCATGCGAAAGAAAAGAGTGGAAAAGGAGAATAGAACTAAAATGCCGGGTGGGGGGAGATCATAAACCGGACTATCAACCCAGGTCTCAGGCGGCGATAAGAAGAAAGGAAAAAGCAGACCAGCGCAGGGGGGGGGCTAGGAGGGTCTCATTGACCTCGGAATAAGGGCAGAGGGAGCTCTGCGCTGATGTGAATTCACTAAGAAGAAGAAAGATGAGAGTTCACAGCAACGCGATGAGCGGCGCAAAGGGGGGAATGGTCGGGTTCAGAACGCTCCCGGGACCCTCGTTGGTTAAAGAGGTTCTAAGACTGGGGGAAGAGACCTATGCAAAAACCGACTTTTGAAAACAACTGCCGAAATACAGGGATTTTCCCGGGCGGACCTGCGAAGATGACGAGTGAGCTGGCAAGCGAGGCTTTGGAGATTGAACCCAGGCGGAGGAGGGCTCGGGAGCGCATAGGACTGGTGTTCCGAAGGGAGGCGGCAAGAGAGGGCGCTAACTCAGAAGCAAATTGTTGAAAGCAAAGAGAAAGAAAGACGAGGTTAGAGAAGCGGCGAAGGATCACTTCGAGGCGAATAAGGTTCGAGGGGGAAGGAGGGAAGAGAACAAGGGGGGAGAAGGGGAGGACGGGTCTTATTTCACGCTGGGAGCGACCAGGCACGAGGGAGATTACGAAGAAAGTCACGCAGAGAGTTATTGGGCGCGCTACTGGAATTGTCACAATGAGGCGAGGGGGAAGAGCGCGAAACTTCGGTAAGAAAACGACATCCGAATCTGGAAAAAAAAGTAATTCCGATTCCCGCTAGGTGACCTGAAAGTGCTCATCGTACGGGGGGGGGATTTGTACCTACAGAAAAAATTCCGCCATGTCATGCCGCAAAACTGGCGGGGGAGGTGTTCGTACCAGTACAGAGTCTAGAGGGTGGGGGGTTCACCTGCGGAAAGAGGTCTTGGAGTGGGCGCAGGCGTCTGTGTTACAAAATACTTGGTTAGGAAAGGATCGCTTCTTTTGAAAGAAAACGAAACCGAACTGCGGGATCTGGTCCAAGACTGACACCCTAATCGTTCTAAAGTATTCGGGGAAATATCGGCGCAAGGGAAGGAGACAAAAAAGGCAAGGAGAGCATGAAACTATATTAATTCAGACGAGAGAGAGAGGAAATACCACAACGGTTAAGCAACCCGGAGGGAACGCTGGGGGAAGTAAAATGGAGAAAATTTTTAATGGAACCCGCAGAGAGACCTAGAAGGTTCCGTCAAAAAGCTTGTAAAAGATACGATTTCCTTAGCCTGGGGGAAGTGCTCCTAACCAGACGAGCCAAAATCCGCCGACGGTCGGAGGACGTGAGGGGCAATGAGGGGGGGACTGAGAAACCAGTGTATCACACCGACACTGGGAAAAAAAACGAGAAAAAGACAAAAAGGCGACATTTCGATCGACACGGATGCCAGACGCTCGAGCAGAAAGAATCCGGAGAGGGATCGGGGAATGATTGAAGGGGAGCTGATGAAAACTCACGAGGTGCCTTAGAGAAGAACGGGTTCGGACAAGCACGCACATTGATACCATGTTTAGGAAG
>Ga0179593_1365539_pt1 | contig 10881 bp, 15 predicted proteins | sample CZODoug2_1_08_16_FD_185931 | JGI IMG/M metagenome (GOLD analysis project Ga0179593, IMG submission 185931) | Vadose zone soil fungal communities from Angelo Coast Range Reserve, California, USA - CZODoug2_1_08_16fungal (PacBio error correction) | ecosystem: Environmental > Terrestrial > Soil >...
AAGGGGAAGAAAAAGTCAACAAACTTAAACGACAAACGTGATGGTCGCGAAGGAAACTTGAGGAAAAGGTTCGCCCTTGGAAGGGAAATGAGTCCAGCAAAAGATGGACTCTCTGCGTGTACGTGCACAAAGCAGCCCGGATTCTGGGGAGCCGAGTCGAGGGACCGAGGTGAGGGAGCCCACTGAATTGGAAGAGGGGGTTCCTGCTTTAGAGTTTGACCTTTATAGGGAACAAGAGACGCCATGTGGAGGGGGGTATTTCGGGGAAAAAAAAAGCCCCAAAGAAGACTAAAGCGCAAAGAAGGGCACGAATCAGCCAAACTGGAACTCAAAAAGAATCCCCGACAGGGAAAACAAGGGGAAGGGCTCCCGAAACCAAATGAAAAAAAGCGTTCACATATTCTGTCGCCACCAACAACACACATTTGAAAGCAAATCAGGAAGGGAGCGGGGATGGGAGCCCTGGAAATTGCCATGAGGTCTCTAATGTGTTTCTCGAGCTTTTAGGGAAGTCGGCACTGTACTTCAGAAAGGTTAACTAGCTTCTTTAACAATAAAAAAACGGGGGAGACTGGCGAAGCCAGTGAAAAGGCCCTTAAAGCAGGAAGTGTATGTCAGAAAACGCAGAAGGAAAGCTAATAACGAAAAGGCACTTTCAGAGGCTCGAAAAAAGGTGGCTCCCAATGTCCGGATAGGAGGGAACGGTCCTGACTGGGGGGGTGGGCGAATAACAAATGTGTACGCTGGGGTAGAGATGGGCCCTTAATAACACAAAGGGGGAACCAACCAAAAGTCACAGTGGCAGACTCCGGAAGTCAAAGAGACCTCTCTCGTCAAAACCGTTGTCTTCCGCCCAGGAGACGGGGACCTTCTGCAAATGGGAGCGGCTCCTAAACCAATCAGTTGGGGGGGCTGCGCGCTAAAAAAGAGCCATCATAGGTGCGAAAAAGAGACAGAAAAGATGAAACCTAAGCTGAGGGGAGGGTTCATGAAAAGCAAAACGGGGGAAAAAACCTCACACTTTTCTGTGCTGAAAAGAGGTCATGGCGGACCAAATAGGGGACGGGACTAAAAAAGGAACGAACGAAAGACCGGGTGACCAAGGAGGGGAAAGTGGGTCTCACAAAGGACAGACTCAAGAAGAATTAAATTGCTGACATCATCGTTGCCCCAAGGGGACGAAACAAGCGGGAATCAAAAAAATGAGAAAAACAAGACGGCATTGACCTGCAAAACGCACGATAGTCGACCTGGGAAGCACATGGAGAAGGGGATAACGAGGGGCCGCTTGGAAGTCCTAATCTGTTCGGCATTCAAAAAATCGAAAAGGAACGAAACGGAGAGTGCCCAGGGAAAAGGCGCGGGAAAAAAAAGAGGGGGATACTACGACAGAAAAACAAGGCGGGCCCACAATCGACCTCTCCGACTAACACCATGGGCACGACTAACGAAGGCCGGGTCGAAGAACCCTCTGCGCTTACAAGATCGCGAGAGCGCATAGGGTTTAAAGCCGGAACTAAAAGCCCCTGCTGTAGTCACGGTTTTCCACCTTGCGGTCCTTTAACATCCATATGGGTAGTGATCAGTCTCAGACGTTTGTTGGTTGAACCTTGGGTCGGAGCGGTCAGCCGTAGTCGTGGCTTTTGCTTAGAGAAGAAACAGGACCAGCACACAAAAAGACGGTCCTCCTTGGCAAGAAAACGGGATTACTAGTCGACGGGCGGACTTGATGGCGGCGACAAGAAAACGGAGGGCTGCAGTTGGTGGCAAACCTCCTCGAAGGGACAACGAACCCAAAGGAAAGTTAAGGGAGCGGGGGGGCTATTTGAGGGGACAAGTCAAACTCCATAGCCGTACAGAAATTAAGTACAGGAAAGAGAGAGTGCAGAGTAGAAGACACAACAAGCAAAGGGAGAGGACACCGAAAAGATGGAACACTCAACTCTTGGCCAGGAACACGAATCTCTTAACGGATGCCCATAAGACAGATCAACTGGCGCGGAGTAGCAAGGCCCCATAGTCGGAAGAACAGTATACTCGAAGAAAGGGAGAGGGAAGCGGGAGGGGGCGTCCAGTATCACACCGACAGGTGCACGCGCAGCGTCGAAAAAGATTTCAACCTTATTTGTCATTCGAAGTGAAAGTATAAAAAGAGGCCCACGGTCCAATGTCTCTGCAAATTCGAAGAAGAGCATGGGGAAGTAGGGAAAAGGGGCAAAATACCCTCACTTGTGCAGACAGTGTCTCTGAGGGGAAATAAAAAGTAGTGGAAGGCGGGGCCCCACACAGGGTCAGCAAACACAGTGGGCGCGCACAGGTATCCGGGCGGCAGCAGACCCTTCAAACGTCAGAATGCGCTGAAGGAGAGATGAGAGAGTTCGTAAGGGAAAGAAGTTTAGGGCGGGGAGATTGCTGGGGTTGTCAGGGCGAATAATGGAGGGGGAAGTAATCATACGAGATGGGGAGGGCAGTCCTGGCTCGTCGCGAGAGGAAAAAGTGGGGGGCTCTCTGATCAGGGAGAAGAAGTAAAACGATGAAAAAACAAAGGAACAGGTGCGCAATATTAGGACAAGAACAGAGACTTCAGACGAAAATCCGTGGGGGGGGAAGTGGCTTTCGGGGAAACAACCCCCAGTCGAAAGGAAAGGGGCCAGCTTCCAAGCCTCTGGGGAAAAGGTGGGGATGGGGAACCGGAAGGTTATTACGTATTAGAAAGAACTGAAGCAGAGGATTGATGTCGACTCTGGACAACAAAAAAAAAGGGGGCAAGGTCACCTGGTCAAAAATCTCGAAAGTCTTGAACATGGTTTAAAACAGAAGCTAGGATATCCGTCAGGCAGAGAAGGGAGAAAGCGACAAAAACACCTACATGCGAGATAAACAAAAAGCAAAGGGGGAACTGGCCGGGAACCAGTGGGGACTTTTTTTTTTTGTTGTTGCTTTGGTTTGTGTGGGTTCTGTGGTTTTTGTTTGTTTTTTCAGGGTTGATGGGGTTTCTTTGAAAGTTGTCCGCAGTCGCAAACCCTACGCGAAGGTTGAGAACTTTGAGGTGGGTGTGGGCGGGGGGCAGGGGGGGGGAGATGACGCGACAGTCCATCGCGCAGAACAAGGGAACCGAGGAAGAGACACGAGCCACCGAATGCAGGAACAAAAAAACCAGGCCCTGGGAGAAAAAATCGGGACAACTGGGGGGGGATCGCAATCTCAAGCAAAGAAATGGGGTGGTAGATAAACATAAACGTCTCAAGAAGGTCTCAGTCTCTCCGGAATGACAGGGGGCCGGTTTTCGGGGATTGACCCTGAGGGGGGGGGATGTACACATGATTCATGAGGAAACAAACTGGTATGTGGGGGGGGGATCTGGCCGGGTGTTCAGACTCAAAGAGAAGACATCTCCCATTCCTTGAAAGGGGGAGAGGGCAAATCATTAATCTGACGAAAGGCTCCATTTGTGCCAAGCATGCTGGGGGAAAAAAGGTAATAAATAAAAAAAAGAGATCCGGGGGGACAAAAAAAAAGACCAAGGAACCTGACTTCAACAGGACAAAAAAACGTTGGGGGGAATCTGGACTCGTAGCGAGGAGGGGGCCTCACATCCTGGAGACGTCCATGTCCCCAAAAAGGAAAGAATAGGTCTAAATCACCACGAACTCCACATAAAGAAGGCTGGCCCTATAGGTTCTAAGGCCGTAAGGTAGATTAGCAGACAGTTTGCCGCAAAAGGACGGTTCCACAGCGGCAAAAGGCCCATGTAAATAAAACGGGCTGACGAAAAAAGTAAATGATGAAGGTACAGAGGGACTGTCAGTCAGTGTACTGTAAAAAGGAAGGCGAGCAGCCATCCGGGAAAACGATCGGTGTTGGAAACAGGTCACTGGGGGGCAAAAAAGAGTTAAGGAAATTACTACGCCAACGACGGGAGAGAAAAAGGGGAAAAAAAAATTCACAATCAAACAACGCAGCCGACATGGGAGGGGGGCGCTGGCATCGCCCGCGACGCAGCATCCAAGGGGGCTGCCAAGACCAGTACACAGAGGCTATACAGAAAAAAAACGAAGAAGCGGAAAAAAAAGCGTGGCAAAGCCTGCTTCGCCAGACGGGAAGACTCGGGACTGAAAACGTAGACCGAAAAAGACATCGGCGAAGTCCGGGAAGCTCCCAAGAAGACCTCATGGGGACCACTGCCGATAAGAAAAAGGAGACAAAGGCGGATCAGGCTAGGTTAGGGGGGGTGCACCCAAACATCAGAGAACCGAGAATGGATTCGTGGAAAGAACTCACGCTCGTCCATTTGGAAAGCACTCCTTTACACGAAAAGGAAAGAAAAAACGGATGTGAAAAACGTGCTCGAAGAAAGGAAAGGAAGCAGTCGGCGCGAAAAAGACAAGGAGGAAGAGGAGGTTGCCATTATCTGTGGGAAAAAAGAGACGCCCCATGTGGGTTGGAAAAAGTGTTTGCGAGGGCGTCTGGGAGACAGAAGACGAAATTGATCCGACAGAGAGTGGAGAGAAGGGTATTGTCATTAAAAGAGGGGGGGTGGGAAAAGTCGCCCGGAAAAAATAAAAACCCGCGAACTGACTTCAACTTGGGACTCCTGAAGAAAGGGCTTGGTTGGAAAAAAAAGAGAACCAGGAAGTATGCGGTCTGAGCCTTTTAGAATGGCAATCAAGAAGGAAGGAACAAAAGGAACCAAAAAAAAAAAGTCGAATGGAGGGGAAAAGACGATCACGATGAAAGCTAGGTAGTAACACGGATCGGGGGGGACTAAACTCCGTTGCGAGGGGCACCTGAACGCGCGAGTGAAAGGAGGGAAGGGTGACCAAAAACGGGAAAATAGATCTGGGGTCGGGAAAAAGGAACAAACAGCCACACTACAAGGGACCTTCCGGTTGCCTGAAAACAGGGCGGAGACGCGTCACTGGGGGGGAGGGGAGAGCGAACGAAATCACAGAGTCGTGTTCCCCAGAGGTGTGGAGCCGCCACTATAATAGGGACTCGGGTTGGGACACGTCGGCTTTCGCGAGAAGGAGACAAAAGAAACCCAAGGTGTTCGTTCCCGAAAAAGGAAAAAAAAAAAAGTTTGAAGATACACAAAAGAAACGACCATCTGTAGGGGACAAAGCTTGTTGAGGATGAGGGGGACAAGAGAAAATGCCGGCGCATGACAAGACCAGTAGGGGGGGGGGCATGTGAAATAAAAGTTTGGGGGGGAGAAGGACAACCTATTAGGGGGGGGAGTACTGGGCGCGCTGAGACTAGGGGGAGAGGCACAATTGGACTGGTCAACACCCAGGACGTCATAATGGGGAAAAGGACCATGGGGAAAGACCAGGCGCCTACCCCCCCCAAACTGGGGAAAAGCAAGGAGAGCCGCTTATTAGGGGGATAGTTGGGGCTCGTGTTTTGTGGGAGAAGCAGGGGGTAGAACCTAAGAGAAATGAAAAAAAATAACGAGAACCCCACTTAGAGGGAGGGGACCGCAGAGGCAGAAAGCAAGGCACACCGTTTCACACGGGGGACGAAAAGAAAAGAGGGAATGGACTCGCGCCCTCGCCCGATAGACTAGCAAAGAAGGCAGCCCGGTCCAAATCAACGATCTTTGCAGGCTGCAAGAGCGCAATGAAAGAGAGACGGCGACTGGATGACAGAGAAGTTCCGAGACCAGCAGTTATTCGATATTTGGCGGACTGCCGTGAGGGAAGGGGAGGGGGGGGGGATCTCTTGTCGAGAAAAAAAAGCCGCCCAAGCCTGCAATACGGCAGAAACGGGCGGGGGGGGAAAACCCAGGACAAAGCAGCCACGGCCATTGTAAGGGAAAAAAAGAATTTCTTTCAACGCAAACAAAGGCAAAAGTTGAATTAGGATAAAAAAAGGGGGAAGATGAAGTGAAGAAAAAGTCGATGGCGCCCAATCAAAAAAAGAAAAAGTCCAAGATGGGAAGACCGCAGGAGGGGCAGCTACAACCAAATAGTGGCGAAAAACTGGGGAAATCGATTCGTGAGCCAGGAAGAAGAGAGAAAACAACAACAGAGGAGGAAGATATCCGAGGCGACTTAAACGAATCGGTCCCAAGAACGAGGGGATGGACGCACGACAGCCGTCAGAACCCGTTGCTATATCTCCAGGCGGTGGGGGAGCCCATCGCCCCGTGAGAAAAATGGAGTCTGAAAAATCGGAGGGAAAAGGAAAACCTGATCAAGGGGGAGGGGGCAACTGAAAGATAAACAAAAAAGAGTGAGAAAAAAGAGTGTTTTCCCAACAAGCCGTTGGCCCGTTTGCCGGCCTACGGGAGCGTTCCGCGCAAGAGGCAAGTATCCAGCACGCGAACGCGAACGCATCGCGACCCTCTCAAAAGAAGGAAGAGGGGACCTCCAAAGAAGACAAGACAGTACATCCCCGACCGAAAACATCTGAAGGTAGGGGCGCGGGGCGACTCCTACAAAATCTCAGGGAAATTTCTGACCCGGGAAGGAAGGAAAATGGAGGAAGAAAAGAAGAGGGGAGGCGAGGGATGAAAGAGACATCCGTCGCAAAAGAAAGGGGGTTGGAAGCGCTGTGGCGGGGAGTTCTGGAAGCGGCGAAGAGAGGGATTCGAAGTGGGGTCAGGAGGGAGTGGAGGCCCATGCATCGACGACATTCCAAGCGGAGGAAACAAGGCCAAAAGAGAAGCATTTCCCGTGCAGAGGAGCGGCGCTCAGGGGCAGATGATCAAAACAGTAGAGGGTGGTAGCGCATGTGCGGCCGTGTAAATTAGCCCACTTGAGACGGACGGGGGGGGTTCCAAAGTAAACTAGGGCCAGAAAAAACATCTTCATCGAGAAGACCAAAGTCCAAGACAAAAAAATCTCTAAAAGAAATGGGGAAAGAAAAAAACCGGTTCAAAGGTCCCCCCCAATGATGAGACAGCACGGCCAATGCAACGCTACCACAAGAAGAACAAAAAAACTCGGGGACACAGATTTTCAGGGTCTCGGGGGGGAAAAAGGGGGGAACCTTGGTCTTGAAAAAACAAAGAAACTGTGCGGAGTCTTGACTTCCCGGGAGCGCAGAGACGGGGAAGAAAGCGGTAATGAGTCGCGTGGAGGGCAAAAAAGAAAAATGTGGAACAAAATGAAGATCGATAAAGAGAGCTCCAAGCCATGAAAGTGGAAATCTCAGGACAGGGCTTCAGAAAAAGCCATTTTGACAGGCTGGGGGAGGTTTTGGGTAAAAGACTTTTCAGACTACATCAGTGACGCTGGTGAAAAACTGAGGAAAAGGCAAAGGAAGAGTTCGCTTCACGACAACGTTGAAAGACAAAAGATCCGTGTTTACTACAAGCAGCTTAAGGGAAGCAGGATCGAGGGGGCACCTACGAAGAAACTAGGGTGGGGGTGGCGAACAAGCGGCTGGGAAAGAAGTCTAAGCAGAAGAAAAAAAAAAACAAGGGGGGAGTGAGAGGTCCTATCGAATTCGCCGTTCCGGGCGTCAAGAGTCAGATCCGCGCTTGACGGAAGAAGCTGCGAGGCCAAACGACTGTATAAATCACGAAGATCAAGAGAAAGAGAGAATTACCTGGAGTCGCGTGTACACGGAAATCACCCAAAAGGGCAGAAAACAACTTGCCCTAACTCTGAACAGCGAATGGACCGAGCATCACAGCCCAAAAACGCGGAAAAAAGCCGCGAAGGAAGGGAGGCCTTGAAGCTTCGGACATCATGGGGTGGTAAACAAAAAAGAAATTGGATAGGAAGGTCGGTCCAGGTTATGGGCAACCAAGAATACGCGGAGGGCGTTCACACATCCAATCGCGCACCTGCGCAATCTGATGACAAGGAGAGATGTGGTGGGAAAAAAAGGGGAAGGAACCGCTCCTTGCAAGACGTTTCGTATGAGGGCGGTGCCTGGTGCTGATATGGGACTGAGGTTAGGGAAGAAGGGGTGCCAAGAACTAAAGGATGGGCGGGGGATCGGGGGGTCAGGTTGGGGAAGTCCCGAGATCTTAGAGAGGTGAAGAGGGCACTCTGGTCAGGGGAATCCGAGGCAGGTAGGGAAGGGGGGGAACACTTCGAAGTCTGGGACAGGGGCGCAAAAGCAGTTGTGAAGGGGGGGGAATCTGCTCGGAGGAATGACCAATCGGAGGACGGGGGGCATGGTTATGAAGGATGACAAGATTTGTCGGCCAATTAAACTCACAAAAGAGTGGAAAGGAAGAAAAAACAAAAAGACCGTCGAAAAGAAAGGAGGCGGACAGTTGCAGACAGGGGGAACATTGCCGGGACTGGGGGCACATTCTATCACGACAGGAAAAGGGGGGGGGGGTGCAGGCCAGGCTGGCAAAAGCGGCTAAAAAAGGAGTGGGCAACTGTCGAGCTATTGCAACAACTGCAGGTTGAAATGGCAGCCCGAGGGGGGGGAGGAGCGGCGTGATATGAAATAAGAAGGGGGAAAAAACCGGACTGGGCTCATTCGCGAGGCGGCCACACTAAAACCTCTGGCCAGCTAACTCCAAGGCACGGACAAAAAGACTCTTTCCGGATGGTTGGGGAAGTCAGTCTTTCCAGGGGGACTGGGATTCTGACGATACAAGCAAATAAAAAAAAACGGGTGCGGCGAAGGGCCCATAGAGGGGGAAACTCTGGTGGAACATCAAAGTGATCAGGCAATTGGGGAAAGCGGGGGCCGCTTGAGAAGAAGGATATTGCCTTTATATTCCAAGCGCGCCCATTATGTGGTGTGAGGGAAGGGGAGGGAAGACCAAACACCCCGACAAAAAAAGGGAAAAGCAACAAAAAATTACGGACAATCAATCAGCAAAAAGCGCGGAACAAATCCGGCATCACCCTCTAAAAAAACCGGACGAGACCCTAAAGAGAAAAAAACGAATTAGACGAAAAAATAAGCGAAGACTCCAAAAAAGGGCCGGGGAGGTGCGAAGCAGGAGGCGAGGGAGAGGAAAGACATTGGGGTGGAAGGGGGGGAAGTAAGTTCAAAAGGAGGGCTTCAGAGACCTAAAGGGACACAAAATGAGGAGGGACTCTCTAGCTTCTTAACCACTAAGATTAAGCGAAGCCTCAGGGGGGGAAAGGAAGAACCAATGGGCAGGCCGGTGAAAAATTAGAAAACACAGAGGAACCGGGGAAAAAGGCTAGAAAAGGACACAAACCTTTACAGGCAGCCAATCCAACAGCCGGGAGTAACACTGGCCTTAGAAAAAACGAATGTTTTCCTGAAAGGGGGTGGAGAAAGAAAACCCCCTTAACGGGCCACGGCAAACGCAGGCATAACAAATAAAAGGGGCACGTACGTAAGATAGTCGCAGTCCCAAAGGGGGGAGGACCGCCAACGGTTACGGGATTCCCTGGGCCTAACGGCGATCACATGGTCAAAGAAACAGGCCGACGAACAGCCGAATAAATTCACCTCTCTGCACCCGCTGGGCTTACAGCCTGAAAAGAACAAAAAAAAAATTGAAAAAACCAACACACGGGAGTCAGGAAAAACGGGGGTTATTCAAGGAAGGGAAAAGATCCGAAGTTCAAAAAGCGGGACCTAGGCTGTCCTGGGGGGAGCACCGTGGAAAGTGGAAGGGAGGGGAGGAACCTATCAGGGAAACGCGAAAGGGGGAAAGAAAGGGGGGGGGGAGTGTGCCCCGAAAAAATACACAAGGGGAGCTCCGATCCCGGAAAGGGGAGAAAAAGGCCGGGAGTTAATGGCGCAAGGGAGTGTATGGCAACAGAAAGGGAATCACATAGAACATCGTGGTTTAACGGCCTAATAAAGTGGGAAAGGTTTAAAACGTGGAAAATGACGGGCATGAAACGCGGAAGAAGACGAGGTCGAAGGAAATCGGGTTGCTAAGTTGGAAAGGAGGGAACCGCAGGCAGACTACCGGAGGTGGGAAAAAAACGAAGGAAAAAGGGGGGTGGAACGAAACGCCATTGGGTTGAAGGACCACTTTTTCGAGAACGCGAAGGGGGGCGGTGAGTGAAACGAGGGGCGCCGCCGCAAGACAACCCCCCCACGCGTCTCAACACCCAACAGGTGAAGTGAACAAGGCGGCTGCAAATCGAGAGAACAAAACCAAAAGAAAGGAGGAGGAAAAAAGGGAGAAAGGGATCTACTTCGGTTAGGAAAGCGAATGGGGAAGGGCCCAAGCGGGAAAAAGAAAACAGCAATCACGTTCTCTAAGTGGCGCATCAGGCGAGAGTGAAATTGGAAGATTAGCGAAGGAGGAGCTGCGAGTTGGATGATGGAAAAGGAAAAAACAGGGAAAAGACTTTCTGGGCAAGTCTTCATGGGGAGCATAATTTTCACGGAAGGAAAAACGGGGGGAGGAACTCCAGGACCAACGATAAAATAAGAAGGGGAAGGAATGCGAGCAAGGGATCTCACAGATGAAAGAAAAGGGAAGCTCAAAAGGGAAGTAAGTATTGTAACTAGTTGCCTGGGAGAGTGCGCCATCATTTCGTTGTCAAAACAACCCAACCTTGGCAAGCAAGCCTCTTCAAGGGAAAGGAGAGCGCGCGCAGGCAAAGGCACCTACTTATCGCCAAAAAACGGAAAAGGGGGGACAGACTTGACGAAGGGACTGGCTCTGAAGGGGATGTGGGTGCAACCGCTTGCAGGGAAAGGGGGGAAAGGGGAGTAGGGAGGCAGGCTAAGCGTGAGGGGAGAAAGTAGCAGGAAATTCCTGACACGTCTGCTACACAAGAGAGAAAGGATGGGCGACGGACGACAGGGGACAAGGAAAGTGAACCGGTGGAAAACCGGAACAGGTAGCGGTCCGGGACAGAAGGGGTAGAATGGCGCACTGAAGGGAAAATACGACAGAACAAAAGGGGGAATGAGGAGGAGGGGAACATCCACCTCAACCCAGGAAAAAAATACCGTCCTAGCGGG
>Ga0179593_1372585_pt1 | contig 10881 bp, 11 predicted proteins | sample CZODoug2_1_08_16_FD_185931 | JGI IMG/M metagenome (GOLD analysis project Ga0179593, IMG submission 185931) | Vadose zone soil fungal communities from Angelo Coast Range Reserve, California, USA - CZODoug2_1_08_16fungal (PacBio error correction) | ecosystem: Environmental > Terrestrial > Soil >...
CTCTAACTAACCGCCTCGATGGGAAGGGGACAGCACGTTGAGCAAGCTGCGCGCCCTTGACGCTGGGGACCGATGAGCGCCGACTTTCCGAGTCTCGATCGGGGGGCAAAAAGGAGAAGGGAAAGCAGGGACTGAAGGGGCGTGCCAGATAGGCAATTAAAATGCCGTGGGGGTCTCACGTTGAAAAGGGGGGGAGAGGCGAAACCTTGAGTTAAATCTTTTTGCAGGAAACTTCCTTTCCAAAAAGGCCGGGAAAAACGTGCTAATACTGAAAGGCGAAGTATAGTATAACGAGACTAAGGGTACCCCTAAGCTGCATCAGTGTCAGTACAAAAAAAAAGAAAGAGAGGAAAAATTCAAAGGGCAAACCACATGTGGTGTTCTCAAGGCCAGAGGGTGGTCCTGAGATGTATTCATTACTCTCGACTAGAAGGAAAAAAGAGAGTAGAAGGCAAACTCGAGACAGCATGCGGAAGCGTTTCGAATGGACGGTAGTCGAAGAGATCCCTGACGACAAAAAAATTTCTTGGGTGAGAGGAAAGGAAAGTAGGAGTGAGAACCCAGAAGGTTTGAAAACGAAAGAAAAACCGGTAACGGTCTTGATCTCACAATGCCCCTCATTACTAAGATTTTCCATCAAACAGGATATCTGTAAAGTGTCTGGTGGAATTGCCGAACGGCTTGAAAATCTAAAAGTGGGGAAAATTAGTTGCCGAACCAGGCGCAAAAACCGCGGGGCTGGAAAGGAACAAAAAGGACGGCAAAAAGGCATCTCCGGGAAAGGAAGACTCAAGCCATCAATCGATGCTGAACGTTGTCGAGAGTAAAGTTGGGGTCATCTTCACCTGCTTTTCACAGAGGATCCGTCTGAGGTGGCGATTCTCTGGAAATCAAGGTGCAGGGGGACGAAGCCAAACCCTTCTGAGAAGAGGTCCGGGCGATGTGTCTGGGGGCGAACCGCAAAAGGTGGACAAACTAGAGGGAATTCAAAACGAACCGCACCTCGGAACTTGATAGCAAAAAAGAACTAAGCAATCAGATAATGAGGTGGGACTGCCGGTGGTTGACGTTCACCCCTCCCGTTGCGCGGGGTCAGACACTGGAAAAAAAAGGATACCTCCGGTAGCGCGTGATATCGGGCTGAACTGATGTCCAGGGAAGGCAGGGAAGAGGGGACGAAAATGAGAGTAACCGGAAAAAAGCTGAGTGTCGACAACGGAATACAAGGCAGCTCAATCTTCCGAAAACGTCCTACTTTAGGAGTCAAGGGGGTCTGCAGCTGGAAAAAGGGGAAGCAGGGCGAAGAAAAATGCGCGTTAAGCGGAATGAAGGCGCGGTGCGTACCCTCCACTCATTGTGAAAAAAAAAAGAAGACTGTTACGGGAAGAGGAAATTAACTACGACGTCAAACCGCAACCTAAAAGTACGATAGGGGAGAAAGAGGGAAGGGGGCCCGAAAATACGCGATCCTGGGGGGGAAGGATTGGGACAAATCGCTCCCTTGCAGTCCGAGGGTGGGTGCAACTTCTTCTGCCAAAGAACGATTGCGCTGCCCATTAGAGAACTGAGCGAATAGGGGGGCAGGTGCTGCCGGGGGTGACGGGAAAAGTAAAGAAGGTGAAATTGACGGGCGGATGGCGGGATGCTTCCGCAGGCTTAATACAACAAATCGAGGAATCAACGGAAGGAGGGGGGAACACCCCCTATGGGTTTGGGCCGTAAAATAGGGCAAATTGGCCGCGAAGATGGAGAAGATATCACAACAACTTCGGAGGGGAACTGGAGCGGATCGGAATTTCACTTTTCCTTCGTATGTTAATAGAGAAACCAAAAAAGCAGGTTGGGGAGGAGACGAAGAGGGAAACGATGGTGATGGAACCTGCGGAGCCCGGAAAAGAAGAAACGGGTCTGGGACTAGAAGCTAAGGGGTCTACGAAAGAAAACATAGGCCTTCTTTAGTTTGGCGCGGGGGGAAGAAAAAGAAAAGGCATACACGGAGAAGGGGGACGCTGACTCGGGAAAACCTATCCCGCACCTCCGGATGAACGGAAAGGGAGGAATTAAAAGGGGGAGTACGAAAAGCCTCCGAAGGGCGTGATCTCCTCTGCGCCTGTGAGGGGAAAAACGAGGGATCGGGAAAGGGAGGTGTTAACGGCGGGTTAACCCTACCACCTTGCGGAAAAAATCCTTCGAAAAAAAAAGGAGGACCGACGGAATTCACCGATCAGCTCCAGGCGCATTAGATCAGGACAAAAAAGAGCCAAAGAGAAGCCGGCGGGAGCAAGACACGTCGCACAGGGGAGGGGGGGATATCAATAGCTGAGTCCCTTAAAGACAGCGCAAGGGGGACCATGCATGGAATAAAAAAAGAGGAAACAGTAGAAACTCACGCACCGATGATCGAGCGATTGAACGAGGTAAACTTATTGGAATCCTGAGAGGGGGATGCATCGAACAACGGAGGGGCGGCAGAAACAAAGCACCGACAATCGAAAGAGGAGGGTCGGACTACTTTCTGCTGCCATAACGGCATTAGTTTCTTGGGGGGGGAGGAAAGAAGCGTGGGGAGCCTCGGTTCCGTCCACAAGTCCCAAGGAAGCCAATAATACAGGGGGGGTGCTGACAGAACCTTCATGCGGGGATCGGCGTTGGGCAACGGCATGAGCCTCAAAAAAAGCTAATAGGTTCTCTTTGTCTTCATCCTTACCCAAAAATCACGCTGGAGAAAAAGGGCGAAGAAGAGCTTGGTGACGGAAAAACTCGTCAGGCGGGGGGCAGTGCGGGTTTTTACAAGCAAACCGCGTTTGCTGAGTAAAGGATCAGGGAGGAAGGGGAACGGGCATGGAACCCATATATTTGCTCTTAGGGAAGGAGTCGTGGACATGTCAATTGGAAGGGGGGGGGCGAAAAAGTTACCGTCTGCGCCCGCAAAAGGCCCTTTGGTCACCAAAGGAAGAAACCCTCCAGTGGTTGGGCGGGGCCCAAAGAAAATCCCGAATTTCACGTAGACTTTGCGGAAACTTCGAGCAGGCAAAAAGGAGGAAGGGGGGGGGACCGAGAGTCAGACAGAGACGTGCTCGCGCGTTACCGTATCATCGAATCATCAAACTGGAAAAAGGGAAGAAAGTGACGCGACGTAAAGAACCAGTTTGTGTTTGATGCGGGACTTGGACCTGAGGGGGGGGAGGGGGGTTAGGGGAGCATGCAGTCGCTGGTAAACTATTCTAGGGGATAACGAAAGCCGCGCGGGAAGGCCTAGGAGGATGGGTATAACATGGGCAGCAAAGGGCAAGGGAGAGAAGGGGAAAGCTTGGTCCCAAAGTCAATCCGTCTGTCGCCGTATGAGATATTTTGAAAATCTCAAAAGAAAGAAGGAAGGGGGGGAACCGGAAACAGAACGACTGGGAAGGGCCGGCTGGGGCCTGACGAGGAAGGTCTCTGCAAAACCGGACAGGAAAAAGAAAATCGGAATGTTCATTAAGGACGGAGCTCGGTATATCTTCCCCTTGGGGAAAGGTGTCCAGGGGAACAGGGGAAGAACGGGGCTGTTGCGAGATAGCTCAACAAAAAAGGGGGGGGAGGATTAACTGAGAGAAGGGAAGGAAGGCGCCCCTCTTTTTACCTTAAAAAAATTAGGGGTGCAAAGTCGAAAGCGGCACCGAATAAGGCCGCCGAGAGGAATAGGCAAGCCAGAGGTCGAAAGGAGGAGGGAAAAGTCTGGGTCCTCGGTCGGAAAATGGCGTAAGCCGGAAGAATCCCCCCTGTTCGCTGCTAGACATGAACGTCCTTTTGACAGGGAAGGAAGGAGAGACGCAACGCGGCCTGGATATGTGGGAAGCCCGCTAGAGGGGACAGGAAGGAATCTCTAACCGTGCTCCATCGAGATGCCTTCCTCGCCGGAGAGAACTAGCCCTCCCTGGTCTGAAAAAGGAAAAGAAACGCGCCGACAACCAGCCCCTCAAAGCCTAGTAAAAAGGGGACCGCACGCACAAACCAACTGGGGTCGCCTAAGGGGCGCGCGCGAGGAAATTCTGGCATATTGCATGAGAGAGGAACTGGCTCTCTCAGGGAAGAGGGGATCAGGAAACAAAAAAGAGAAGCAGTGCAGCTCGAAGTGCCGATGAAAGCTGAAGGATTCGGAAAGATCGGACGGAAAGACAACCACACGGGAAGGAGGAAAAGTAGGCTGAGACTATCGAGGGGGAGGGGAACTCAAACCCTTGAGGGGAGGGGGGAGAAAAGTGCCCCCAGGAGAGCATACCGAGGGATTTAAAAGCAAGCAGTAGGAAAGGGGGGGCGGGGCAGTGCCGCCGCTCAAGGACTGGGCGACTTGCAAGTGGAAAGAAAAAGATTTAGGAACAAGCGAAGAAATTACCGACGAGAAACGTCAGGCCCAGGCATTGCGGGGGAAAGGGCGATCTGGCAGGGAGGGGGTACGGCTAGCAAAGGGAATCTCCAGAAAAGGGGAGAGACGAGCGATCGGGCCGTCCCAAGCGCTTCGCTTGCCGGGGTGAGTCAAAAGGAGGAGTCTGGGCCGGTGGACGCTTGGACGAACGGCGCAAGACAGCAATGGAAAAAAAAGAAAAGCCTTCCCCGTATAAGCAGCAAAGCTCCGGCCCGACTACGGGTTGCAAACTTTTGGGGAATTGCCAGTGGTGGGTTATGTGACCCAGTTGGCGCGGGCCGCCTGAAAGCGGACGCAAAAGAAGTGCTCCTCTTGTCAAAGCTCGACTCAATCAAATTTGGGGAGGAGTCAAAGGGAAGAAGCAAATTCCGAGGACAGATGCACCCAGCCGACCGGGGCTTCGCTGTCGATAAAGATCAACGAAAGAATCCTTCGCGAGGGGGAAAGATAGCCGGGGAGAAGGAATGCTGGCGAGGCTGCCCATGCGAAAAAGGCCCGCGAAGAGGGGAAGTCAATGCAGAGTGGAGAATCCGTCAGGGGGGAGGTTGAAAGACATGCTGGTTCGCGGAACAATTCGAGACCAACCGAAAAGTAGCATGAAATCGCGGCGCCAGTAGGTCGTATCTATGGAAAAGATCGGGAAAACGCGGGGGACTGGTCCTATAATACATATATTCCATCTCTCGGGGATGAAGGTTCAGCTCTTGGCGAGCTACACTCTTTCGGCTTAAAGGGAGGGGGGAGAAAGAGAGCCAACATCGAGCCTTCTTGCCGGGGGAACGGCGCTCGCGGCCTGAGGAAGAAAAAAGTCGGTCGGAGGCCGTGGCGGGCTTGCCGCATTCGAATCATCGAAATCAGGGAGAAGCTGTGGCAACACCCGAAGGTGGAAGGTAAGCCGGCCATCTTGACCTTGGAACGAGAAAAAGGAGTAGCGAAGAGAAAAAAGGGAAAAGAGAGAGATAGCGCGGATCGTCCATTTTTTCAAAAAGAACGATGTTAGTCTGAAAAAAAAAAAGAGGTGAAACAGCTCAACAGGCGATTGATAGGAAGGGAAGCTTAAACACCGCCAAACCCGCCGGACCGCGGAAAAGAGGCCACGTAGAAGAGGGCCCCGCACCGGCTAGGAGAGGTGCTCAAAGGAAGAAACAGCGCAAATCGTTGCTTGAGCCTCCGCCAAGAAAGAAAGAATCAAAGAAAAGGCAACGGAAGTCAATTTGGGTCTCTAGAAGGGACGCTTGAGAACAAGAGGGCGCAAATCTATGGCCTACGTCTCTTCGGACTTGCTTTTGCAGTAGGAGTAATCAGCTCCATGTCGGGAAATCCATTCCTGCGGAGGCAGAAATCAAAAAAGGAAAAGGAGTACAACAGCAAGGCGCAGCGCGCGCTGCAGACCAAACATGCATCAAAAGAAGGGGCAAAATGCAGAAATTCGGGGATGGACCTTGGAAAGGGGGAGACGCAGCCCGGTAAGGGGCGCCTGCAATGCGGCGAGGAATTTAGCAAACCTACCATCAGCACTCCACAATAGGAGAGGAAACCGAAGCAATAGGGCAGCCTGAAGCTTGGAGCAAAAAACACGGAGGGCAAGGGAGAACCAACCACCACTGGGGGAAAGGGACACAATCAGTAAAAAAGAAGTGCGGAGGCCCTTTGCTGACATCACTGGCAAGGGGGGTCGGGTATGGAACAAGCGCGTGGATCCAGAAAGGCGAACCAGCGTCAACGGGGCGGGCCGAAAAAGAGAGATCAAACTGGGGGGGGGGATGGCAGCGTCTCATTGAATTACTAGGGGGGGTGAAATTCATATCCGATCCAAGCAGCTCTAATGGGCACTAGGGGTGATACCAAACACTCACGAAAATATCAATGAGAAAAACACTGCTCAGTCATCCAATAAGCGGAAACGCAATGGGTTATCTTTGTCTTGGGTGGGGACCTTGGCAAAGAAAAAGGGGGGGAAGGTCAGGACAGAATTCAAATTCTCAAAAGGGGGGAGGGGGGAAAGGGGATCCAATACCGGGACGTCTGAAGGAGCTGATGAAAGAACAGTCTTATGACAAAGCATGATACAGCACGTATCCAAAAAGAACCAAACCTTGCTATAGTCGCACATAATAAGATCAAACCCGAGGGGGGTGGGCTGGGTTAAAGAAGAAAAAGGATCGGGGGGGGGTCCGGATTGGAAGCGACTTTCATCGGTAACGGGGGGAATGACAACAACGCCGATAGCGTCTAGGTAAGGGGGAGACAATCAGTTGAAAGGGGGAGAAAAATTCACGAGGCGTCATTCATCGGAAGAGGAAAACTATTGAGTCGGAAGGAGAGGGGCAAAGGCAAAGGCCACAATTGTGCGGTCAAATTGCCGACCTTGTCAAGGGTGGGCTGTTGTGAAAAAAAAACCGGGGGAGCTGCAGTCCGGGTGCCGATCGGAAAAGAAAGACCCAGGCCGCTTCGAGCACGGGGCAAGGGCTTTTGGCATACGAAGGAAAAGGGGACCCACAGATTGAATCGTGCCGGCTGGCGCCGTAGTATGGCAAAAAGGGAAAAAACCCTCAAAAAAAGAGGGAATGGGACAGTCCTCGACAGGCGGCCACGGGCAGGCTGGCTGTGAGTCCGCTAAAATGATGGAGAGAGAAAGAGGAAAGCGGCTTGAAAGATATAGCGGGCGGGTGATGGCAGTCCGGGGAAGAGGGGCACAGTTGACAGTGCCTTGTGCCAGGTCACAAGTAAAGTGAGTGGAAGGGGAGCGAGAAACAACAAAAAAAAGGGGAAGAGGGGGGAAACGAGAGGGATTCAGACTAACCCTACGCTCAGGAATAGACCTGTAGCCGTCAAGGGGGGGGGGGGGGAAAAGAGCAAGGAGCCGGCCCAGAATTCGCCGATATGTAAAGAAACATCCTTCTCGAGAAAGCGACCAATCATCCGCAGTACTCAGAAAGCAGGTTCGGTCCGAAGGCGGACAGACTAAAAGGAAGGGAGCCAGGTGGAGACACGGTCGCTAGACGCGCCGGGGCACGTTAAGAATCTTTTGTAATCACGCAAGAGAAAGGGACCAAAGGATGAACTTCGAGAGTCCTTTCGAAATCTGGCAACAGGTCCTAGAAGAAGGACCAGCGCGCGGCACACCGAGACTCAAAGGAAGGGGAAGGGTCGCAGAAAAACCCAACTTAACCTCCGAGGAGAGGGGCAAGTCAGGACCTCTCTGGCAAGGGGGGAAAAGGACTTTTTGAAAAAAAAGAGGAGGGAAAAGTTCTAGCGATCGAGGGGGGGGGGACACCTCGTGTTCGAATCGGCAGCAGAAGGGGGGGAAAAAGGGATTAAAGGATTTAAAGGTCTTAACAAGCTTGGTGGACGCCACAGGGAATTTGGGGGAAGAATACGTCTCCGAATATCGCCATAACTTGATGAAAAAAACGCGGTACGGGATACGCACAGCCCCCGGAGCAACTCCCGATGAGTCAGGGAAAAGACGAAGCCGGCAGTGTCAAGTTTCTGGTTGTTGGAAAGGAGGAGGTCAAAGCGCAACGAAGGTCCTGGGGAGCAAACAAGGGGGGTAGAACCCAAAAGGAAAGGAAAGAGGCCGCCGAGTAAAATGTCGCCTCAATCGTCCTGTCTCACTGGGGGAGGAGAAAAAGGGGCGGCTGCACGGGCTGTTTCCAAACCTGAGAAGAGATCTGGAAAGAGGGGGGGGGAGACAACCGGAACCAAAGGAGAAAAGCAAAAAGCTTTCTATAAAAACGGCAGGATTATTGGCCTATGGGGGGTTCTGGTGTGACGAAAAGTCTCGGATCCACAGGACGAGGGGAAAGTAAACCGCACATTCCTTGCCCGTTATGGTCAGTCAATCTATCAACGGCAGAACCGCAAAACTTGTTGGGCTGGCGGTGTTAGGGTTACAGTTAAAAGAAGAAGTGCCTCGGGCGCTCTGACGCTGCACGCTTATCCCGAAAAAAGCGCAGAGGAAGACGCTCGATCAGGCGTTCTGATGTCAATCGGGGAGGACAGCTCGCCTCCATGCTGAGACCGAAGAACCGGGTGAGGGACTTGTCTACAAAGGGGAAAAAAAAAGGGAAGACAGAAAAAAAAACCGAAGACGTACGCGACGATGGTGTCTCGCCGATGGGAGGATGGTCCGACGGGGGAAAGGGAAAGAAGGGCGACTTTCGAGGGTAACTGGGGGACTTCTCTGGGGCGCAGCAAAAAAAAGCATAATGTATTTCAACGAACTGCAGGTGCTTGAGCGGAAAGGAAACAAGGGACCAAAACGCACGCCGAAGAAAGGGAGAAAGGAAAAGCAGGAGGAGATCCGCGATCCGCTGGAAAGGAATTTCAGAAGGAACAGATTTAAGAAATGACTCCTGGCGCCGGAGGGGCTTGAATCTTTCCGCTCAAAAAGAAAGGAAGAATATCGTCAACAGCGAAAAGTTGAATTCAGTAAGGTAGGGGGGAAAAGGAAAAGCGAGGATCTTTCCGGGGGGGGGGGGGGGGGAAAGGGAAAGGGACGGCTGGCTGCGGTCGGGCTGCCTCATGCGGAGAATACTAAACTCGTCTCATCTGAGAGAGGGGAACCCAAGGTAGGGTTGGTTTTTGGGCAAAGAGATCAAAACCTCACGGCAAATCAGAAACCTGTAGGGGGGCCGATAAGGTACTCTATAAAAAAAAAAAGAGAGGAAATATAGATATAGCCCTTGTGGGCCAGGGTTCAAAGAGACGTTGGGTTTAAGCTCAACAAAAAAGAAAGAGAGGGTGGAACCACTGGCGGACTCAGGGTTATTAGGTATATCCTCGCGGGAAAAATCGCACTCCTCAGCCAGAAAAAGGGGGGGGGGAGGAAAAATCGGCCAGAAGAAGTGCGAGAGCGTCACCCGGACAAGACATTGTGTATAGCGGGGGAGAAAAAAAACAATAGGGACTTTGGCCATACGAGCCACCCCTCCGGCATTAACGTGGAGGGAGGGGAACCATTGAGGAATCCGCCCAGGTCCTCCAGCGGAGTCGGCTCTCTCTCTGGGGATTTCCTCCGGAGACGGGGAGGAAAAGAAAACAGGGGGGTTGGTCGTCGGGGGGGGGGGCTATCCCGCTAAAGCCATGTTGGGGACATTCGCCTTGGGGGGAAGAAAGGCGAGAAAGAACGCGCCGTCCTGAAAATTCCGCGCACGCGCGCGTGCCTCATCTCATCTCAATCGATGAACGCAAAAAAGGGAGAGAGAGCGCCGAGTCCCGTTTTGAACTTCAGCCAGGTAGATTCGGTCGAGCGAAATCTACCGAGAAGAGAAAAAAAAAAAAACTGAGAAGGAGGATTTGCAAAGGGCGCCTGAGGGGATCCCTTCCCAGCCGTCAGACTAGCACTCGTCGTCAATGCAAACAGACCACACAAGGCCGCAATCATCAGAGCTTCGGTCGTACCGAGAGTTTGAGGCTTCCCAAACGGGAGAAGGAATGGGGGAATTGCCCGGCGTTCAGCCGCGCGGGTTTCGCACGGGCCAAAATAGAGGGATATCTCAGAAGGGGGGGGGAGGTCAGCACGAATGAAGTCCGGCCGTTGGGCACTCCGCTATGCATCGAGGAAAAAAAAGAGTGTGCATTGATACCGCCAGCCGAAACGCCATAAAGCGTGACGCAATGGGGGAAGGGGGGAAACGGGATCGGGGGACCGTCTTCGCCGTCACGTCCTTTGGGGCAACGGGGGGGTGGTTAAACAAAACGCGGTCAGGAAGACCGGAAAAAAAGGGAGGCTGGGTTTTTTGCACCTGGCAATGCACCAGCCAGAAACCGAAGGTCTCTGGGAGGGAAGAACGCGTATTACTGGGTCGGCCAGGGGGGGGGGGGAAATGGGGCGATCCAGCCGTTAAGGTCTTGCGAGATCCAAACAGGAGAGGAACGCAGGTCATCGGAAAAAACCCAGGGGGGGGGGGAGAGCGCCCCGAGAGGGGGCCCAGACTTTAAAAGGAGGGGGAGGGTCAAGTCACTGCGATCTCAACCGCTTCTATAAAATCGGCGATCACTCGCGTTATCCGACGAGGGTTCTCACATGAGCATTAGTGAACGACGAGTCTGCAGGAAGTAAGCACAGAACTATGCCGGAGGTTCGGGAAAGTCGCGATACAGTTTGGGTGTGGGGGGGGAGGACAGGAAGCCCCTTGAAAAAAACTTGGGGGTGTGATACAGGGGAGCAGCTGAGCTTATAAAAGGGGGGGGAGAGGGAGAGCCTGCGCCGCAGCTCGTGTATGAGAACGGTGCCTCTCTTGGCATAAGGCGAAAGGGGAACGAAAATCCGTCGGAGCGCCGTCAGCAACCGTGCCACGATACAAGGCCTCGAGAGGGGTCCACATTCAGGGGGGGAAAAAACGCATGACGTCTGTCTGCCACGTGATCGCAGAAAAGACTTCCGCTTTCCGAAAGACAGAGGGGAAGTTCAGTCTCTGAACTGGAGATAGGTAGGGTCCTTTGGAAAAGAAGACGAGGGCGGATTCGGC
>Ga0179593_1703381_pt1 | contig 10881 bp, 21 predicted proteins | sample CZODoug2_1_08_16_FD_185931 | JGI IMG/M metagenome (GOLD analysis project Ga0179593, IMG submission 185931) | Vadose zone soil fungal communities from Angelo Coast Range Reserve, California, USA - CZODoug2_1_08_16fungal (PacBio error correction) | ecosystem: Environmental > Terrestrial > Soil >...
CCGAAAATTAAAACTGAAAAGAAAAAAAAAAAAAAAAACGGGGTCGGTTTTTCGGAAAAAGGCCCAAATGGGACGAACAGTAAAAAGACGCGCCACCTGTGTTCATCGCGGGGGGAGAGTAAAATGTTTCTCGACAGGGGGGAGACAAAAGGAGGTTAAAGGCCGGGTACAAAAATTTTTGTTTTGCGGTCAAAAATCAAGACTTGAGCTATGGAAAGGGAGAGGGAAAAAATCCTGTTCATTGAAGAAGGGGGGAGGGGGGAAAGGGTCCGACATCAAGGGGGGCGGGGAACGGTGCTCCAACAACAAATTAAAAAGGTTGGCCTAGACGAAAAAAGGGGGGAAATGGCCCAAAGCCAACAAGTAAAAAGAAAAGGATGTCGGAGAAAACGGAAAAATTCGCGGAGGGAAAATTGGGGGGGGCGGGTTTTTCGACCGCCTCATGGTGGTACTAGGCATAATGGAGACCACGATGGGAATACTTAGGGGGAAAATCCGCAGGTGACCCAACGAAAGGGCTTCGTTGCAACTAACATCGGGGTGGGTGGTGCGTAAGGGGGTTATAGACCTCACCAGGTGGAAGGGTGGTCAAGGTACCAGGAAGAGGGAAAAAAATGTCTCAAAATGGCAAAGAGGCTCTGATTGCGGGGTGGGTGATCAATACCAGGAAGGACCGGGGGCTGTGGGGATTCCAAGGGGTGCCGCAACCCGAGTGCTATCTCCAAACAAATGGGGGGCAAAAAACGAGCAAGTAGTCCAAATGAAAGGGGGAAGAAGCAAAAAGCCTGAATAGCGCGGGGGCACATATCGGCTGGCAGACAAGAGGAGTGCAGGGCGATTTTTCCACCGGTGTTCTTGAAAAGGGGGTAAAACGCCCAGCAAAGGGGATCGAGTGCTGAGAAGGAGAGAAGGGTCGCCGAGGATTTCTCTGGGAAAAAAGGAAATCGTAATTTAAGGGGGGAAGGGAATTGATTGGTTCACACGGTCGGGGAAAAAGAGAAAAAAAACGGGCAGGGGGGTCCGAGTTTCTAAAACCGTCGGGCTGGGAACGGGAAAAGGGTAAAGGGCTTTTGGAAGGAAATACACCCTGCATCTTACCCTAATAAAAAAAAAGAAAAGCTATCCATGGGGTCCAAAAAACGGGAAAGGGGGGGAGAAGGGGGCAAATGGGAAGGGGCCTTGTGGCTGCGGTTAAACTCCAAAAAACGGGCCGAGGGGGGGAGGAAGTTCAAATTGGGACGGGGGGAACGCCATGAAAATCAAGCACATTTGAAGCGGGTCATTAGCCCGATGAACGGACCAAATGGGAAAGCGTCAAGCGAGAACAAAAATGGGGGGGAAGTGCGCAGGTGATAACGGGGCAAGGGGTGTTTTTCTGCACCATGACGATCGACATCAGCGGGTTAAAAAGGGGCTAAGAGGCCTACCCGGCCGGGGGGGGGGGGCAAATTTACAGGGATAAAACCTGTAACAAAAGGAAGACGTCAAGAAGCGAAAAAAACCCAAACGGGAATGCCCAATTCGGCTGACGGACCGCAGGGGAAAAAGGGCAAAGGGGTCCACAGAAAAGGTGAATACACCCAAGGAACCGGGACATTCAGGGAAAGGCTTACATCAATTCTGAGAAAAAGGAAAGGCGGTAAGAGAGGGGAGGGGGGGATTTTTGTTGCCTGGGGCTGGCCCCGCGAGGGGTTGTCGTAGGCTTAAATGGGTGAATGACGGAAGGGTGGGGGAAAAAAGAAAACGTCAAACGCAGAATATCGGGTCAAAAGGGGGGGGGGGACATCCGTGGTTAAATCCCCCAAAAAAAAAAAAACAAAAAGGAAAAAACGGTTAGCTTCAAAAAAGTTGGAAGGCTGGGTGGGGGAGAGGGGGAGGACTGGGGAGCATCGCGTGGGGAAAAAAAAGAAATAACGGCAAAAGAAGGATGCAGGTGGGGGTGATGAGTTCGAGAAACCGAAATGGGGGAAGGGGAGAGATGGGAACTGGAAAACCGCCATGGCTAACGGGGGGAACTGGCCGGCCTTCCATTGGGAGGGGGGGGGACAGAGGGGGAAGGGGTCAAAAAGGTAGCCTCGCAATGGACAGGTGGGGACTAAAAAGGGACCACACGGCCCATCCCCAGGGAAGAACTGACTGCGTAGAAAAAGGAAAGGGGGGGGAAGCCACAGCGTGATAAACACGGAGGGTTATGGGCACGGGGGGAGGGGAACGGAACCAGCCGCTGGCCCCGGGAGTGTCATGAGCTGGGGTCTTGGGGACTTCAGCTCGAAGAAAAAAACAAAAAAAAAGGGAGGAGTAGGAAAAATCTAGAGGACAAGGAAAAAGGGAAGAGCTTCAGAAACATGAGAAGGGCAAAAAGCAGGAGGGGGAGGGGGGAAAAGCGTTGCCAACTAAAAATCCAGGGGTTGGGTCATCACGGCCTTGGTTTGGACAGAAACGACGGAAAAAAGGGCCGGCGCGAAGGGGGAAACCCAAGGGAAGTTCCCAAACTTGGGTGACCCGGTTGGTCAGGGGGGGTGTAAAACAAACGGTCCAGCGAAAGGGGCCAGAAGGGGGAAAGAAAGAGATTGGTTTGCAAAAAGGGGGAAGGGACCTCCAACAAGGGGATGGTCAAGTCCTTTATCACCGAGGGGGGGGAAGTCGACAGACCACCCATTTTGGATTCCGAAAAGGGGGGGCGCATACAAAAAAACCACCCCCCATGAAAACCAGGGAGGGGGAGGTGAACAAAGCCTAGATGAGCCAAAAAAGTAAAGAAAAAAACAGTAGTCCAACGAGGGGGAGCGAAAAGTCGTCAGGGGGGGAGTTGGGGGAAAGGGGGAGGCACACGCAGGGGAAAAAGGGCGGGGCATCAGGAAGCAATTGGGAGTTTGTTAAACACGTAGCAAAGGGAATCAAACCGACACAATCCTCATCATACGGGAAAGGAACCAGTACGAAAACCCTGAAAAAGAGAGCGAAGCATAAAATGGAAAAAAGTGGAAATTGGATGTCACGGGGACAAAATCGGGTGGGTAGAAAAGGGGGAACCTCTGAAACGGCTGCCCCCTTTGAAAAAAAAAGCAAAGAAATTGAAGTTCTCCTGGGGGGGAGTTTTCGACCCTAAAAGGCGACGGGTTACAAAAGTTAAAAGAAATTCTGCAAATTCAAGGGGAAGAAAAAAAAGACCAAAACGACTTAGGAAGGGAAAAAAGATGCAGGGGGAGAAAAAAAACCAAATAGGCCTTTCAATCAAGGATCACCAAGTCGAGAAGAACGGCTGGTCAAGGGCAAAAACTCATCAGGGGGGCGGAAAATTGGGACAAGAACTGCAACGAAAAGGGAGGGGGAGGGGGGACGAACCCGGCAAGACACGAAGCCCCGGTATGGAAACCTCAGCGAATTCAAAGGGAAGTCAACCTTGTCCAAAAACGGTCGGGGGATGCGGCAGGAGAGAATAGGAGGGTGCCCGTATAGGGACAAAGGATTGGCCCAGCCACAAACAAAAACGGACAGAACCAATGGACGGGAGGGACGACGACCCATAAAAAAAGCGGACGTCAAAAAAAGTAGAAACAAACCTCCACAGCGCCATCAAGAAGCCGGCAAAAAGGGGGGGGGAAAAAAAGAAAAACAGAAAAGGCACAAAGGATGGAAGAACCATTATAAAAGCTTAGAGTGCCTTTCAAAGAAGAGAGAGAAAAAAAAGAACCAGAACTTAAGAAGTCAAGAAGAAGATCAGACACCGGGGGGATGTTAAACACATCAAAAAGGCCCACTAAAACAAAAAGGTGGAAAGCCTATAGCTAATAGGGCAAAAAAGGAACACTGGAATACCTCGAGGAAAACCCCCATCTTCGCTGGGAACGGACAATAAGGGGCAGTGCTCCGAATTATGTGGGGGAAAAAGGGGGTAAGTATATCAAGAAAGAGGGGTTCCAACCAGCGGACAAGAAAAACCCGCAAAGTAATACTTTAAGCATGATTACCTCCCCACCGACGGAGCCCGAAAAAGGGGAAAAAGGACAAGAGGGTTATAAGCATTTACAAGGGGGAAAGAAAATGTTGGGAGGGGGGGCTTGGTGTACAACCCTAAGAACCAAAACACAAAACAAGTAGTGTGTCAGGTTGCCGGCAAACTTGGGGGGTAAGGGGTCACAGCCTGCTTTTTTGGGGGGGAAAGAGAGCCCGTGAAAGAAGTGAACACCAGCAAAGGGAGGCAAGCAATAGGAGACTTGAAAAAAACCACACAGGGAATGGCTGGAAAACAAGGGGACATCAATGGAGAAATCCGGTCCGAGAACCTGGGTTTCCCAAAAAACGGACGGGGATGGGACATCATAGTTCAGGCCATTATCTTGAAAAGGGGTTGGGGGGGGGGGTGGTGGGGGAGGGACACCTAGAGAAAAAGTTAGTAACATAACACTGGTCCAAAAAGAAAAAACCAAAAGAAAGAGACAATGACCGAAGGGGGGGTGCCGAAAAGGCTGATCGAGCTGGCAATGTGGACGATGGAAATAAACAAAGTCCACCGTTTTTTTAGGACAAGGGAGAACAGACATGTTGGGGGGGGGGTCCATCAACTGGAGAAGGAAACGCCGTGAAACGAAAAAACGAGTTCGGGGGAAAAAGGGGTCCTTGTCAGAAAGGGTTTCACAAGACGACAATCGCTAAAATTGGGAGGTGGCACTCTGTGAGGGAGATCACGACAAAACAGCAACAAGGGGGGAAAATAAGAGGGGCCGATGACGAACCACCAAAAACTGGAAAAAAGGTGGGTCCGCAAAGGAAAAAAAAAAAGGAAAAAGATCTAACAAAGAAAACATTGGGGGGGGTTGGTCGAAGGGGGGGGGGCAAAATCGAATAAAGGTAAGTTCGACCAGAACAGGGGGGGAAACGGCGGGGGGAAGGAGGAAGTTTGTTTCGGTCCGGTGTCGACAATCAAAAGCAAGACTGCGAAAAAAAAGTCGTAATTGGTCGTTGTTTCTGCAAAGGGAGGGCTAGGCGGGGGGCTGCGCGTCAAAAAAAAAAAAAAACAAATTAAAAAACGTCAGGGGAACGGCTGCTGGGGGAGAAAAAAATGATTGGACAGCAAGCAGAAGAATCGGAGCAGGCCGAAACGAAAAAAATTTGGGGGAACTGGGGTGAAAAGGGTTTGGGGACTCCAAGGGATAGGGGTCAAATAGAATCGGGTGGCGCCTAAATCGGACAGGGGACAGAAAAACGACAAAGCATTTGAAAAAAAGCAAGCTCGGTAAAATTAAAAAAAAGTCGGGGGTGTGGGGGTTCGGTAAGGGTTAGACAAGACCGCAGGTGGAGGGCAATGGTCCATGCGTTACAGCAAGAATTCCCCACGGACCAAAAGAATGCGGGGGGCAAAGTCAAGAGGGAAAAAGACGTGCAGGGGAGGGGGAAAGAGGGGTGTGCCCGCCATATTGAAAGAGGCGACCGGGGGGAAAAAACATGCGAAACAGTCGCCAACGAGAGTTGCAAAGGAAAAAAAAAAAAGGGGACGAAGCGCGCGTCGTCCATGAGAGAGGAAAGGAAAGCGGGGTGGGGCATGGAAGGGATAAAACTGTTCTGGCGCTGGGGGCCAAAAGAAAAAAAAAAGAACCTTAAGCGTTCCTGAGGGCCGAGCAAAGGGTTAAGCAGGAGGGGGGGAGGTTGTCGGGAAGGGCAACGGTTAAAAAGAAAGGGCTCGGGGGGGGGAGGAAGGGTCCTGATTCACACGGTCAAAAAAGAAAAATTGTGATGTCGCGAGGGTGCATGGTCGATTTCACCACGGAACAAAGTTGAAAAGGGGGCGCCCTACGAACATTGGGGATGGGAGGGTTCGGGAGTCTGGGGACACCTGGCACGGGGAAGAAAAAAAACAGATTCACCATTTTGCCAAAGCAGAGACTACGGGGTGAAAAAAAGGGAAAAAAGGGGACCGTGAGCTCAGTAGGGGGGGGGGAGGGAAGCCAGGGGAGAGTGAAACCGTGCATGGCGTCAAGCCTTCAAGACCAGGTTTACGGTCATGGGTATGCGACCAAACGTATTGAAAAAACGGAAAAAAACGTCGATATCTAAAGGGGAGACTCGTGTATAAAAGGGGAAGGGGTTTTCAAATCACAGGGAAAATAGGAAGGTTTTGGCTGGCTCTGGGATTCACCGAACTTTCAGGAAGTAAGTTTAAAACCAGTTAACAAAGAGATAGCGCAAAGAGAAAACTCCACCTAAGACTGGGCCCATTCGCGAAAATCCAGGGCCGCGTGTGCAGTCGGCTGCCCAGGGAGGGTCCATACCGGGGAGGGTCACCGTGACCTGCAAAAAACATGGGAAAATTCTTCGAAGTAGGCAGCAAGGCGCGCCATCGCGTAAAAAGGAAGGGTCAGGGGCGGGAAAAAAAGCACGCTTTTGGTCGAAGCCTCAAGGGGGGAGGAGGGGAAGTTGGGGGAAAAACCAACTAAAAAATCTTCCGAGGAAGGGGGGGTAAGGTCACCGAATGGGGGGGGAGGCACGGGTTTACAAAAAAAGGAAAGGAAAAAACAAAAAGGGTTCGCGCAGAAGGGGGGGGGATTTGGTGGGGAAGGCCGCCTGCCAAACTTAAGGAAAAAAAAAAGGAAAACATTCAATCCAAACGGGAAAGAGAACGGTGGTGGGGATGATCGTCTGAACAAGAAAGGGGAAAAGAGGGGAATGTCGGAAAGTCAACTGGAAACCATGACAGAAGGTTGAAAGTTACTGAAAAGGGAGACTTCGTTGGCCATAAGGGAACTGGAAAAGGGGCCTCGCTGTACAGGGGGGGGTGAAAGGACGACAGGTCAATAAAAAGGGAATACAGGTTACGGGTCAGCGGGGGGAAGACCGTTTTAACGTGAAGCCCATCCATTAAAGAACCCAGATGTTTGTGGCCAAGTGTAAACAGCAAAAGGGGCACACGGGAGATGTCAAAGGAAGGGAACCGCATTCTTTACCTTGACATAAGAGATACAACAACAAAAACAAAGGATTATGAAGGGAGGGGAAGGGCAAGAAGCGGAAAAAAAGGGAAAGATAACTGGAAGCAAGGGGATAAAAAGCTACGTGGCCACTAAACATGGAAAAGGGGAAAAAAACAACTGCTGGTTTTGGCCTCAAACTGAAACGTGAGACGCCCCGTCAAGTCTGATGTCAAGTGGGAATGAACCGTTGGCGGGGGAGCAACAACCGGTCCCAAAAAGGGTATGAAGTTGCCCTCGCCCGCTGGGCAGGGGGGCAAGGGCCAAAGGAAGGAAAAAGGCAAGGGAAGGGCATTCTTCAAAAAGAAAGGTTTTCCACAAAAGGAGAAAGAACCCCCATTTGGGAAGGAAAACCGTTGATGGGGGGAATACACCTCACACCACCAAAACAATCGACTGACTTTAAAAAAATTAAGGGGGGGGGAACATGCCATAAGAAAATGGGGGCCGACCAAAGCAATTCACAAGCCCTGGGACTCGGGGGGAAAAAAAAGGAAATCATTTGGTTGTAACGAAGGAACAAACGGACTTGGAAAATGATAAATGCGGAGATTGGGGGTTGGGAAAGGTGGGGTCAAAACCCGGAAGGAGAGGAACAAGTAGCCAAAGACCAGAAAAAAAGGCCAGCGTACCAGACGGGCCAAACCAACACAGGGGAGACGACGAAATGCGCCAGCCCCGGCAGCAGAAAAATTAGGAAAAGATTGACATGGGAAAGGTGTCAGGGGGAAAAAAACCTCCCTTGTTATTGACTAGAGGGGGAAGCCAAGAACTCTAAAAGGGAGGACGCCCTCTTGTAGCACGAGGGGGCACCGTGGGGGGAGTGTTTCTCAGAGAACCCGTCGGGGGGGGTGGGAAAGGTTTTTAAGGAAAGAAAAAATGCTGCAAAAAGCCTAAAAGGTGCCTCTGGAGCAGCCAAACTCGGCCCTAGAAACGCTGGAAGGGGTAGAAAAATGACCCCGTAGAAAAAGGAAAACCAACCTGGCGACGCACTATAACTCATAAAAAAAAACCGGAAAAGTTCACCAATCAAAGAAAAACTAAATAATGAAACTAGGAACTGAAAGGGGAATGAAGTCTCAAAATCACAGTAAAGGTAAGCCAACTAAACCCCTCTTAGGGTAGAATAGAGATCCCTGCCCTCTGGTTGGGGGGGAAACAACCTGGACTCCTCAGTAGGCCTGGGAAGAGGAAAAAATCGAAGGAAGATAGGGGCATGTTTACTCCAAGAGAAAAAAAAGACGTAAACAAGAAAGGGCAAGCCCACAATTAAAAGAAAGGACGGGCGGGAACCATCTACAGCACAAACAAGGCCTAATCAAGGAAAAAGGGGTGAGACCAGAAAATTCCACAAAAAGGAGATGAGGAAGGGGATGGTGGGCCGGAGGGAAAGGAGAGAAAAAGAACTATTACTAACCAGCGGAAGAAAGAAAAAACTAGAATGGTGTTGGCTGGGGTGGGGACCCCAACGAAAAACCGGTGAAAAGGAAGAAGGCAAAAGTAGTAGCCTGCAGAGGAAGGACCGCCCTCCCTTCGGCGCACTGCCGAACGAAAAGAAGGGGGGGGAGTGAGTTGCCGGTGGGGGAAAGTGGGAAATGAGATAGAATGTTGCCGTCAGAACAAATCGGCAATCAAAACTAACAGAGAAGAAGAAAAACTGAATGACCAAGCGCATCAGAGTAATGTAAAATTTATAAAACAAGCCAGTTGTGATCACATGGAAGGGGTGGGTTGGCCAATTAAAAACGGGTTTGCGGGTCGGTTCACCCAGCTAAACCAAACACCAAGGGGGTTTTTGCAAAAATGTTGAAAAGGGAAAACGGGGGGTTCCCACAGCGGGGAGGGTCGGGGATCACCTCAACAGAGGGCTGTTAACCCTCAGGGGAGCAGGGTTAGATGCCTATATGAAAAAAGAAGATGGGAAGGTAGCAAAAAAAAAAACGAAAAAGTAAATTAAAGCCCAAGGGGGGCCGGAAATCCGCCTGTGGAAGGGAAAAGTGGTCTTGGCTTACCTACAGCGTCATCGGTCGGGGAAGGCTTTCATGGTTGTTGGGGGGGTGGAGAAAGACCGGCAAACAGAAAGTGAAGAAAAAAACAGGGGGTCCGAACGAAAGAAAGTACCAGGTTTGAACCGGAACAGGTGCAGGGGGAAGAGATGAGAAGGTCACAGATTTAACGCCCAAAAGAGAAAAAATTTTTAAACCTCAGGGCAACTTATGGGTCGGAAAAACAGAGAAGGTCAATCAGGACAAAAAGCGAGACGTCGGGGAAGTTGAAGGGCAGTTTCTTAGAAAAAACTACCATTTCAGGTCGCATTCGTATGCTAGAACAAAAAACAGGAGAGTAGGAAAATAGATCCTAGAAAGAAGCGCACCACACGTAAGTGGCAAATGAAACGGGGACGAACAGGAACACTAACAAAATAGAATTGGGGTTTCTACAGTTAAAGCGAAGCAAGATCTACGAAGCAAGTGGGGGGGAAAGGCTGTAAATGCTACTGGGGGTGCTTTCATAATCCGAAGGACAGAGCTGGAGACGACTGCGGGAAAACAAGAGAAAAGGTGGGAAAGGAAATCTTGTGGGAAAGGGTTAAAAATAAGATGCTGCGCATTTGAGGAACACAAAAATGAACGAAGAAAAAGCGAAGGAAAAGGTACGCAGGCAAAAAGGGGACCGAACTGTCGGAAGAAAAAAGGAAAAAACCGAAAATTTATTGGGGAAAAAAAACATTGTGGTTTGGTGCCCATCAAAACGAAAAAAAATGGGGGGGTCACGAAAGAGATCGGGGGACGCTCGTCGCCGGGGGGGGGAATCTGGAGGGAACAACTCAAGTCTTGGAAAACAAGGCGGAGTCACAGGAAAAGGGTTGTGTGCTTAAGTTGTGGGTCATAACAAAACAACCAAGGTTTGTGAAGGGTGGACAAAAAGGAAAATAGAGGTCCTCAATGAACCAGACAAAAAGCGTTGAATTGGGCGGGGCAAAAATTCCCTCGAAGGACAGGAAGTGACCGAGGGGGGGGCACGGGGGGCCCCCTAGAAAAAGGGGGAAAGTCACAAAACCAGGGGGCCAAGCAAAAATCCGAGCACAGGGGGTTTCGGTCTAGGGAAAAGCAGAAGTAGTAATATCGGGGCGCTGCTCGGTCGTTAGAAACGGGGGGGGGGGAGAAAAACCGGTGTTGCTTTGGAAACTGGACAACCAAAGAGGGCTGGGATCCGAAACTGGGAACAGAAAAGAGGTCTAGTTACCGCCGGGTAAGAAGGTAGTCATGGGGGGATTAAAATGGGGAAAAAAGGGGGGGTTACAACAACGGATAGTCCGGCATTAATGCGGGGGGGGGGGGGGGGGGGTGTGTCGATTGGAGAAAAAGCCAGAAAAGGAATGGGGGAGCCGACTTAGGAAGGGGGGGAAGTGGGCCATTAGGCTGGAAAAAAAAAAAGAAGGGGAAAAAGACCGATACCTGGAAGGGGGACGGGTTTCAAGGCTCCAAAAAAAAAAACAAACTATTATAAAGGGGGGCCAGGAGAAGGGAAGGAGACTAATTGTCTAGGAAAAAGGAAGGGGAATTCCGTTGACAGGGGGAGAACATATGACGAGCAGTTCTCAAGTCCAGGTATTCTTCGAGAGCAGGAAAATTGCAAAAGAAGTCAGAAAAGGAGAGCACAATGGGCAAAAAGGAAAGACAGGGGGGTGAAGCACGGGGCAAAGGGGGGTTCCCAAAAAAAACAAACGGGCAAAGAGGACTCGTCAATTCAAATCGTTTGGAGGGCATCGGGGAAGGGGTCAGTATTGCACAGAATGTAAAAAAAAGAAAAAAAGAAATGTAAAAAAAGGGGGGGAAAAGGTCGAAAAAAAAAAAAAAAACCGGCTGAAGTTCGGGATTGATCGGGGCCGAAAAGAGGCTAAACATCTATTTTA
>Ga0179593_1723939_pt1 | contig 10881 bp, 14 predicted proteins | sample CZODoug2_1_08_16_FD_185931 | JGI IMG/M metagenome (GOLD analysis project Ga0179593, IMG submission 185931) | Vadose zone soil fungal communities from Angelo Coast Range Reserve, California, USA - CZODoug2_1_08_16fungal (PacBio error correction) | ecosystem: Environmental > Terrestrial > Soil >...
GTAAGCCCATCCAAAACGGAAAAGTTGGAGAAAAAAGGGACGAAAAGATTCTCCAGCGAAGGAAGAAAAAAAATGCAAAAATTTTCCATGCATTTCCGGAAGGAAAGAAAAGGGAGAGGGCTGGCTGGGTCGGGGGACAACGGTTACCGAAGAAGATCGTCGGAGGAGGGAGAGAAAAAAAAAGACCATTATTTCCCTCGAAAAAAGCGTCCATTTCCCTTGGAAAGGGTGAAGGGGCTTCGCGGTGAGGCGTCTATTTAGGAAGGGGGGGTGTGCCGCGCAAAGGAGACGAGGGTAGCCTATCCCGACAAACATCTCCACTGCAGCGAAGAAAACCGCGTGAAAGGCTTCGGGTAAAGGGGCTTGAGGGGGGAAGGAGGCGAAGAAAACGAGTCTCATGCCGATCCCGGAAAGTTGCATGCCGGGCCATAGGAGAGAGGGGAATTTTCGCCGGGGAAAGATTTGTTCGGGGGAGAGAGGGGGGAGGGTTCTATCAAGAAAGAGGAGGGGGATAGTCTCTAAAATAGTCTATGGATCCTTCACAGGGAAAGAAGGGAGAGGGACCTTGTACTAGGGAAGGGGAGGCAAGAGGGGGGGGAAAATCTTCAATTAACGGAAAGGGAGTAAAGATGAATCGTCTTTCGCAGATATCTTCCATATCGAAAGAAGGGATAAGGTGTCTGGTTAAGGGAAGAAGTATGAAGCTTGGAGGGAGGGAGGGGGACATGGAAAGGTCTTTTATCCTAGGGTTCCTGGGTTCGTATTCGGTCAAAGATCGGGCAGTTTGGTAACCAACTTGGGTGAAGGGGTAAGAAGGGAGAAACTCCCGCCTATCTCTAAAACGGAGAAACTCGCTCCTCAGGGGAAGAGGGCCATCTCTCAGATGAGGTGAGACCTGCCAGAGGGGGGGGAGGAGAACTCCCTGGGAAAGGAAAATGCGAAAACTTTCCCGGAAAGTAAGATCCAATCGAAGAGAAAGTATCACTAAAGGAATGGATAGAAACTTTTCCGAAAGGAAAAGTCATTCCGTTTCCAAAAAGAAGATTGTCATGCCGAGACTCCAAATGAAAGGCACATATGGATGGGGGCTGCTATGTGTCTAATACTCAGATTGACCCTTGGAAAGGCTGAATGGTAAGAGTTCTGAGAAGAAACTGCCCCACTACTCATGAAGCTGTCTCGTCATGATAGAAGGAAAAAGACTGTCACGGAATTTGCCCGATAGCGCTCAGAAAACAGGAAGGAAAAGGGAAGATTTCTGGGGAGGGGGGGGGGAAAAACGAAAAACTCCATAGAGCATCGAAGAAAGAGCGAACGTAAAGGCCCTCGGGAAAGAGGGCAACACGTTTCCAGTGGATCACGTGAAGGATTTTGGAGGGGGGGGGGAGAAGGGCCATGGATTGGGGGAAAGAACCTGGGACAGAACCTAATTGTATAAGAAAACCCACCTAAAAAGGAAGGAGAAGCAAGTCCTCCCTGTCGGGGAAAGAATTCTTCCTTCCTTTCTCCTTGGAAAAAAAAAAAAAAAACAAAAACTCCCCCCAGAGCAAGGCAGGAAGGGGGACCGGGATTGGAAAACGCAAAAGAAAAAGTGTCTTAGGGAGGGGGGGAGAAGTTCTGGCTGACGACTCAGAAAAATCCCTTGTCTAAATACTTCACATAGAGAAAAGGGGGGGAAAAAAGGAAGGATTGAGAGGATTGGTCTTTGAATGGGGGGGGTGGGAGGGGGAACAAATCTAGCAAGGGAGGAAAACTTCACCACTTATACACACGAGGATTTGATAATAAATGATTTATTGAGAAAAAAAAATACAGATGAGCAAGAAAAAAAAATGCTTACATTTAAAGAAGGGTGAATGGAGAAAGGGATTATTTAGAAGAGGAGGGAACAACGTTTCCTTAACTTGAATCCTGCTCTGTGAGGGGGCGGGGGATCTCCGCCAGGACGTTTACTGAGGAGTCAAAGAAAGGGTTCTCCCTAAAGGAGGAAAGGAACAAGTTCAGTCACAGGGTATCCCAAATTTCCTGACATAAAACCGCCATCGAGAATTGAGTACCAAGGAAACAATCTCATGCAGAGGGGAATTCTGTCGCGTCTGTTGAGGGAAATCGCTTCTCTCCTACGAAGAGTAGGGCCAACGGACGAGTCAACAAGAAAATCCGGTGGGGGGAGGGGGATGCTCTGTTTAGAAAGGGAACTACTCCGCAAAGAAAAGGGGAAAAACGGAAAAGCGGTTAAAGAAAGATAAAAAAGCTGCAACAACGAACACAGGGGGGGGGATGGATGTTGGGGATCGAAAAAGAGGCGTTGGGATCGGATGAGGGGGTGAGGAGTCGTCGAAGAGGGGGGCTCACCTAGGCATCTAAAAAACGGCGGGCCGCCGCCGACAGTGGGGAGGGGGGGGGAGGGGTTTTGCGACGATGGAGGAAGGGGAGGGGTTACAAAAAAGAAGAGCATGCGCGAGGAGGGGTGCAACTTCGGTGAAAGAGGAGGGGGGGGGGGAAAGAATTTGGGAGAAAGGGAACGGTGCTCCCGTGGGCTTGAAGGACATTAGACTCTTAGGACTCGGAGAAGAAAAGGGGGAAAAAATCTCGAGACAAAGAACAGAGAACAGGATTAGAAGGAAAAAAGGGGGAAGGCACTCGGAGGGGGAAGAAGATCCCTCTGATAGAGAGAAGGGAGTGCTCAGCGGTCCTGTGCAGACCGAGAAGGGGATTCTCCTCTCTATTGAGAAGAAAGAGGTTTCCTCCGGTTTGAAGTCGAAATTGCTCGATTTGGGAAGGAGGGAAAGCCGCGGACAAGAAGAGCAAGAAAGGAGGGGCCGTAGGAAGAGAAAAAGGAGGGTGCGATGGTCCCTTTCTTGGGAGGATGAGGGGGGTCCCACCGACGATAAGAGGGGGTAATCAATCTTAAGGAAGAAAAAAGTGCTCTTTGGGAGGTGGGGGGGAGAGGAAAGGGGAAGAGCAATTAAGAATAGAGAAAAAAAAAGTATTAATCTACCAAGGGGGGGGGGGGGGGGCCTTTTCCACCTCGTCCGATTTGTCTAAGAGAAAAGGAGTATCTCCTATAACGGTTGAAGAAAGGGCTCAAGGCTTACCACCGGGCTCCTTCACTTATTGAAAAAAATATTGTTCGGGCAGAAGTGAAAAATTGGAGGAAAGGCTGCTCAGAGGCGAGAGGGAAGGGGAAAGCTTCAAATCTCCGTCACAGAGACATTTTGCCTATTAGAGCTGGAAGAGCCTGTTTCAAGTGGAAGGGGTCGCAAGAAAGGAAAAACAATCTGTTAGCGGGGGAGGGGGAGGGGGGGCATGGACCTGGCATCAAGGCCCATCCCAAGGTTCTCCTCAGAAGAGGTCTACGCTGAGAAAGATGTGGCCTAAGGGGGGCGAGGCTGCAAGCGTCCTACGGGACTCATTATTCTTGGGGAGAGCCAGGTGAGAGCCTAAGGACCGAGGGGAAAAAGGGGGGGGAGGGGCTCGATTTTATCTTGAAAAGAGTAAGGGAAAAGGGCGCCTCGTTGGAGAAGACCTTTCAATTTCGGAAGAGAAAGGGAAACTTTACAGGGAAACGCCCATTCAGAAGAAAAAAGGGAACCTCCGATGAGCAGAGGGGGAGGGAGACGCACGATTGAAAAATTCTTCCTTATTACCATCACTAACTTACTAGGGAAAAAAGAAGGGATCGTGCCTCCGTGGGATTATAAGGAAGGGGGTCTCCTAAAGAGAAGAAGGAAAAGGGCCGAAAGATCGCCCAGGGGGAAAAGTACCTCCCGTTCGATCTCAACGAAAAAGGGAACTGCGACCGGATCATCTCGAAAGGGAAGATCGTGGTAAAGTCCGAAAACGAAAAGGAAAAGGGGAGAGAAAGAGTTACAAGTTCAAGAGGGAAAGTTGGAAGTATCTCCTCCTCAGAAGCTATCTACTTCTTAAAATCCCTCTCAAAGGTGAAAAAAAAATTTGAAAAGAGGCTCCGAACCTATGAAAAAAATAGGGCCGTCTTTAGCCTCTAAGAAAGAAAGGCAAATCTGGTAGGGACTGAGGGAAAATCCTAGAGCGGCTCTTCTCCGTCAAAGAGGAAAAAAAGTTCCTCTGAAAGAAGCGCCCGGGAGTCTTTGAGAGGAGAGTGCTCACCCGGGGTTGTCGGTCTCGCGGGGGAGAGGGGGTCGCGCCCCAAAGCGGGGAAAAGGGGGAGGTCCCCCGAAGAAGAGGGAGGAAAAAATCCAGGGCACTGAAAAGGGAAAAAAAACTTCTAGGAAATCCTTCTAGAAAAAGGGCGCTCATGCAGCTCGGTCAGGGAATAAAAAGGAATCACTTCGCACGTCTCGAGGGAAAGAAAGGAGGGGGGGTGGCTTCAATTTGCGGTGGGAGATTAAGCGCTTGCTAAGATGGGAGAAAGGTACGGCATGATCAGGGGAAAGGAAAGTTCCTCTCAAAAAAAAAGAAGGGAAAGAGAGAGGAAGGCACGGGAACCACAGGCAAGAAAAGAGAGTTAAATAGGTCAAAAAGGCATAAGTGTGAGGGGGGGTAGCCAACCAAAGAAATGGTCCAAGGACGGGTGCTAAGGGGAGGGGAGAGGCTTGACTTTCTTGAGGGGGAGGGGAAAAAGGTGAAGCCCTTTCACGGGACTACCGGGGAAGAGGGACCTCTCAAAGGTAGAGGACCGCTTACCAAGATTTCGTTTTTTTCCAGCTGTGTGAGGAGAGCTCATGACGTCGGAAGAAGTAGGTCTGAAATGGCCGGCAAAGGAGGCCGGTGAGAAAGAATACAGAGTGAAGCTCCCAGGAATAACGAGGACCGGGGGGGGGGGGGGGAGGAGAAAAGACGAAGTGATTTTCTCCAGCAAAATAAAAGAAACTTCTGGCCAAATGAGCCAAGGCAATACTAGTAGCAGGAAGAAAAGGGCCAGTCCGAGGAAAAGGGCTCGAAGAAAAAGGCCAATGAATACCGGGAGGGAAGGAGCGATAAACTGGGACGCGCGCCGGGGGGGGTATCGCCCTATAGGAGCAGAGGCCTCTTGGATGATTGGAGGACGTGTTTGGAGAGAGGGGTATGGAAAGGGTGCACAGGTGAATTGAAAGGTGTTCTAGAATATAAGAAAGAAAGCGCCACTGGACTCGAGCCGGAGTGAGAGGAGACCGGTAAGGCGGAGGGTAGGGGGTGATCATTACGAAAGGCGGCTGGGTGGGGGTGCTGGAGGTACAAACGAGAAGGGTACGCGAGAGGGGATCAGGTTGGAGGTGGAGATAGCAGTATCAGGGCAGAGTTGGGCAGAAGGACAGGGAGGACTCTGGATTGGGGGGGGAAAGGTTGGAAGAGAGGTCAAGGGAAGAGAGTCCACGTCTGCCGGTTGTCAGAGGGGGCAGGTGATATTGCAAGTGGAAGGGGGGACCAGGTACAAGTGGGGGGGGAGTCAAGACTAGTAGAAGGTGGGGAGAAGGGCGGGGGGAAGGCGGAAGGGGGGGGGTGAGGACAGAGGGCAAAGCTGGGGGGAAAATTCGGGGAGGGGGCTAGGGAGGGAGCACAAGGGTCAAAACGGGGGGTTAGGGGGAGAGGAGGAGGAAAACGTGGCGTTGGGGTGAGAAGGTGGAGAGAAGGTGAGGGAAATGCGGGAGAAGCGCAGCAAAAAAGACGGAATAAGCGAGGGGGAGGGGGAGGATAGATAGCGGAGATGAGGAGAGGCAGAAAAGGGCGGAGAAGGAAGTGGGGGAAAGGGGAAAAGAAGGCGGGAAGAACGGGGCCAGTCTGAGAGCCCGGGAGGGGGATAGGGGGGGGCACGGCTCGGTTAGGGGGGGGATAACAACGGGGGCGGGGGGAACGCTCGAGGGTAACGGGAGAGGGTGAATAAGAGATGAGTAAGGAAAAAACATTCAGGGAGGGGTAGAACCGGGGTGGGGAGGGGAGGCCGCTAGAGGGATCGGCGGGTGCTTTGTAGGGGACAAAGAGAGTTGGAAAAGGGCATTCGGGTGGGGCATGACTATGCCTTCAGAAATTTCTCGTGGAGGCCAAGAAGCGGGGGGGGGGGGGAGGGGTCTTTTATATCTTGTCGTTTGGAGGAGGGCGAATGCTGGGGGGGTTAGGGTGGAGTGTTTAAACAGGAAGGGAGCACCTTTCGTGGAAATGGGAGAGTGTGGGCGAAGGACGTTTCCATGTGGAATGTGTCGTCGCGGAGGCAGGTGGTCTCCACGCAGATGCGGGTAAGGGGAAGCTGGGAGTGAGAGGAAGAACAGTACGGGGTGGTACAAAAATGGTGGAGTAGTCCTAGGGATCGGATTTCCGGCATTGAAAGCGCTGAGGAGGCGAGGGAAGAAGGGGAGAGCGGGGGGGGTAGGGTACAGGGAGGGGGGCGAGGTAGCGGGCGGGAAGGGGAGAGCGAGTGGAAGAGGTAAGGGGTCGGGAGAGTCCGAAGGAGAAGCTAGGGCGAGCGGAAACAGGATAAGGATGGGGGGGTAGTGCCCTGCACAATTATATTTTCCACCACGATAAGAGGAAGGAATTGAAAAAGAAAATCGAGGGATCTACGGCTCTATTTGGGGACGGTGGGTACGCGTTTTAAGGGGGGGGGTGGGGGGGGGGGGGGGGAGGGGTGAGTGGGCCCTTTCGTTTTCTCTAGGAAGTCGCGGTATAGTGCGTTCGATGGAAACTGTGTCAAGGGGGATGGTTGTGTCCATTCAGAGGAGAACATTTTTATCCTATCCCGAGGAAAAAGCATCTCCAATTCAGCTAGGGGGAAAACTCTTTTGAAGTGCTTCGGGAGGAACTGTTTTGAAGGAAAAGATTTAGCTTTGCGAAGAGAAAAAAAAAATGGAAGACTTCCTGTCCCGAAAGGTGCAGGCAGGCCGGGGAAAGAATCAAGACTGCGATCCCGGGGGATTCGGGAAAAACCTGGGTGAAGAAGTCGGGGCGTGGGAAAAGCCATAAAAAACTTCTGCTGATTTGGGAACGGTAGGATGCTTTTTGGAGGGAAGCGGAGGGGAGGAATCCTTCAACGCTGTAGCATCTTGGGGGGGGGGTTTCCTCGAAGAGAGAATTCCGGGACTCTGGGGGGGACCTCTTCAAGGCCGAGATCGATATTAGAGGAGAGGCGTCCTTTTGGAAGGTCTTCCATCTCTTTGAGGTTCCTAAAGGCTTTTGTGCGGCCTTTCTCATCTGGGTTTCCGCGGGGTGGGGGGGGGGTCGGGGCAGATAGGACGATGCAAAGTATTCGTTCCAAAAGAGCACGAATCTTCGGTTTAAAAGGATCTTCATGTTCTAGGTTAATGGCCTCCTGATCCGAAATCGGGTCTGGGGGAAAAAGGGAATCCTCTAAGGAAAATGGGCGCCTCGTACAGAAAAAGATCCTTATTACCGCTAAATTTGGTCATATAGAAAAAAAATCGAAGCTGGGGGGGGACGGTCAAACCCTTAGGCTCCTTTCGACCCATGATAATCCTCACTCGAGACAGACCCAAAATATGACTCTCTGGTCAATAACCCAACGAAGGAGGTACCACGCCACGAAAGGGGGGACGCTTTCAGAATTCAACAAGGGGGAACCAAAGAGCTTCGAGGTCGAAAAAAAACAGTTGAGACTAAACAAGGGGAGGGGGAGGGGTCTTAAAAAAGTGTGGGGCCTTCTGGGTGTGTGGTGTGGGGGAGAAGAAACTTGCGCGTGTGTGGTTGTGGGGGGGTGGGGGCTTGCATTCCTGTGTCGGCGTGGGTGGGGTGGGGGGGGTGGGGGGGCTCGGTGACGCCCCCTTCAACTGAAGGAGATGTCCCTATAGAGAAGAAAAGGGTGGGGGGGAGGTAGGTTAATTGGGCATGAGGGGATGGGGGGGGAAGAAGGTCCCGGACTAAACAAAAAGAAGGCAGCCGATTCACTCGGAAAAGCTTCCGAACCTCGCTCGGGTGGAGGCCAAGGAAAAGTTCCAGGTCTGAGAATTTGGGGGGGAAGAAAAAGGAAGAACAATTATTTTCGTCGAAGGGGGGGCTATCTCCATGCACAAACAAAGAAACCCCCAATCCGGGGACCGCAAAGAAGCACACATTCCCTCCCGTTCTAGGAAAAAAGCAAATGGAAGGGTATTGATACCTCGGTAGGGAAAAAAAGAAAGACCCATATCAATGGGGAGGGGTCCGAAGCGGCTTCCAACCGAGGCGGACGGGGAAAATCCTCGGGAAATAACGGCAATCGCACCCCGTTGACACCTTTTATTCACTGAGGCCGGATTGTCGCGGCGGGGGAAAAGAAAAGTTCCCAAATCGATCAATGGCAGATTCAACCACGGAACAAGGGGGACGGGAAGTAATATAGGGAGGAAGCAGAGGAAAAGGAACAGAGAGCAATACCATGGGAGGGAAAAAGGAGGCTCTTAGCCTTGGAGATGCCTCACCTTGCCTGTAAGTATCTCAAGAGGGGGAAGGAATTACCTCTGTTAATGTTTCTGGGAATCTCTGTCTGGGGGGGGGACTTCTTCCCTGAGGGAGAAGAAAAGTAAATCAATTGAGAAAAGAGGCAAAGGTACCTGAAAAAGGGGAAGGAAATCCCTCCATCTAGGGCCGTAAAGGACGTCTCTGAGTCTGTGATGAAAAAGTTAAGCAATAAGAAGGGAGAAAAGCGAATTACCCATCAGGAAATTCCAACCACTTTCGGAGGCTCCCGGTCAGGGGCTCGTTCGCACTTAAAAAAAGTAAGAAAGACTAAAAAGCAATACGAATCCGAAGGCCTCGGTTAATATAAGATCTCAGAGAGATATATGTTGTCCGAAGGGGGGCACCCTCTTTCGTGGTCGTATTCGTAAGGCCTTGGGGGGGGAAATCCTCGTTTCAGGGAGAAAGAGAAAAGAAGAGAGAAAAATCGGTTCCTGCAGGAAGGAAGGTGGAACTACGACGTTTGCGACTATGGAGGGGTGAACTCACATCGGACAGAAGCAGCGATGGAATGAAATGGGGGGGGGGAAAGAGGAGTTATTTCATGCAGAGGATAATTTTCCGAACAGGGGGGGGGAAGGAAAAAGAAGCATTATACTCTATTACTCGGAAGGAATATATCAAGAACAGGAACAATTAAAATAATAAATAAAGGCACTCCTGAATCAATCCAAAAGAGCACTACAAGAGCCGCGGATCAAATGGAAGTCTCATTTTCTTGGGGAGAAGGGGGGATCTCTGCTCTCTCCCTCATTTTCAAAAGAGTCGAAAAACTGTTTCTCCGTGGTGAGTCAGGAGGGACAAGTGCTCTATTGGGGGGGAAGAATAGCCGTCCCTCCTCTACAAGAACATGTTAATCCCCGCGTCGTCAGGGCGGGGGAAGGTCTATGTCGTTTTCTTGAGAAAAACCAAGAGGAGGTTCCCACCGAAAGAAAAAAGCTGAGGTGGTACTCTTAATACTGGAAGGGAGAAAAAAGAGGGGTGTCGTTGGTGTGAGATAACTAACAAAACATTTCTTGTACGGAAATCACGGGAGGAAAGGGGGTTTCCTCTTGGGTCTCGGCTTCAGGGCGAGAGACTAGACGGTTGAGCAAAATAACTGTCTCAAGAAGACCACCTTTCCATCAGTTCCACGTGATCCTGGAAAAGGGAAACCGATAGGGGAAAGGGAAAGGAAGTCAATCGCGCGAATGGGAATATCGGGGGGGGGGACCTCTTTTCAAATCCAATCAACGGGGAAATACCTGACTCATGTGCCGATGATAGGGCGGCTCAGGGAGGGGAATTTAAGAGATCCTCGACGATACAAGAAAAAGGAAGAGGGAGGAGTACCGAGGGGGAGGGGAAGGAAAAAAAGGGTGAACGAACCTTTCCATCCTCATTGGAAAAAAAGGTTCGACCTCGCCGCTTCGCTCCCTTACAAGGACCTCATCCTACGTGGGACGGGGTGAAGTAGTTTTGAAAAGGTGCCTCCGGGGGGAACTGGCTGATCGATTTGAGGTGAGGAGGAGGAAAGGAAGGTTTCTCATTTTTTGACGGGGGCAAGGGAGGATCTCGATCGACCCCAAGGAAAAAAAGCTTTACTGCTCCACTTTCCTAGGAAGGAGGAAAATATTTCCTCCGAACGAGGGTCCAAAAAGAATTTCGATATCGGCGGGAGGGGGGGAAGGGAGGAAAAAAAAAAGAAAGAACGAATCATGTGGCCAAGGTGGATAATCAAGGACCTCTACGACGGCCGAAGAATAAAGACCGACGGAATTTCCGAAAAGAGAGGGGGAAAGGGGGAAAAAGAAAAAGGGATGGAAATGGAGGACCTCCCGTTCTCTCTCAAAAGACGCGTGTCAATAGACCTGAAAAAGAAGAGGGGTGGACGACGAGGTTGCCTCTGGGAAAAAAACTCTTCCCTCCGGAGACGTAGGACCAGGTCAAGATTAAGTGAAGTAGAGCCAGATAATCAGGAGCTCCAGATCTACTTACTACCAAGGGTATTTCTCCCGCCCAGTTGGAAATGAGGACGAAACCGGGGGCCATACGTCTTGAGAAGAGGAAAAATCTGGTCGGGACGTCGCCTAAAAAAAGGAAGCTCTTCGCCTTCACGCAAAGAATCTCAACCCAGTTTCGAAGAAGCAGAGGGTCCCCCTTCTTTCGCGACGATTCTCACATGGGGGGGGGGGGGGGAGGGGAGAGAAAACTGTTCTTGATCGGAAAATTGCCACCAGAAAGGTTACATCCGGTTATACCTCTCCTAAAGAAAAAGACCTCCACTTCACTTAAAAGATTCAGGGTCCCCGCAAGAGACTGGCTCTGGACGAGACCGACGGACGATGCTAGAGGAAAGCTCAGGGGTGGGGCAGGTCACAAAGAAGAAGAATCTCGACCGTCAATGCCGTTAACTGTAACGGAAAAGTAAGAGGGGAGATGGGGGCGCTTCTAAGATGGGAGAAGAAGAAAGAAATCGACACTACTCTCGGGGGG
>Ga0179593_1279054_pt1 | contig 10880 bp, 12 predicted proteins | sample CZODoug2_1_08_16_FD_185931 | JGI IMG/M metagenome (GOLD analysis project Ga0179593, IMG submission 185931) | Vadose zone soil fungal communities from Angelo Coast Range Reserve, California, USA - CZODoug2_1_08_16fungal (PacBio error correction) | ecosystem: Environmental > Terrestrial > Soil >...
CACGAAATGAGCAATTTGGGCAACGCGAAAGAAGTCAAAGAAGACTTAGTAGAGAAAGAGCGAAAAAAAGACGAAATCGACACTAAACAGGTTACTAGAGTGAGCAGGGGGGGGGCGCCATACGAACAGCCTCAGCGGGGTGACAACACCGTCAACGGTCAAAACTAACTAACAACCTCGTCAGTACCTTGAAAAGGGACGGAGGAGGAGGGTCCAACCAATAGGCTGGGCAAAAAAGGGAAACACGGGAGTAAGGGAAATTCATTACTTGACGGGTTTTACGAACAAAAAACGATGCGAGAAAGAGCATTTCGGAAAAGGTGAGGCGAAGAAGTTCAGGGTCAACCAGCTCAAGTGTCCGCAATTAGGGAACGGGGAGGGGCAAGTAAAGTGTATGAATGATGTGAGGGGGAATTCCGGGCAATAAACAGAGCCGGTTAACGAGGGGGAGGGGGAAAAAAAAAAAAAAAAAAAAAAAAAAAAAGAAAAAAAAAAAAAAGGGAGTACTTGGTCACCTGGGCTGGTGTTCTCAAACCTGCACGAGTTGGGGGGAAGAGAGAGAATATATACTAGAAAGGTTTTTGAAAAAAAAAGGAGAAGGATACGGGGGGGGGGTTGAAGTACTCCTTCACGGGGGGCAAGGAAACTGCTGAATGCAGGGGGAAGACACAGTTCACTTTAATCACCGCACTAGAGGGGAACGGTCTTGCGAAGAGATAAGGAGATCGCCCTCGAGAGGTCGGGCTTACAGAATCACTCCGAAGTATACTGGTTCTTCTTGTGAAGAGATCACGATCTCGGAAAACAAAGGACTTCCTAGAATGAGGAAAAAAAGGACTCGGAGTTGGAACGGGACCAAAAAGGGGTGATAAGAAGTCCGCTGGGAAAATAACAGCAATCAATTGGTTGGACCGACAAGCCTTCATCCAAGCCATGGCAAAGGACGTCCGGGGCATTATTGGGTACAAAGGAAGAAAAAAATGAAGAGATACTATCATTTGAGGGGGAAATGTCGAGAATCGGGACCGTTTAATTCCATCAGGGGCGCTCGACGATCTACTTACTTGGGGGGGGGCATGCTATAGTGGGGGATGCGGGGGGTGTAAAAGAATTCCAATCTCTTGGCGGTCCTAAAAGTGAAAAGAACCATGAGAATACACAGAGGGGGCCAATGCAAATAGAAGCAAGCCTTTTTGAAAAACGTATTAGAGGAACTCTCGCACTCGATTGACAGTTCCTCAAATAAGGGGACTCATTGGGGGGTGTGAAAAAGAGGAAAACAACACGATCACGCGATTAACGGACACAGGTTGAAACGTGAAGGTGCTATTCCGGGGTGAGGGGAATCAAGGTGCCTGGGAAAACCGGGCCAAATGGTGTTCTCTGGTAAGGTTGGGGGGGGCTGTTAACGAAAGGTTCAACCTTCAAAGGAGGGGGTGGAACGGAAATCACGGAGAGCAGGGCCAAGGACGGATAGAGCCCGGGGTTAACCACTTTGTCAGAACAATGCGGGGAGGGAAGAGGCCTCTTTCTGTTGACCTCATCCTTAGACCCCATGGGACACAATGGGAACATAGGGCTGGAAAGAAATACAGGGGTTGGGGTCCTTACCGAGCTCAATCGAAACACAACCAAAGGGGAGGGATTAAAGATATCTATCAAGCACATGAGGAAAGAGACACAAACCAAGTTAGTAGGGCAAAGGAAAGAAGAATGGCCAATGGTGCGAGTACAACGCCAGAGGTTGAACCTTTCGATGACGCCAGCATGGGGGGATTTGGGAAACCCCAGGGGTTCAGATAAGACGCGGGGGGGCTCGACCTCCTAGAGCCGAAAAACTAAAGAAAAACCTTAAAAAGGCAACCGCCCAAAGAAGCAAAAAAATAAGGGGGGAAAGTCACAAGTGAACCCACAAGAATCGCAAAGTGGACACTGCTCCCTCAAAAAGTGGAACCGAAAGGGCTAGAAAAGTCCGGAGGCGTGGTATGGGTTACAGGAAACAAGGGGTATAGGGAGAGGAAAGGTCCCATCGAGTGGCGAGTATTGAACAGCGGGGAACTAATACGGCAGGAAAGCTTGCGATTTCAAATGAAAGGGGGTAGTTCGAACGGCAGAGTTACCCAGTCAAGCCAAGGGGAAATTGCAATCGGGGATGGAAACACAACCTGTGTTGTCTACCTTAGCAAAAAAGAAAACGTAAGTGATCGGCTAGCAGGACTGCAATGAAAACGAGGGCTAAAGAGGGGAGGGAAAGTCCACTAGGAGAGGCAGGGTTGGGTTGGAGGAACCAAAGGCAAAGGACGTTCCGGAAAGGGAGGGGGGCTAGGGCTGGAAGGAAAAAGGGGGGTGCGTCGCACGGCAAATGTGACGCCTTGTGGGGAACAATCGCTGAAAGGAGGGGAAAAGAAAATACAAGGGAAGAGTCTGAACCCGAGATCGAAAAGAAACAAAAACAAGCAGAATCACAAGTCTCCTTCAGGAGTGGAGGCTGGGTAAGCCACGAACTGACGCGAGGGTAATTTTCCTTAAGTTTGCAAAGCGACGACCAAACGGTGCCAATGGATTTTCCGTCATTGACGTGACCATGCGTCGAAAGGAACAGGAAGGGCAAACGGAATTTAAACACAACCGTAGGAAAGAGTCATCGGTTGCAAAGGGACCCAGGGGGCCTGAGGAGGGAGGCGAGGAGTCGTTGCCCGGTGGGTCAAACGACGTAAACAGCAGCAGGGGATTGGAACCGAATCCTGAACATCACCGTGTATTACAATGTAGGGGAAAAAGAAAAGGAACGTAATGGTTGTCGGAAACCGAAAAAAAAAAAGGCAAGGGGTGAACGACGCGAAAAGGGGAAGGAGACGGAACCATCTGCATGGAGGGGGGGAACTAAAGATTGCGCGATTTCCTGTTTGAACGGGGAACAGAAAGAAAGTTCAAGAAGCGACTGAAGTTAGCAAAAAAAGGATGGGAACCTCGACGCGAAAGTTCAAGGCTACAGCGATCCGTTTGTTGGGGGTTGCACCTTTTTAAACGCGAGGAGACCGATTCTGGTCCACCAAAAGCGATCGAATCGGGGTTAGGAGAGTGTTTGTCCACTGGCGGAAAAAAGAAGGCGCTTCACGTGGAAGGGCGAAGAGAATACTAATAAACGAAAATCCGAACAACTTCAAAAAAAAGTTATGGGAAGGAAGAGAAGGGAGGATCGAGAGAACCGTTTACGCTCAATTACGGATGTCTTCATCTAAGGGAAAGAAAGACAGAGAGACTTCCTCGACTATCTCGGAACACACGGACTCCAAGAAAACCGAAGACGAAAAGGAAGGGGGCTACAAAGTCCAGGACCCTCAAGAGGCCACAAAGAAGGGCAACTACTCCAAAACTGCAAGAGAGGAGAACCGGAAGAATTGAGGCGGGAGCTCAAATCAACCGTAGGGGGGGAAAACAGGGGGAAACAAAAGACGGGAAAAGGCTTCCTTGAAAGAAGGAAGGAGTTGGGACAGGACGTTTTACCTCACCAGGGTGGAACAATGGAAACGGCGCCAGCAAAACAATTGATAATTTGAGGCAATGACGAGGCCATCACAATAGGGGGGAGGAAACAAGAGAAGTTCAAGGGCCGGACTTCCGAGGGGGAGTGAATCAGGCAGGTTTCAACTCCCTTTTCAAAGCGTGAATAGTAATGTAACCAACTGGAGGTTTAGGGGGTACGGGGTCGAAGGCACACTGTTCAAAAAAAAAGCGGAACGCTAAGGATAGCTAGGCCATTACACTTTAAGGTGGGCAAAGCGGGACGGAAAAATACTGGGGTGCAGGGGGATCCAATAGCAAAGGGGGGGAGTGGCCTGGAAGAAAGGCATGGTAGATCAAAACAAATGGAAAACTGTCCAAAAAAATTGGATCGAAGGGGCGAAGCAATAAGCTAAAATCACAGAAAGGGAAGGAGTTGAAAGAATCACTCCGAAATGAGATGGGTTGTCTCCAGAAGGTTTGGTCATATTGAGAACGATATAGACAAGGAAAGCAAGAAGAAACTCGGGAGGTTACCCTAACTCTCACGATGGGGGGAACCAACGTCAAAAGGTGATCTTGCGAAAAAAAAATCATCGGGTTTTTGTGCTTCAAAGTAGCGAAGGGACAAGGAAGCTGCAGGTATGGAAAAAAAAAACTAAAACTGCCAATCAAGAGAAGTGGGGTCGCTATCGCCGTTTAGCCAGCAGGCGCTCAGGAAATCGTGGGCAGACGTGAGAAGGTGGAAAAAGGAGGTTGGTTTAACCAAAACAACCGATTAGGGAGGTGTCCTTGGCTTGGAACGGGTAAGGAAATGCAAGGTCGGACACCTTTGCCATTTTCAATATCGAAAGCCGGGTGACAGCCGTAGGAGGAAGGGTTCAAAGAAAACAAAGCGCGGGGAAAACGAGAAAAGTTGCGCAGGGTAGTCATAAGGCAAAGGATCGTCAGAGGGATTCTCGTCACAGGGGTCGGAGAAAAGGGAAATGTGGGGGCTTCCTGCTGCTGGGAACAGAGGGTGAAGGGGTTTCAGGGGGTCGTTCCTGAAAGGGTGGGGATGGGGACCCGAGCGGGTTTGACGGGGACAAGGGGGTTTGGGACCGGTCAAAAGTCGAAAAGAATCCACGGAAAGATAGAGGTCATTGGGGTTGAAAAAAAAACGGAGGGAGAAATTTTGAAACCGCTTGGCGGTGAAAGACGGCGCAAACTAAAGGAGCAAGGGGGCGACAGCCCTGGTTTTGAGGACTCAGTGAATTTAAAAAAGACCAGAGGGGGGAAAAGAGAGAGATAAACCAAACTGCGGACCCAGGAATGTCACCTAAAATAGGGTTCAGGAGGGCCTGGGAAAGGGGAACGCAAACGGGGTAAAACTACCTTTCGAAACAGCGTTGGGGAAAAAAAAACAGTGGGGTCACCCGGACTAGAATCCGGCCGAGTTCGCTCCGCAGCTCTTTGACCAGTCAAAACATCACAAGGGGGGAAAAACAGACGCATCGGGGAAGAAAGAAGACCCAGAATGGGGTGACTAAGGAAAAGGCAACGGGGGCTCCAGACCAGAAGAGCAAGACCCAAAAAATTTGCCGGAGCGAAAGCGCGACGAAGACCGTAGTCGTTGGCCTGAAAAAGCGGTGGAAAAAAGAGGGAAAGGTGATCGTAGGGAGTGAGTAGGGAGTAAAAGCAAGGAGGGAAAAAAGGGGGCTTTCGTATCTGGGAACTTGGGACAAGGGGGAAAGGTCGGTCCTGTTACAATCAAGAAAGCCAAGAGAAGTCGGGAATGACACCCGCCTGAATTAAAGCAAATCGAAACACGTAGGGAAGAGGGGCAGCAATCCGGGGCTGGCGAAAAAAGGAGGGCTCATATCGACATTACACTAGGGAAGCGGGGGCGCAGGGGAGTTGAGGGGGGGGAATCCCTTCAAGCGTCAGAAACGGCGGCTGAGAAGCTGTCGCAAAAAGATGGGTGCGAGGAGGAAGAGAAACTGTGAGATGGCGAAAAATGCCGCGGGAAGGCAATACCCGAGGGGAATCCTTCTGCGAAGGGAAGGAGATCGGGGGAAAAGGCAAAAAAGATAAAGTCCCTTTCTTAGGGGGGATGGGAAGCCACGCCGACTCGCGGCTGGTACGTTAAGCACATCTAAGAGCAAAAGGTGGAAAGGGAAGAGGGACGGATCATGGGAACGGTAACAGCGTCAACGCGTACCAGTGGCAAAAACCAGTTTACAGCTTTAGAAACACAGCAAAAAGGAGCAGCGGTCAGGAAAAAAACCTGGAAAGGGGGGGTCCTGGCATAAAAGGAGCGTTGCACTTCGACGTGTCCCAGGGGGGCGAAGGAACAGCAAGCGTTGGGGGCCGGGTCCAAGGTAACATCATTCACACAGGACAAGTAGGGGAAAAAAAAAGTAAAAAACAGATTCACGTATTGCCGGAGGCGGAAAGATTAGTCTTTTGCTAACCAGTGAAAAAGCAAGACGTACATCTGCGAAATTCAAGTGGGGGAGACGCGATAAGCAGGGGCCTGGGGGGAGTAAAATGGACAAAACGGATGAGAATCAAAACGATGACAAAGTTGGACCCGACACAGAAGGGGAAGGAAATGGTGTTGAACCTCTCGCGAGTCAGGGCTATGAACAGGGGTTGGAGTTTTGCCCTTACGGGTTGGAGACGAAGAGGGGAAAAGATGACAAATGGTCCGAACCAATCGTAAGAGTTACGCTTGAAATAGATGTCTGGGCCAGTGTTGTTCCGCGCGGGCATCGACGAATGGGGAGGAGAGGTGTGAATCGGCGAAAAAACATGAAAGAAGGGAGGGGGAAATAAAAAAAGGACTATCCTCACATCAATTATAAAAAAACAACGGAGGAAAAGAAAGAATGGGGGACGTTCGGGTAAGTCAGGACGGAAGGTGATTCAGGAACGAGACCACAACGAAAATAGCCGACTTCGGAAACGAAACCGGGAGCGACACCACGGGGGGGGAATAAAACGTAAAGAAGAGGCGAAAAAGGACCCTAGGAGGGTTCAATGGACAACAACTCCTCCAACCAAACAATCGAGAGAAGAAAGAAGGGAGAGGGGAGGGAGCAGGTAGGAAAAACTTTCTGGGGGGGCGGGCCTAACAAAGACAAGACGGAGGAATTTAAACTGCAATGAAGGGTTTAAAAGAGGGGGGAGAAAACCGGCAAGAAAGGAAAATCGGAAAATGAATTGGGGTCGCAGATGACGGAGAATCACTTTCTAGAAATCAAGTGAGGTTACGATTCGCAAATCGGGGCTTGCTATCAAAAAGGTACCGGAATTAGTTTCACAGTCTTAACTGCCATAACCAGAGGAGGGGAACGATACGGGTTACTGGCTAAAAACCTGTGAAAGAGTTGAAGAACCGCCCTAAAAGAAAGAAGTGGCACGCGGACTAAAAGAGGGGAAAGAGTTGGGCGGTGGTCAGTATCGGAAACCGGTGGGTGCCCCTAGGGGGACAGTTCTGTACGGAGCAATAACGGAAAGAGAATCTGACACTGGGCAAATGTGGTCGAGGGCGCTGTGGAGAAAAGGAAAACTTCCGCCCCCTCCGGGAGGAGTGGCTTACCGAATCCTAAAAGGAGTCTTCGAGCGGGTGGGGGAATAGTATACAATGAGACGGACAGACGCATAAGGCAGGGTCCTCAAGTACGAACGTCGCGGGGGGGGGGGCCAGATTTTGCGCCGTCGCCAGAAAGAAAAAAGAATCACTTTTTTTTTTTCTAAAAGGAAATGAAAACAAGGGGCGACCTTAAAGTGAAAGGGGGTTAAAAAAAATAACGAAAACTGCAACGCTCACTATCAGGGAGGTGACCGATGGAAAAATTTGGAGCCAAGGAGCAGACTCTCGTATTATTGGGAAGACGGGGCTAAATTGTTGGTATGGTTGGGTGAAAGCAAGGGAGGGAGGGCAAGGGGGCGCCGGGAACAAGGGGGACGATTGCACGTTCGAAGAAAACAGCGGATGGGGGGGGCAATCTCGCAAGAACCTTTTTCCAGCCGTCACAGGTGCAACTACTCCACTCAAGACGTGTGAAACAGTTAACTACGAACTATAAAAGTGGCCGGAGTTCAAAAAAAAAAAAGGTACCTGAAATCGGAAAACTACCGGATGAAAGTCGATTCTCACGGAAATGGGTTCTGTAGGCATTGACCTTGCGATCAAAGGGGGGGGGAGAAGCAAGGGTGAAGGGGTCCGTTGTCACAAAGGATTGGCGGATTAGGTTTGGGGCCTAACGGGGGGGGGGGGTGAAGGGACAAAAGGAAGGGGGTGAAACGGCAACGGAGTAGAGACGAGCCGGATGGGGAAAGGACGGGGAACCACTTTTTCCAAAGAAAAACAATGCGCGGAGTTAAACCCGAGCTTTACGCGCCCCGGGAAAGCATGAAATGGGTAACTGGACATACGTGGGGGGGGGTAGGAAGAACATGGAACCCAACAACAACAGGGAATAAAAAGCAAACATTCCTCATACCAAAACATGTTCGGCCGACCTCAGTGGGGGAAAAAAAGACGGGCCTGGGGTCGCATTAAAGGGTTAAAAAGATTGACAGCCGCCAGCATTGGATGGGAAACAACAGTGGTTACCCGGAACTCATCAACCGCCGGGGAGTAGAGACGAAAATTAGGGGGACCGTCAAAGACGAAAGTCGAAAATTAAAGAGACAGAAGCCTTTTACCCGAAGGAAAAAGTGAGGAAAAACCCGAATCGAAGTCACTGCAGAAAATTAGAGTGGAGGAACGAACGATGAACGTAGGAGGTTGTACCTATTAGAATGCTGGTTGAAAAGACGGAGTGCAATTGTAGAAAGGTCAAGGCGGTAGTGGAAGAGCCACGGAAAAATCACGGAGGGGAAAGTTCTATATGGCACTTGAACAGTTGATTTCGACTGATAAAACGTCAGAGGGGGGAAAGCACAAAGGAATTCGATTCGGGAGTTACCAAAAACTCCTGCGGAAAAAATTACGCCCCGGCTGCCCAACGAGGGAATCGCGAGAAATGACGTTGCATAAAGGAGTGCTCTCAGATATCGATAAGGAGAAGGAAGCGGGAAGGGGGGTTAGGGGGACAAAATCCCTGCACGGCCGGGGTCCGAAAAACACGTCTGACTTATGTGCAAAACTAGTGATCTTCAGCGGGGAAAGGGGGAAAAAGCGGGAGAAATCGTCCGCGAATTCGGGGCTGAAACTAAAAAAAAGACAGACCGGCTTCTTTCCCGATATCGGAGGGATGCCCCAAAAAAAAGAAAACAAAGTCTTTGGACACCGAAGACGCGCGGCTAAAAGGGTAAGTCAGGGCTCCACAGAGACAGCCAAAGGGGAAGTGGGCAGGATTGGTCATGAACGTTAAAGCACGGAAAGCTTACCCTTAAGACCAGTTGCAGGATCTTCCAGCCCGTATGTCAGCGTCAGGCCGGGGGGCAAGTCATTTTCACTGGCAAGAGAGGAGTGAGAGGGAGAAACGATGTTGTTAAGACGTAAAACAAAAACTGTGGCCAAGCATCAAGGAAACTATTATGGAAAAAAAGGTTGAAAAGAGATTCCCGTAAATGTTGGGAAGGAAAAAAACGACGGTGTCGGTGCGTAAAGTGAATCGTGTAGCGGCGAAGGCAAATTCGGAGATTTTCTAAAAGAAAGGAGTGAGGAAAAAGAAGGGTCAAAACTAATGAAGTGGGAAGGGGTCTGCTGGATTCGTATTTGACCGAACACAACTTACTTAGTGGGTGGAAAAATCGCCGAAATCATGGGTCGAGGGAGGATGATGCGTGGGGTGTTGGGAGTAAGGGACCCAAGACGTGGTTGAAAAAAACGCGGAGGACTCATTATTCATGTGCGAAACCCAATCGTAAGCGGAAGGATTACCTGAGGAGTTTCTTGGCCAGGTTGTGGAAAAAACTGGGGGAGTCTCAAGGTTCGTGATCAGAGAAAAAAAGGGAAGAACTTAAATGGCGATTAAGTGACGTACGAACAATCCAAAAAAAAAGGGAGGAAGGGAGAAATATATAGAGGGGGAGATCTAGAAAGAGGGGATAAGCAAGGAAAGGGGAAGGAGACGGGACACGACACCCGAATCAACCATCTCGGAAACTTAAAAAAAAAGGGAAAGATCTAAAGAAAGGGGGTTGATAACGAGTAAAGAAAAATGGGGAGACTAAACCTGCGAAGGCGAAATTGAAAAAACCGGTCAAAGACTCAAAAACAAAAAAGAAAGTCAGAGACGGGAACTTTCTTGCTAAGCGGGGGACACAAAAAAACAATCCGGCGGCTGTGGGGACCGAACGGACGACAGAGGAAGTGAAGGAAAATTCAACGTTTGATCGGGGACACAGGAAACCTATGGGAACGGGGAGCCGCAGAAGGAAGAAGTCTGATATTACTGAAAGGGCAGCAACTCTGTTAGGAAACCACCCAATTCTGGGCCAGAACTTCCGGAAAGATCTTCAAAACAGTGGGGAAATTGTGTCGGGGGGGAAACTCGAAGGGATGTGGTCGATTCAATTCGAAGGATGCTGGTACGGAGACAAAGGCAAACCGAGTTTAATACCTATAGGAAACGGAGACAGACTCAGGCACAGACTGAAGTTGGAACGGAGCCTTACGCTGTGATAAAAAGGGGGTGCGGGGGGGGGGAAAGTAAAAATACCGCACCTGTTGTGAATAGGGGGGGCGCTAAGGACATTGCACGTCAGGTCCACGAAAAGGGGGGGACAAGGGGGGAATCGAAAAGGGGAAAGACAAAAAAGGACGGGGGAAACTCGCCCGCTAAGTAAACAGGGAGGGGGAAATTACAATCACCCTAAATAGACAGTTGTTTTCTTCCGGGGTGGGTACGATCAAAGAGGAAAAGAAACCGCGGAGGAAGCGGATGGCGTACCCGAACTGCAAAAAGTGTTGGGCTCAACAGACGGGTGAGGCCTTGACGACGCACCAGGGGTTGTTGGACAACTTCAGAAAGTTGACACGAGGTCAGGGGACCGAACGAAAAAAAATGACTCTCTCCGGCGTTGGAGAAGCTATAGGAAAGGGGGAGCAACAGAGCCACGTAATGGAGGAATGTCGTTCGTAATTGTTAATCAGGGAGGGGGGGGTTCCACAACGATTGAGAAAGGTCACAATGTGGCGGTTCAGCTTGGAGTGTAACTATTCCGGAGAACGACAAAAGAAGTGGGTTGGACAAGTGAATCACCTTTTGGAAGCCGTTAAAAGTGGAAACTACTCAGACTCGCCACTCTCTTTACAGTGGGGACCAGAGAACAATAAACAAGTAAAAAGGGAAACACGGTCCGAGACGGAAGGGAGGGAAGAAACGAGAATCTATTCTCGTCGCAGGGTTTTTTGTGGGGAAAAAAGGAGAACAGGA
>Ga0179593_1270250_pt1 | contig 10879 bp, 9 predicted proteins | sample CZODoug2_1_08_16_FD_185931 | JGI IMG/M metagenome (GOLD analysis project Ga0179593, IMG submission 185931) | Vadose zone soil fungal communities from Angelo Coast Range Reserve, California, USA - CZODoug2_1_08_16fungal (PacBio error correction) | ecosystem: Environmental > Terrestrial > Soil >...
GCCGGTCTAAAACTCAAGCCTCTTGAGCCTCAGGAACCCAGAGGAAAATGTTCCGGCGAAAGGATTGGAAGTCCCGAAAAGAAAAGCGCCAACTTGAAAAATCCTTGATTAACCGGGAGAATATCACGAAATCGGGAAGGCGGTAGAGCACCTTTGCAAGACGGGAGAGAAGGGAAATTCGACGGTAACACGGATTCGGAAGGTTTCAATAAAGACTAAAAAGATTGGGCAGAGGTGAACGTAATCCCTAAAAAAAAAACGGTAAAACAAGAAAAGACAGTTGCGGCCAGCCCCGCCTCAAAAAATGCGAATCGCAATACACAAAAAAAAAGTACAAATGAAAATACACCGAAACATCTGACAAATGAGAACGCCGCATGAATCGAAATATTGTCACGCCAGATACTACAGCTAGCGAAACACAAACGGGCGGAACGCCAATAAGAGGTCACTCTTCTCAGGGGCAGCGCGATCGTGGACATGCAGAAAACAAAAAAAAAAAGGAAAACAGGCGACAGCGCGATAAGCTGTGTCTTCCAAAAAGCTGTCACTGTGTTTCGGAGGCTGCGAAGGGGGGGGGAACAACGAAGAGTCCTGACAAACGAGTAAAGGAGAAGAACTCCATCAAGCCAGACGTTCCACAGTCCTAACGTTTTTCAAAACGTAGCGAAAGGAAGGGTCCGGTAAATGGGAAAGAAAAGCGCAGGTTATCAATCAGGGGAAAACCAGCAAGTTAACGGCGCGCGCACGAAAAGTAGGTGAAAATGCGTCCGCGGTGGTCGCTCGACGACGACCCTCTGGAAACGCGCGTGAAAAAGTGAAAAGCCAGCGTGTAAAATCCAGGAAAGATACGCCGAAGGAAGAAAGGACTTCGTCAAACGAAGACCAGGAGTAAGCGCAACGCCTGTAACACGAGCCGTCACCGACGCATTGACGTAAGAAGCATTTTCAACGGGGGTAAGACCTGCTTGAAAAGAGGTGGGAATCACAAACTCTAAAATCTTCCCGCCCTCGCCCGTAGGGATTGAAAAGGGAAGCCCGGCGAAGTGCCACGTGCGGGACCACAAAAAGGGACCGGTTCGATCGGACAAGCTCTCCGCAACGAGCCAATCTTCAGACACCGATCCGAGCAAGATAGAGACGGACACGTCCGCGTGGTGTTTCTGCCCATACTTACCCATAACAAAGGTTTTTTGGGAGCAGGAAGGAAAGCGATCAGCCGTCACAAGCAAGGGTGGCGGTACGCTACCCAAATCTAAGTCCACTCAGACCGTAAACAATCCTCGATAAGGGGGGGGAGTTATAACTGTTATTTCATAACATGGGAAAAATGGCCCACTAACACGCCGAACATACGCAAAAATGAAAGGCGATCGTCAGCAATCCGCTGAACATGGGGGTTGCTAAAAAAGAGAAAGAGAGCCGAATCATATTAATGAAAAGTGAAGGGGTGGAGAAGGTCAAGTACTTTGTGTGAGAAAAGGGAATAAAGAATTCTGAAAGGGGAGCCGGGCCTATTTGAAAGACGGAAAGTCCCGTCAGGGAGCACAGGAAATCTGTTTTAGTCCCGGTGTGTCCAGAGGGAAAGCACAAGCGACCAAGGCGAAGTCCTGATCGCGGCCATCCAACTAATCGGCCGTGAATTCAACGCAGAGGGGGAGGAAACGCGGTTAACTTTCTGGAAAAAGTAAAAAGCTCGAGCAGTATGGAGTCCCGGAGAAAAGGGAGAGCGCGAAACTTCTTAGTATGGGGGATTAGAAGGGAATTGTGGGATTTAAGTGCCAATTGGGTCAAAGAGTAGAAAGAGGGGGGGGAGGGAAGCAACCGAGGAACAAAAAGAACCTCTCGGTTGGGTTTTGAATCGACAATCGAGCTACTACGGGGTGCAGAGGACCGAAAAAAAGTTTGTGACGGAAACGCGGAAGAAAAGTGGAAAAGGTCACTAATCTTCTGCCGCGATCTCGGTTCGGGTCGGATGGGACTTAAGTACGAATGTTGGGCTCTTGGTATCATGCAAAGACGTAAGTTACGGGTAAAATTGTCACTAGCCACGCGGATACAAACGAAAGGACTTGTGGGTACTCACCAGCAAAACGAGAACTTCAGGAAGGGAAGGCGGTCAGCAAACTCGTCTCTGGAGGGGATGCAGACAGCGGAATTCAGGGGCCTGGAAAACCTGGAACAGGTTGGGGGGGGGGGGGGGGGGTTTGCTCGCCCATCATCGAGGGGGGGTGCAAACAAACGCTGCCAATTCCTCAGGAATTTCAGGTCACTCGTATCATCCGGCTAAACTGCGTGGAGGATGTCAATCAAACGAATAGCGGAGGGAGGAGGTTGGGGGGGGCCGCGGCGAAACGAGGCATAACTCGATCCCTTGTTGACACTTAAAAAGCCTTATTCTTCGAAAAAGGTCGGGGAAAAAATGAACAGAAAAATTGACGGTGGGAAGCTGTGCCACAAGGAAACCGGCCCCAAACAGACTTGCCCATGGTATCTACGACGCCAAATCAAAGGGAAAGGAGAGGAAAAGCAGACCGCCCAACCTGAAGGTCTTTGCTCTGATATGTAGGGGGAAGAGGGAAACAGGGGGACAAGAAGTGAGGAAACTTTTTGTTGGAAAATCTACAACAGCACCGCAGGCTCGCTGGGAATCAACTGGGCAACTGCGGTTGAACGCGGCGACTAAACAAAGGGTCATTGGCTACAAACCAATGAGACAAAGCCAGATAGCGGCCGATTTCAGAGGTAGGGGCTCTAAAAAAAAAGAAAAACACACCGGAGAGAGTGAAAGAGAGAAAAACACCTCGTGGAAAGGACATTCGACCTGAGGGGGTGTATTGTGGCAATTACAAGTCTTCTGTGCTGACACTTGGCGATGCGTAAACTCTAGGGGTGAAAAAAAAACAGCGAAAAAATGAGGTGCTGGTGTGCAGATCGACACCCCCAGTGGTCACTCATGTACACGAGGGTCGAGGGCCTTAAAATAAAAGAATCAAAGGAAAATCAGGGGGATTGCCTGATTGTCTTGAAGAACTGAGGTCGTTGCGGTCAATAGGAGGGGCAATCGGCTGGGGTGACGGTTAGGGAAAAAGGCTGCCCCCCAGAAAGGGGTGACCGATGTGCATTCTGAAAGGATGTTGTTCTCGGAGGGGGGAATTGGCAACCCGGGCAAGGAGGACGAAGGAATGACTGCCGATAAAACAAAAGCTTCTGAATCTTACGAAACCGTCAAAACGTAGAGAGGCTGAAATGCCGCACACAGTAGAGGAGGGCAAGAGAAAGTGAGGGAAATAGGGAAAAATGAAGAAAAGATAATTTTCATCGTCGGGAAAAAAAAAACACAAGACGGAGCTTGTCGAGCACCGAAAAAAAAAAGCGGGCGGTGTCCAGGCATCGAAGTCGATTTCGGAACTCAGAACATTGGGTGATGAATACAGCAAGGGTAGTAGGAACTCGTTGTCTAATGGGGGCGCCAAAGACTCGGGCGTACATCAAGGAAAAGGGTGTTACCGTTAACTTGAAGGGAAGGGGGGCATGACGAGCCAACTGCGGGAAGGAAGCCCATCACAGAAAAAGACTCACGCGCAGATCTCGGAACTGATAGTGAACAGAACAGGCAGCTTTGCACAGTGGACTTCCTAGTGAAATCCCGTATCGTCCTCTAGTCGGGAAAGTCCACAACCAAGAAGTGAGTAACTTTTGCCAAAAATTTGGCTCACTCTCCGGCGTCCTAAAATCCCTCTCTTTCTGCTCACTCTTTGGGAAGCATGGGGGGAAGGACTTGCACATGAAAACTTCGAAATCATGCGCCGAGTGGTAGAGCGCAGTCCTGCGAAGGGAACGCAATAATCGCGAAGCTAATCTTGAAAGGGAGGACGCCCGCCGTGCGATGAAAGAGATTATATTAAGAGATCAGTAACTAATATTTCATAAGTTAGGAGAAAAAGGAAAACGGTAAAAAAGATACCTCCCCACGAAGGGATGAAAGCTGACTTAGTGCAACTATGACAGCAGACCCGGAACGAATCGTATACTTTTTAAACAGTACATAAGTGCACCTTGGCAAAGAACGTACGAATACAGAAGGGACTGAGAGTCGCTCACCAAACCACATTCCGAGGAAAAAGTGAGCGATCTGGTCATTCATTTTTTGGGGCACGGCGGGGGTCGTGGGTAAAGCTGGTCAAACCACAGTATAAAGCTTCTATATTGTTAAGGGGAGTCGAAATGGGGTAAGGATCCGCAAGCGCAACGGGGCGATAGGGGGGGCTGGCGGGAATGCATGAGCAAATGGGGGAATGGGAAGAAAGGGGAAAACCACCTGACGGACTCTCTTCTGTAGGAAGACTTTGGAAGATTGAAGGCTAAGCCTTGTTAGGGGAAATTGACGTTACCGGCAAAAAGGGCTGCTGGTCAGCCCGTACAATGATGGATTACAAGGTGGCAAGGAATCCTAAGGGAGAAAAAGAGGGTTTGGAAAATTCAATGCACATGGCCTCCGCAAGCGTTAAAAACAAAAGGGGAAGGAGGATCAAAAGGGCTTGCGTCAGCGGGTCGCATGCCGGGAGCTGACTCTTGGGGGAGGGCGCGAAGAAAACGGCGCAAGGCTGTTCGCAGAGGGATGGACATCTTGGAGGTAAACGTTTTACCAAGCCGAACTACAAGAGGGGGCGACTGCGAGAAGACAGGGAGGACGGAAGCGTAAGACATTTAGAAAGAAGAGGGCAGAATTTCACGTGCGGTGAAACGGAGTTTCTCCGGTTTCAATGTCACCGGACAAGTACACCAAAAAAACCAATTTAAGACAAGGAAACGGCCGGACGCAACGTCTTGGAAGGGTTGAATGAGACAGAGAGGGGTCGGAAAAAATCGCTGTTGAGATGAACGAAAGCTACAACCCGGACCGGGCTGGAGGGGCAGCAGAACCACTGTCGCGGTTTTTCTTGGCTGGGGGGGGGTCATGTCCAGCTGCGCGCAACGGAACGATGAACTCGGTGGTCTTGGCTGCGCCGGGGGTATGAGGGGGACAACTTCTGCTTGACGTAATCAAAGTCAGGAGGGGAAGAATTTCGGCGATTTTCGGTCTTAAGGGGAATTCTACTTGCGCCGGGTGGCTTTGCGATTAGGAGGCGGGGCTGACGAAACTGATCTACCTGTGGGGGGACGGAAGCGTTTGGAGTGGAGGGTAACGGGATGTATCGGGATTTGGGTGAAAACTAACAAAGGTAGTAGTGCTGCAAAGGAAGGCCGAATAAACAGGGAAGAACTAAGCCCTTGTCGCGAAAGGGCAAACCGCGTAAGATTGAAACGGAGACCTAACTCAGGTGCCAAGGAACTGGATGAGCTGGTCTTGGGCGGGACAGAACGTAGGAAAGAAAGGCCCGGGGAAACAGGCTTATACGCTGAGAGGGGGAAGGCAGCGGCGTAGCGTCTCCAAAAAAAGGAGTAGGGGGGAAAAGGAGAACGGAAAAGGTCTTATAACTCCGAGCTCATCGAATTCCCCCGTATCCGGAAAAAACTAATGGGTCCCACCCGAAAAAGCTATCACAAAAAAAACGCTGGGACCAGAGCCGTATCAAAATCTTTAGGCGGGTGAACAACGTGGCGCGAAATGAGGCGAAAACCTCAGAGACGAGGAGGGGGGGGGCCCGTCATTGGAAAAAAAAAAATCCTAAAAACGGATATTGTGCCAATAGGCACCCTAATCCCGGAACCCTGAAAATAAAACGGGTACGAAACAAACAGGTCGATAAGGCGTCAAGAAAACAACACCAGGCGAATCGCAAGCACTACACACACCAAATGAGAAAGTAGAGGAACCAACAGTACGAAAAGTAAAATTAGGAACGCCGGGAATGTACTATCTCAAATCCGAAAAGAGACCATCAGCAGGTTCAACAAGAATCTCAGGCCAAGAAAAAGGGGGAATCGTATGAATATCCGTTTCCGCAAAGCGAAGCGGAGAAAAAAGAATGAGAAACGTTGGCTCGAAAAGAAAGGGAAGGAGGAACAAGAACAGCGTCCTGGTGGGGGGAATGGGCGGCTCTGTCTTCAACCCTGGCGAATACGCAAGACAGGAGGATAATGCAAAACTCAAGCTCCCATCCTGGAGAGGAAACTGAATTAAGTTTTTAAGTCTAGGGAATTGGGGAAAGGAAATCGAACAGGAGACCTCCGTTGGAACAGAATTGAAAAAGCGCACTTAGAAATTCATTAACAGCTTCCCAGTGAGCGGGGGGCGAGCGCAGGAAACCCTCTGCGTGACAGTAAAGTGTACCGACCACAGTTTCCAGCCCCTGCGAACTATCGACCGCAATGGAAGACACGGGTCGTCGCCCAAAGCCGAGTCCCGCGAAAAGCTACCAAGAGGAAAGCCACCAATCGGAGTCAAGAAGCATTGTACAACGGTTTCCGTAAAACAACTGGGCCGTGAAGTGACATTGGGAACAAGTTCTCCATCGCAGTAGGGGGAGGGAAACGGTACGACAACCTTCGAAAATGCCCTGGGTGGGCAGGGAAACAACAGCAGACTGGGGTCGGTAAGCGATTAGGCAAGACTCTCAAAAGGAAGGAGGAAAAGATTGCAACATCCTAGCGAAGGGAACGACGTCCGTGGGGTTTTCTTGTAACAAATCTCACGCCCAACGCATGGGGGGGGGCGGCCATGACCCCGTCAAGGTATCCGAGAGGCATGCGCTTGCGGGGTCGCTCCACCACTCGAACAACTCTCACTGGAAAAGAGAGAACAAACCGGGAGATCTTTAGTATAAAATTGTTGGAACCAGAGACCGAAACCGTCGCCTCAGATGATGGAGAGCCGCAAATATTATTTAACTTGGGGGGGGGGAATGATCTGCAGAAGCCTATATTATGAAAAGTGAGTGTTCACGGTCAATATACTCTTGGGAAGGAAGAAAAAAACTAGGTCTTGGGGGACGAGGGCCCTCTTTGTGAGAAGGAGCGGGAAGTCCCTTCAGGGCGGCATCCTTCGTTTCCATTGCCCCGTTGGAAGACAACGAACCGATTTCCTCCTGAAACCAGCAGCTCCTCGCAGATCCGAAAACAGAGGGCGGACGCAGTTTTCTGCAAGCGCTGGAGGCTAGAGGAGAAGTAGGGCGGTCAAAAAGCCAAGTTGAAGGGCGAACAGAAACGGCGGCGCATATGATAGGGGGAAAATGGTGTGGTAATCCTGAAACAAAGAGTGAGCAGCCGTATTGAGGGGGGAAGGGGTGCCTTGAGACAAGCTCTTGACCCGAGAAGGTTGTGGTTTTGAATCGAAGCGAAAAGAGTCTACTATACGTTCCAGTTGGGTTGATGAAACGCGGAAGTTGGGTGATTCACTTGAAACGAACTGAAGGAGACGGGTGCGGCAGGAGGCGCTTCATGGGAACACTCAGTTTGGCTCTGTATAAAGGGAAAGACCGCAAGGGTTGGGAACCACTTTACTGATCCAAAACGCGGATAACGAAAAGATTTCTTGGTAAGCCCAACGCTAGAAAAAGGAGAGGACATAAGTAAGGGAAAAAATGGGGCGCAAAGCAAGAAAGTCCCTGTTGAGTTCCGACAAAAGAGAAATTCCCGATGCCTGAACAAAGAAGAAATGGGGTAGGGTTGGATTCGACAAGATCGCGAGGTGGGGCAAACGAAAAAAACCTAACAGGAGTTTCCGTTGATTCCTATGCAGGAAAGAATAAGCCGGGAGGGATTGGAATAAAAAGAGACGTGCTGGCGGATGCGTGGGCAGGAAGCTGGGGAGAGAGTACTCGGAGGGCCGTACTCGAATCCCGAAAATGGAAATAATGATTCTAGATTCTTCTATGGAACACTAATTCTTTCAGAATGAACAATCGGCAACATTGGGGGAAATGGGGGGGAAAAGAAAAAAAAAAGTACCAGCCGAATTCACCGTCAATTTATAGAAGGGAAAGCAAAGCCGGCATCTGCTTACGAATCAGACCGCCCCAACTGAAGTCTTTGCTCAGGATAGGTGAGGGCAGCGAACTATGTAAAAAAAAAAAGGGGGGGAAAAAAATGGATTGAAAACTGCTACAAAAGAAAGGACAGTCGCGCTTGGAAATTCCACGGATGCACCGACGTTGACGAAAAGAAATGTCGCAAAAGGGAAAGTGACAAATACACCAAGTCTCAGCCTCCAGCCAGATTGGAAAAAAGGATGGAAAAGGTCGTTGGGATCAAGACGAAAGGGGGAGGAAAAGAGATAGCTCACACACAACCTAATCTTAATCGACCATAAGAGAGGGGAGAAAAGGTTGGTAGTTTGCAAGAAACGCTGCAACGGAGTGACCACTTTAAGGGACAAAGAGAGGTGAAATCAGGGTAGTTCCCAGAGAGAACGGGGAATGAGGGGGTAAAGAAGCGGAATCCCCAGTTGAGAACAAAATATTTGAACTAGTTCAGATCCTCCTAACAGATCAGAGTGCACAGAACTTAAACATTGGTGGCAAAAACGGGAGGGAGAAGAAGAATAGGTTTGCCGTTCGTGAGAAATGAAAGCTGCTGCACGTCTTCGTCTTTGGGGGGAGACGGGTACAGCGTCCCCCCAATCATGTTTCAAGAGTAACGGGCAAAAAAAAAGAGGTTGGGGGAATCGAAGAATCAGGAGGGGGGGGGGCAAAACCGTGATCGAGTTGAAAGGCCTCCGAGTAATGGCCGAGAAAACGCAGGGTCTTATCAGCGCCAGCACGCGATCTTGCGAAAGGAAGCAAATTATCTTCTCCATTGCTTAGACTTATAGTGAAAAAAAGGGAGGAAACGGAAGGGGGGAAGTGGAAGGCTTTTACAACACGACAGGAGAGTCGGGCCCTCCAAAAGCCCCCTTCGGTGTCAGTCATAGGAGCGATGGCGGAACTCGACCAGTGGGAATGGAGACTCTGTTCTGAAGTTAATTTAACGTGCCTCGTTGTCGGAATGTGGTGAGATAAAGACTCTTGACGCTGTCAACCGTGGGATCAGTTGGGGAAATTAAAGGGAGCGAGTAAATTTGCATGATCAATATCCAACTTCAGGATGAAGCTCAACCAGCAGAAGAAAAAGTCGCTCGCGGCAGCTCTCGGGGAGGGATGAACCAAGGTCAGTCAAGGGAAAAAAAAAAACTCTGGACTGTCCAGATTCGTCCACGAGTCGTCCTCGATTAGGGAAAAACCAAACTGATACTGTGCCAGCGGTTCTAGATAGGAGGAGGAAACGAAAAAAATCAATCTCTTCTAGCACTATTTGATCATTTGGGAGAAACAAGAGAAAATCGCCGCCGGTTCCCAAGCAGTACAAAGTGGGAGAAGGAAAAAATAAAAGCATTAGCGAATGCGTGGGGAATAAAAAGGAGGACCAAAAGGAAGGAGGAACGTCAGAGATCTGGCACTAGGAAAGAGGACGGAAGCGGGTCATATTGGAGGACTGACCAACTGAAAGAAGTATCCGCAATTATTTAAGGACTACTTAAATTGCAAAAAAGTGCCCGGCTAAAAACAAATTGCTTGTAATAACACTTGAAAAAAAAGAAGAACCGTTGCGAAGGGGAGATCTAGATAAATAGTCAGAGAAAAAAAAGGGTGTCAAGGCGGATTGGCGTCGATCTCATTATTGTTTGATGCGCGGCGGGGGCTGGAAACATGGTAGGTCCACCATTTTTCTCCAGAACTGAAGAAAAGGCGAGTAGAGATGGTTCCGCGAGTGAGGAGGGGACGCCGCAATCGCATGGACGCCGCCGGCGACGAAAGGATGGCATGAGAAAATGGTGGGGGAAGAAACCACCGACTAGAAGCTAATCTTCGCTCACGGATCCGGTGATTGCGAGAAGTGTTGCGGCGAGCTTGAGGAAAGGAGAAAAAAAGAAGGGTTTCGCACTTACAAAGTTGGATTTCGGACTTGCTTACACGTTTCAAAAAGAGTCCTACTGCAACGGATAGAGGGGGGTATGAAACTGCCCTTTCCGGCGCGAAGCCGTTTGAACAAAAAACAACCGAAAAGGACTTCTGGAAACACAGCCAGGAGGGAGTGGTCAAGCGGGTCGAACGTGGCGAAAAGGTCTTCGGACGCGTGCCGTGAGTCGGCGGCTTATCGTTCTCAAGGGCTGGACAGGGGATTTACACGGGGGCAAAGGCGGAAAGAGGAGGTAAAAAAGAAGCGCTGCGACAACGATGAACTAAGAGATTCGCAGTCGGCTCGACGCTTTGTCTTTGAAAACTGATTTAGCCGGTGGGTCGATTTTCCCTGAGGAAAAAGGGAGAAAAGAAAAGGTCCTAGCGAATGGGGGGTGCGGGGGTTATTGGAAGTCAGAAGCTTGTGTGAAGGATGAGAAAGGGGGGGCGTTGAGAAAGGCGGCATAAAGCTGCAACGACGCTGGGACGGAATCAGCTAGTCGACCAAAGGGAAAAATGGGGAGGAGTTCTGTTGGTGTTTATCCTTGCAGCTGCGCGGAAAGATCCGAGAAACTAGGTTTCTTTGATGGGCCGATTTGCGGGTTTTGGGTTCACCTGCTGCTGTCTCATGCAGACCATATTACGAGAAAATGCGGAGGAGAAAGGCGTCCGATTGGCAGGTTAGAAACTGGACTGGCATGGTTGTGATGGCGATAGCGGGTGGAGCGGGCTGAGAAGGAGCCTAACGGGGGTTTTTTTCGTACTAGTTGTTGGGCTGGGAACAGGGTAAGATTTGGGCAATCATCAAAAGTTCAGTAGTTGAGAAAGAGGGGCGCTATCCGCGTGAAGAGATGTCGGAGAATACTTTCCGCAAATGGAAAAGAAAAGGGAACGGATACCCTGGTTCCTCACAATAGTGCGAAGCGGGAGACGGTTGGAGCGGATAAGGCGTAAACGGAAAGGAAAAGGAAAAGCGAGGAAAGAAGTGAGTTGCAGCGCGT
>Ga0179593_1441748_pt1 | contig 10879 bp, 12 predicted proteins | sample CZODoug2_1_08_16_FD_185931 | JGI IMG/M metagenome (GOLD analysis project Ga0179593, IMG submission 185931) | Vadose zone soil fungal communities from Angelo Coast Range Reserve, California, USA - CZODoug2_1_08_16fungal (PacBio error correction) | ecosystem: Environmental > Terrestrial > Soil >...
CAGCGGAAGCAAACAGGGCAGTAACGGGTCCGGTATCTTTGTAAAAGTGATAAACCAGGATTCTGGGCTGCCGAAGGAACAAACTGAAGTGGAAAAAAAAAGCATTGCCCACAACACCAACATTTTGGGGAGGAAAAAGTTGGACTGCTTTGACATTGAGAACTCCAAGGGAAATGGGTACGGGCCGGGGCAGAGTGGGTGAGCAAGGGGGGAAAGTAAGTAACTCATCAAGGTAAGCAACGACGGGGCGTAGAGGAAGAGTGTTAGCGATGGGAATATACCAAAGATAGAATGGGGTGCAATTTTCAACGCGTCTCAGTTCCAACTAACTAGGTCGTCTTGGGCAAGGATAGGTATGTACACCATGGTAAAAAAAAGGGGAAGAAATTGGAATGTAAAGAAAGAAAAAACAATAATCTGGGTTTTGGGCCGGACCCTATCAAGGACACGTGAACGTAAAAAGGTGGTGGGGATAGTGGGATTGTTGTACCATAGGTTGGGGGGGAACGACCAGACTAAAAAAATTTGAAAAAGTTGAGCGAAGACATTTAAAGGTGCTGGGCTGCGGGCGTGATTGGTGTCCCTCATACCTTAAAAAAAAAAGGGGAAAAGTCTCTCTGACAACCCCAGGCGTTTGAAAAGGTCGGAGGCAACTCGCTCACTTGTCAAAAAAACGATCCATCAGATTGTTCAAAGTGAGGTGGGGTAGGGAACCCATAACGGGATATACGTAGGAGCCCGCTGACCCGTTTCGGATCTATATAATAGGATAGCCTCCTGCCTTTGCCACGAATATAGACCCCGAGTTGAGCGGCACGCTGGAAACACAAGACCTGCAGGAGAAGCGGAGATGACAATGTAGATTGTCACGCTGGTTTCTTAAAGGGAGGGGGCTGTTGGGAGGACGTATCAGGTGAAGAACTAGGAGTTGTTTAAACTGACTGGACAAAAGATGAAAGAATGGGAGGCGTGGACGGAGGTTTCGCAAAAATTGTACACGAGAATGCGTATTCACTGGGAAAAAGATTTTTTACCGTTCCCGCGGTGGCTGGGCGGGATATCATTTCAGAGGTAAAAACGGATTTTCAAAAAAAGAAAATGTGGGAAGGGGGCCGAAACGGGGGCTTATGGGTCAGAGGGGGGCCTAGATTATGACACTTGGAGGGTGATGAAAAGAAGGTGGATTTACCAGGGGGGACGAAGAGCAAAGGAAAGCATGGGTAGGTTGGAGGTGTTAAAGGAGACGTTCTGGGCACTTGTGGAACAGGACCGGGAAAATTGACTAAATCCGTGAAGAGTTACGGCTTATTCTTCAGAAGGGGGGCCCGGTTTAAAACATTGACGGTACGGTATTATCAACTGGGAATCGAGAGAAAACACACAAACGGAGGTGAATAAGTTAATAGAAGGGACCCCTTGGTTTCAAAGGGTTTCAAACCTTACTGAGATATCCTCTGAAACTTCAGGAAGGTGGGGACAAAAGGGGAACAAACTTTCAAACCAAGAGGTATATCCGAGAAAGAAAAAGAACCCAGTGTTATAAAAGGTGAAAAAGGTAGGTAACAAAGGATAACACTGCGGGGGATCTATACAGTGTCACTTTAATGCAGAGGAGACCAAAAGGGGAAGGGGTCCAAAAACAGCCAAAACAACGAGACCAACGGCCTCTAATGACAGAGGAGCGATCAAAAGAAAACAAGAAAAGGCGCCCAATCTTACCGGAATAAAAAAAGAAGGGGAAAGATGGAGTTGTTAAGTAGACACCCAGGGTCGCGCGGCATAGGGGATGAATTTACCCCAGAGCGAGAAAAAGCACGCATAGAAGCAATAGGTAAGAAGAATACCTTAAGAAAACAATAATTTACCCACAAGGGAAGGTGAAAATTCAGGACAGAGGACTTTGTTGCAAAACATATAATGAAGGGAAGCATGTGCGAGAACCCACAGAAGCATCACCACCACGTGTGGGGAAACAAAACAAAGGTACGAAAATGTTAGTGATACGAAAAGGGGGGGCATACTTTTCCAATAATAAGGGGTATTAGAATCTAAAAAGTTCACTGATTGGGCAGAAAGGGGGGGGACGTCGGGGCAAAAAAATCACCGTCAAGGAGAATGAAAGAGACCAGTCACAGCGAATTTAAAGTGTCTGCTGAGTATGGGGGCCCGGTAAAACGCTAAGGACCATAGGGGGTGAACCCCGGAATAGCAATAAAAGAAGGGGTGTTTACTTTCAGGGGGGATATTTTGGGAAAAAATATTAAGTCACGGAAGGGTTTAATGAGGGGGTAGGTGTCAGTGGGGGCAGTACATAATTAACTGAAAACGAAAACTATGGTTGCATCTTCAATAAAAAGGAAAAGGAGAAGGGGAAACCATGGGGGGGTGGTTATGGGGACCATCTAGAGTTTCATAGCAAAAAACGCGTATGAGCGGACAGGAAATACTATGGATGCGGATACTTGCTAAGAAACGGACAGGCCGAACATTCTTGGACACTATGGGGGCAGAAATTTCAACCCCGCAAAAGGGTGCACCGGCAAAATGGAGATGTTGGTGGGGAAAGGTGAGTTTGTCACTTGAAGAGGGACACTGTTGGGGAAAAATGGGGAGAAAATCCTTGAAGAGGTGTTTAGAGAAAAAATTGAACAACCTCCATTAAGGGACAATGAAGGGGTGTTTTCCTTGATTTTGCAAATCATCAGATCTAAAACGACGAAGGAAAAGAAAAAGATTTGAGGGTCAAAGAAACATCATAAACCAACTTAAGGTAAAGGTATTAACCTGTATGCGTGGGGTGAATTGATTAGAACAACAGGGGGGGGAGACCACAAGTAAAAAATGAGTGAAAAAACGGGGGTTCCACAAAAATAAAAAGGGGGAGGCGAATGGTGGTTAAAAGGGAAGCAAAAGGAATGGTAGAAGTTCCTTTTCTGACCTTGGGGAAGGATTTCAAAAGGCAATATTTATTCACAGGGACGATCATCCACTCGGTGGTGGAGAAAAAGATTTGGGGGGGAGGACGTTGAGATAAAATTAGGTAAGGAATTTGACTGAACGTCCGGGGAACACAAAGAAGAGTTTGAAATGATTAGGGGGATGGGACCAGTGAACAGGTCATAAGAGAAATACGATGAACTATCAAATAGGGGTGAACGAAAAAATTCAAGACTAAGTAAATGGAGGAGGGGTGGGGGTTCTCTTGGTTGGGGTGATAGGGGATTACCATAGCGGGAGTGGGGGAAACTAACATATCAGCAGATTGGAAAAAAAAACAGGGGCTGTTGGTGCTACTAAGGGAAAAGGTGGGGTGACTGTCGGCGTGGGTGTGGGGAAAAAAATAACGAAAAACATTCAAAAGCATGGTAAAAAAAACTTCGGAGTAGGCGACCCCAGGGAGGGGGTGAAAATTATTTCAAAGGGGAGCCTGATATCAAAGTTTGTCCTGGTGTTTGGGGAGAACCAGAAGGGGGGTTATGCTGGTCCTAAAACATTGCGGCTGTTGAAAGGGGGAAACCACAACGACCTCAAAAAATTACGGACAGCGGAAGTGAAATGATCAAGGGGTATCTGGGAAAGGGAAAAGTGACCTTGGGTTGTAGATGAGGCTAGCGTATGTGTATTATTTTAAAATTTCAAAATGGAAAAATGAAACGTCACCTGGGGTGTAGGAGGGGTATAACCCCAGCTGTGTTAAGAACTGCTTGACGAGGGTGTGGCGGGAAAGGAATTGGCTGGGGAGGAATAAGCATGTCATAGAGGCCCGTTTCTCTAGCACAAGGGGTGGGGTTTGGTGAAAAAAAAATGAGGACCTGGGGTAAGCAGACTAAGAGCATGAAAAAAATGGTAAGTATAGGCGAAGAGGGAGGGTCACCAGGGTACACTGCAAAGAACAGGAGCGTTCATTTTGCGGGGAGGCTTCTTGACTTAAGAGGGGGTGGCACAGTTCCTTTAAAGGGACTCTTACTCCCTGAAGATGATGAAAGTATTTCGGGGGGGTCTAAGGTGGACCGGATTGAAACTATCTGGGACATGGAGAAACTGAAAAGCTATAAAACACAAGGAGAAGGGGGAAAAAAAAAAAGGGAGACATTTGAATTTAAACCAAAAGGGGTGGAAAATCCGGTGAACTACTTAAAGAAATAGCAACTCGTCCAGGGTTTCTCATGGGACCTTACAGGAACGGTGCAAAAGGGGAAAAATCGAGACAAAATGAACATACCAGTTAGGGAGGGAGACTTTATTACAACACCCATGAGGACAGAGCTTTTGGGAGGAAGATATATAATTACGAAGGCTAGTGGACGAGAAAACAGAAAGCAAAGGTAAAAAAATGTAAGAATAAAAACGGGCCCTCTAATTACAGGAGGAAAATAAAGAAAAAGAATAACGGGCGTAAGCCAAGAAAAGGAGAAACAGGGTACAAGTATTTGTTAGAAAAGGAATACCAGTAAAGTGTGATTTAATCAAAAAACTAAACAGGTGGGGGCTCATAACAACAGAAAATCAACACAGTCCTAAAGAAAAGGGAAGGGTGAAGAAACCAATTTAAATACAATAAGGAAGCTGTCGTAACATGTTAGGGTGCAACGCTGAGAAAGATTGTCTCGGGGGTGATAAGGAAAAACAAATCAACAAAGGGGGGGTTACAATACTTGAGAAATGAAAAAAGAAAGGGGAGTGGAGCATGGCAAATACTTGGTCCCAAAGGGAGGGGGGGGGTTCAAGCACTGACAAACCGATTTTTCCTAAATATGGGCGCAAACAAGAAAGCCGCCAACACCGGGGCAAGGAGGCACCAATCCAGCAGGGGGGAAGTCTGGGAAGGATGTCCGTGAGCCAGCGGGATGACAACCGTAAAACGATAGAAACTAAGACTCGTACAGGGTGGGGGGATGGGTTCCACAAGAGCACTGAAAGAGAAGGTTTATATCAGTGGGATGGGGTACAAGAAATAAGACAAGGTCAACATCAGAGGTGACTCTAGGCGAACGGGAGGCATAAACAAAAATAATTATTGGTTATGGTATATTAGATCAAAAAGAAGGGGACCATTCTACAACAACAAAGAGGATGAATGTGCAAGGATGGAGAGTGTAAATCCAATTGCTACCGCAATAGCGAAAGCCATCAAGAAAAGGAGGGGAAGATGAAACAATACCAGAACTGGAAGTAAAATAAATGGGTGGACTTTTTTGGCAAATTGTTGTGCATTACGTGGAGGAAAAACCTTGGGAGGGATAATCAAGTCACAACCGAAGAATAGACCAAAGCCTTCCGTGGGTTGCCTTGCAGAATCTAACGAAAAACAACAGGAGAGTACAAAGGAAATCGCAAGAATTGGGCGGCAGCTCAAAAAACAGGAGGTACTATATCTGGGGAAAGGGGGGGAGGGGAAAATTAAGAGGGGCCAAGAAGAACAGGAAGGGGGAAAAAAAAGAAAGACAATTTGCAAATTACTGTCCCTGTACTGGGGTGAAATGAGGAATGAAAGTTCCATGGGTGAAGTCCGAAGGGGTGGGGGGGGGGGGAGAACATGATTGAAACTCCCCATCTTATTCCAAAGGGAGTTCCCGCTACCTATGACAGATGATTCGATTGTGGGGAAAGATACAAAATGGGGTTGAGGGGTGTGAATGACAATTGTTCGCTGCAGTCAGGTGAAAAAGGAAGCGTTGGATGTAATGTTACACCATACAAACGGAATAGAATAAAAAAATTTAAGACTGGAATGAGAAACTAGTTGGAACTAACAATATCAAGTCCAAGGGAAGTAAAAAACAAATGCAGGGTGTAAAGGGGTATAGTTTAAATTACATAGTGGGAGTATGGGGGGTAACGACCTACTTCAACGACAAATGTTGAAAGGGGGGCGGATTGACTTGGAAATAGTTCCCAGGTGTGGGTGGCTCAATGGGCATTGAGGGGTTGGGAAAATAGAAATATGTCTACACAGAAGGAACAGCTGGCTCGGAACCCGAAACAAAGATTGGAGTATTGCCAAAGAAAGAAATAAGGAGCATCATTTCGGATGGGGGGCCCCGAAGGTGGTTGAGAGGGCACATTGAGACCCTATTTGACAGATAAAAAACACGCGAAACGACCGATGTAAAAAATTGAGGGGAAGGGAGAGGGGAAATCTGGTTTTGATTAATGTTCCTTTCTTGGTAGGAACAGAGGGGCGAAGGGATTGCTTTACCTTTGGGGGGTTTCGGAAAATATGAAAGAAGAAGAGTACCCGGTGGAGAGTGGAATAACAAACACTTGGGGACTCATGCGTATTCAAAAAGTGGGGGCGAACTTTCCCTATTGATGATGTACTAGAAGGAATTATAGGCCCGTTGCAAAATCACGTTTGTCGTTTAGACAGAAGTGCGGTGTAAGAGGGCCAACTGCTTAAAGGTAATTAGAGAGAGAACGAAAGTTGGACCATGGGTACTTAAAACGGGGGAAAGGAATAACATGGTTATGTTCGGTTTTATTGGCCAAGCGATATTCTGTACTGAAATAGTGGGGGAAACATTCCTGAAAAGGGGAAAATCAATGGTCTTTGAAAGGGGGAACTGCATTTGAAAATATTCGTGGAACATTATTATAACGGAAGAGCTCTCAACAACAAACAAAAAGGGGGACCAAAATGTTTATAATAATGTTGTTGGTTTTTGGACGAAGGTGGAAAAATCAGTACCATTCGGAAGAAACATAAAAGAGGCGGAAAAGGGGGGAACAAGTAACTGGTGGAAAAAATAGGTCCAGATATAAGGGAAAAAGGAAAAAGGAACATACCCATTTGAGAGATCTGTATTAACCCAGGGAATACTGCCTTTAATAAGATGAAGGGGAACATGAGGGGGGGCACCGCTCCCAGAAAGGAAAAAGGTTACCAACGCAATCGTCCAACGGGGAAGAGATGAACAGTTAGTAATATGAAAGGGACGGTAAAGCCAAATACCAGTATAGCGAGAACAAAGAGTTGGTTTAGAACGTCATGACCAACCAGCGAGTCGGGCAAGTATTGAATGATGGGAAGCACAAGAGACAAAACCCAAAAAAATAGGTTTAAATAAACAAAAAAAACCCAAAAGAAAAAAAACAAAAAAGCCCATACTGCCAAACCCGGGGGACCACGATACAAGGGGAAAGTTCAAAAATGTAGTAACAATCGGGGGGGGGGCCCATAGTCATAATAATTAAGGGCGCAGGTTGGCCTTAACAAAAAACAAGCACAGGGGGGAGGGGGGAAAATAAGCAACTTAATAAAGATCAGAAGAGGGAGAATATTGGCCAATAAGGGACCAAAAACTCAACGGGGGAAGCGCAGCATCGAACTGGAACAACCACGTCTTGTGGCAAGGGGTATAAGAGGCAAACATCACGATAAAAAAAAAGGCCCAGCAGCAACAAACAAACCTGTGAAATGTAGGAATAAGTTGAAAGGTAAAGGTCTTAGATTGGGGGGGCCATGGAACGACCGCAAAGAGGGGAAGAAAAAAGGTAACATAGAAGCACTCCAGGGTTTTACTGGTTGGGATGGGAATTGTGATATGTTTCGTGCAACCACTATTAGGAGAGGATATCAGACAGGTTAGGTGGTCTTAAGTTGGTAAAAGGGGGGAATTAATGACGGCAAAACGCTCCTCGGGAAAAAGCTGCGGCTTAACAGAAAACCTGTTTCAACACATAGTATGGTATAGTGGAAAAAGCGAGCCAAAATCAAACTTTCGCAAAAAGGCGGAATGGCACCTGGGAAAGAGATGGGGAGGGCGCTGGAAAAGCCGGGGCAACAATCCGTTCCAAAAGCCTTGTCCTACAAATGGCAGTAGCAGAAATAGGGGGGGCAAAAAAGCAACCTGGAGTCATCAAATTTTGAGGGGGGGGTGTTGGACAAAGGGAAACTTCACTGCAGTGACATTACTGGGGTCGGAGAAATTACTGGGGGGGGGGGGACCCTGACAAAGGCCATATGAACCTTCGGTGGTGGGGACTTAGAGGGGTGACCCCATAACATCTCTCGAACATCAAAGGGGAGGGAGAGGGAAAGTAGACTCAAAGAGAAGGAAGACCACCTTCCTTTCTATTCATGTCTTTGTTGAAAAGGTGATGAAAAAGAGAAGAAAAAGTAAGTCCGGGGGGTGAAATAGTTGCAACAAAAAAGAAAAGGTTACTGAACAGGGCAGCACATGGAGATCCCATTCCCATGAAAGGAGGGAGGAAGGAATGGGGGTGTAGGCACATGGAGAAACATCTCCTCCCAGAGGGTCACCAAATCAATAAAGAATGGGGAACGGAAAGCTTTGAGGGGGGCAAAATACAATAACTTGGTGGGTCAAGGGGGGAGTAAAGAGGAGGCATCTGCAACGTGGAAAGGGAGGAGGATGAAAATCCCAACTTGGACTTAGAAATTTAGAAGGGAAAAAATAATAGGGGGGGGGAAAGAAAAGAATCGAATAAAAAAAGTGCGGGGGGAGGGGGTTTACCATATTTTAAAGGAGTGTTTGAAACTCAAAAAGAAATTTGAAAGGGAGGTGGGGCATACTTTCATCGTGTGGTCTTTGCTGTCAGTGTTTGGGGTAAAATACAAATAGTGCAAAGAGGTGGTCAAAATCTGTTCTGCCCTACACCACGGAAGTATTGCCAAGGAAAAAGTAGACCTGTCATATGGGAATGGTTTATTGGGAACCCATACGGTTTTCTGATTGGGACCCATGAGCAAGAGTGGGCCCGACTGGAAACACATCAAAGTGGTGAAGAAAAAAGGGAATAGTTCAAATAGCAGGGGGAAAAGGGTTTCTTAAATGGTCATGGTCGTTTTAGGCTATATTGTCTATGCAGAGGGGTATAGCTGGATGGGGGGGGGAGGGCGGAAAAAGGAGAAGAAATTCGAAGGGGGTTGAAGGGGGGATAAACGAAGATTTTACTCAAGGTACTGGTATATCTTAAAAGGGCCAGTTCGGGCAGGGGGGAATGCCATTTACCTTTGAAAGTAAGAACGGGGGGGAGTAGAAGAATCGGGCGGAAGAAAAAGTGAAGGGAGGACCCAAGAAACGTGAGCGGCAAGAGGGACTAAGTGTGAACTGACAATAGAAGAAGCCATAACGCGGCACAAGAACGGAAGAAAATGGCGGCTGGTGTGTCGTGTAGACAAGGGAAGAGGAGACAAGAACCAAATAAGACGAAGCAGTAGGGGGATGAATGAAGAAAGGGAAAGTAGAGGAAGGGTTGCTCGGGGGAATACTCTATGCGCTTCGTAAGAGGGCCACGGTGGTTCTCGGAATCGGGGGGAACGGGCTCGGTAGGTAAGCAAAAAAAAAAGGCAAAGGGGAAGGTAGAAAAAGAGGCGAAAAGCGGGTTATTTACCATGGTTACTCCGATCACCTGGAACATGGGTATTGTCATGGCTAAAAAAGATAGGGTCGGGGGAAGGACGATGTTTGGGCACAGTTCTGTTGACCTGGTAGAAAGAAGGGAAAAGCTGCTTTCTTCAGAGTTGGGCAGGGAGGGGTAACAAAAGGTCTGGAATTATTCAACTTTAGACTAGCTCAACAAAAAACGGACTGGTAAGATAAATACTATGGTAAACCAAAAAAAAAGGAGGGTTAAATCAAAAAAAATGAGGAAAAAAAAGAGCAGAACTCAGGGAGGAGGAACAGAAGGGGAAAAACAATAAGTAAGTCAAAGAAGACTAGAGAAAGCAAATGAACAACCAATGTGCAAGGATCGTAAAGTACGAAAGGAGGGTAGGGAAGATATAATTGCCTGTCATGAAGGGAGAGGGAAGAGGGACCAAGCAGCAAGGTGGAAGAAAAAAAGGGTCGAGAACCAACGAAATACCATTAGAGTATCAAGCATACATGGAAACAAATTGAAAAAAAAGGAAGACGCCATTAAAAAAAAAAAAAAAAAGGGGTTTTATATAAAAGGGAAATACCACAAAACAATTCGTATGCAGGGGGATTTGAAGGGAAGGGGGGGACCGAAAAAACACAGCACAACAGAACAAACAAGCAGCAAATAGAGAAAAGAGTCAAAATAATGGACCTTTATAGGAAGAAAAGGGGAAGAAAGAAAAATTCCGCTGTATCTTTGCGGGCGGGTTGGGGAACATCGTGAATGGAATTTTGAGACTAAAAACTACCACAAAAGAAGAAACCACCACGTAGCAGATAACACGGAAAGAAATTATGGAGCAGGATAAGAACTTGCTATGGTGAGATTGTACAAACCCTGGTCGCAAAAAATCATAATCACCTTATTTGGGGAAAACAGCTAATATGAAGAAAAACAGAAAAACTCAAACCGTCATAAAAGGAAAACTGGGAGCAATAAACACAAGGATCAAAAAGGGGGAAAGGTCTTCTTATTATTTAAGAAGAAATATGGGAATGACACGCGAACCTAGCAATCAAGAGGACTTTAAAGGGAAAAGGGAAGAGGGGGTCGGAAAAAATGACAAGAAAATTGGGGAGGAATAAAGTTTTTAATGTTGTAAAGGAAAGAAAGAAGGACTTGCCAGAACTCCTCTTTGTTCAAGCTCAAGCGGAAAGAAACAGTACATTCCACAGGGTATGGTAGGGCTACCATCGTGATCAAAAATAGGGCACCTCCAAATGGAGGGATGATGGGCCCTGTTGAAATAAGATTTGAGAAAGACAGGGAAATCCATGTGCTAAACCTCCGTCCGGGACAGGACATGTTCATACCATGTGGTTGAGCAAAGAGCAAAGAAACCTGAAACCTTTGGAGGGGGGGGGGGGGTGGACAACTTGTTTTCACTGAAAGGGCTGCCTTTTCGTATGAATGTTTGGGATAATCAAAGGGAACAAGAGCCAGAAAGAGTACCTGAAGGGGGGGGGGGTTCTGGGGAGCATGGAAAAGTAAA
>Ga0179593_1463739_pt1 | contig 10879 bp, 10 predicted proteins | sample CZODoug2_1_08_16_FD_185931 | JGI IMG/M metagenome (GOLD analysis project Ga0179593, IMG submission 185931) | Vadose zone soil fungal communities from Angelo Coast Range Reserve, California, USA - CZODoug2_1_08_16fungal (PacBio error correction) | ecosystem: Environmental > Terrestrial > Soil >...
TTTATATTTTCGGGGAAGGTTCGGAAAAGGGGGAATGGCGGGGGATAGCTACGGGTACAGGAGGGGACGGGAGGGATCGACCTGACGTCTGGGTTTATGGGGAGGAGGGGATTCAGTGTTCTCCTTTTTGGCAGGGTTTTACGGTGGGGTTCGAAGGAAAGTCTGTACGCGAATAAGGTTGTCGGGAAATTGCGACTATAGAATGGGAACGATTGGTCAGTCTATCCTGGGATAGTCACACTCCCTGAGCAGAAGGAAAGAAGAAAAACTATATTCTTTCGGGTGAGTGGGGAGGAAAAGGAGGAGGATTCTGGAGCAGAGCAGCGTGGCGGCCGGGGTGGAGCAAGGCCTGGAGAGAGACCAGCATACATAAGGTGGAGGAAGGGGGTAGGGGGGTTGGGGAGGCTCGAGCTTCGCTGAGGGTAAGGGAGAGGGGGAGCGGAAATCGGAATATGCGCGGGAAGTCTAAAAGGCGTGGGTTGAGTAATTATCACGAAGAGTTGGTTTCTTTCTCGGCAAAGGGATTGCATACGGGGAGGGAAAAAAAGCGGATAGGGAAAGAAGGGGGGGGGGCGATTGTGAAAAAGAAGCCTTTGCTTGTGAAGCAACATCTGTCCATATTTTTTCGGGGGGATGAGTCGGAAGGGAGAAAGGGATCTATCAAGGGGAGTTTCAGGGTGAACGGGGGGGGGGTAAACTAATCCTAATAGCGGGGCGCGCTGGTTGAAAGACTGGGTTCAGTCTATGGGACTGAGAGGAAGGGGAAGAACATTTCAAATGGGGAGACCAGCGGGAGCGCTCAAAAACGGAGAGTAAAAGAGAGAGAAACGAGAACATCTTCGCATCTGCGGCGGACAAAATCGAATGCAACCACTTATTTCAGCAAATGAAGGCCAGAACTTAGGACGGAAAAAATGCCGAATCGGCCACCAATAAAGACCGGAAGAAAAGGACGGGAACTCCAAGTCAAAACACTTAAGACAACGCAAATCTTGAGATTTGGGGGAATCACCATATCAAGTAGGAGAGGGAAAGACGGCAAGATACAGAGGGCCTCCCGGAAGGAAGTGGAGACAAGACAAAAGAGGACTCAGCGGGGAGAGACTACTGAAAAAACAAACCTACGCATGGAGCAGAGTTCGAAAGGTAAGAAGTAAGAGAAATAAAAGAGAAGAGGCTCTTAACTACCGCGAGGAAAGACGAATACATCTTCTTGGCGAATGGGGGTCTCGTAACCAAGGGTGACCATCTCGCAAAAAAAAAAAGAAGACCTAATCCGCCCGAAATGGAAGACTCCAGAAACCCGAAGAAATAAAGGACAAGAATCGAGAATAATCGTCCTTGATACCGGATGATGGCTTTAAAGTCACCAGTACCATAAGCGAATAGGAAACCCCTTGAAAGGCTAAAGACACTAAACCCGTGGATCAAGCAAGAAAAAAACCCTAAAACTCAAAAAGGCAACCATCCCGAGGGACATCAGCGGACTGTGGCCGGACCATCCGGGGTATTCACGGATCCTCCAGGGAGACTAAACAAACACAACAGCCAGGCTGGATATGCGCAACCTCTCAGAAAACTCGAAACGAACTAATTGGCGCAATATTCAAAAACCGGTACACTCAAGAAAATGAGTGGGATAGTTTCTGAAATGTAAAAGACGAGGACACAAAAGTAAAAAACTAAGGAAAGATGGCATCAAGAAAAAAAAGTTGGAAAAACTCACTGGAACCCGCCTTGGGTCAACAGACGGGTCGCCCCCATCGGACCAGGTAACAAAGAGGCTAGCACCTGAAGAACGGGATGAGGAAAGAAAAAAAAATGAAAAACCCCCGAAAACCGACGAATCACCAAGGGACCAAAACAAGGGACTATGCGTAGCGGGAGAAAAAAGCCAACTGGCCACAGAAATTAATCAGGTCAGGGGTGTAGGCTAATCGAACGATAGTTCCGCAAGGGTCTTACAATCAGTATCCCTAAAATTTGGGGGCCAGACCGTTTAATAAAATGCGAGTCCAAAGATCATTCGCAAAAAAGCCCTACCGGCACGCACGCGTCGAAAAAGAACGACGACCTCCTGAGGGGAATGGGAAGGAGCCTTCAAAAAAAAGAAAATATTATCTGGTACACCCCTCAAAAAAATTCGAAGATAGAAGAGGCCAAATGGCCTGCACCAGCATCTAAGACCGCATCCGGGGACACAAAAATCCGTCGAGCGAATGAAGAAGAACAGCCTATATTCGGGCGTGCCGTGAAGAAGCAGGCTGCACACGAACTACGAAGAACCCGAGAAAGGGTCTAGCCAAGTCAAACGGCACTCAGAAAAGCGCTCAGTATTCAACATCTCGCACAGAAGCAAAATGTAATTCAGGCAGGAGAAGGTAAGGGTGGGCTCCTCAAGGGGCTGGGAAAAAGACGAAGCAACCACAGGACAGATGACGCCGTCGCCACAAAAAAAGGATCTCGATTCCTTCTTTCTGCAAGGAAGAAAGAGAATGATAGACGATGAACGCAGATGTGGCATGTTACAACCCAAAAAAAAAAAAAAAGAATTTCTTCCCCCCAGGACCAGTCACGATCGGAAAGCGCATAAAAAATTGGCCAATCTTGGTGGGGGACCGTGCCCTCTCTAAAAGGCAGGGAAAAGAGGGGTGTTGAAAAAAGGGTTGCTCCTTAAAGGAAAGAGGTCAAGTGAGTTAATGATAGGAAAGGGGAAAAACACCACTCACATCGATTTCCGGTCTAGGGGGTGTGCGACTCTTTTCAGCGGTGTTATTTCTTGCAGAGACGGAAATCATTTAAAGCTAAACACCTGTACGTTTCGAAAACTTGCTCCAGAGCGGAAAGGAGTGCTTAAATCACTAAATCAGACAGATTTGAATCCAGGAAGCAAACAAGGTTCATAGGGAGTTGCTCGCAGGAGGTATGGCCAATCAGCAAATGGGAAATCTAGCTCTCGGGTTGTCTCTTCCTGGGATGTTCAGCCTCTTAGGACCAGATGGCAACGCCGCCAACCAGGAATAGTCCGTGGGAAATATCAAGAAGAAAGCCAGTGGGCAGTTGGACGTGGGAAATCCTCTAAGCCGAAAAAGACGACAAAAAAGTGGTATTCTTCCGTAAAAAATGTACCCGAAAAAAGGGGAAGGGGAGGAGGCGTGCCGGTGGTCAGTGAATCCTCGCAAACTGGAAATGAAGCTAGATGACGGCAAGAAACACGTTTCATGAGGCTGGGAACGAACTAAAGAATCCTGAAGGCCGGCGGTTTCCAGACAGGGAGGAGTTGGAAAATCTGGGCCAAGGCCACAGAAGATTATCTAAATATCGCGAACAAACGAGAGGAAAGAGAGAGAAGGGAAAGGGATGTCACTTCCTTGGTGCCCAGAGAGGTAGTCGGACAAACTGGTCAGGGACAGAGGCCGGAAGAGGAGACTGGCCCGACCAGGAAAGGGTTGCTCGCAGGTTGTCATTCCAGTTTGGTGCAGGATTGGAGACTGACCAAGAACCAGGCAAAAAAAACGTCCTAAAGTCAACTGCTTTGGACGGGAAAGGGCACTTCAGCAGACAGGGGCTAGTTAAAGTCGTAGCACTTCCAAGATTTACAAGGGCACTAGACGAGGGTCGGCCAGGGGACCATATCCTAATTGGGCAGGGGGGAAGTCTTTATAAGGAGGAGCGGACTAAATACTTCAAGGGCCAGCGAAAAACGGCGAAAATTTTGGCTGATGCGGCATCAAAATACCTCCTCCTTAATCCACCTCCAGACTTTTTGGGGGGCAGGGGGGAACCAAGAAGGAGAGAGGTTTGGGGTAAGGGTAAAGGAATCAGAAAAGCGTGGAGCAAGGCTAGAACGGTAACATGTGGTGCGAAAAACAAGGAGGGAGGCGAAACTGCAGAAACCGAGGGACAATAGGAAAACAAAAACGAAGATGAACTCAGGGCGTGGGGGCCAAAAATAATTACCACCGACCAAATAAAGCGCCGGGTGGAACTGTACGAAAGGAGGCACAACAAGTTCAACACCCTCTAACTGACGGGAGAGAATGAAGGGAAGACTTGAAAGGGACTGATCTTGCCCTAAAGGGAAGGTCCTGTCGGAAGATTCTTGTTTGGGGACCCCCCAACAGGAAAAACCGTAATGGGATTATCAATGTCGAAATCGTCATGAAGGAAAAAAAGAAGGGGGAGAGGAAGAACGTTTGAGAGGGAGGATCGGCGAAATGGGGGTCTTGAAACCTCGAAGACAAGCCAATGACCTCAAAGCGGGAAACGGGACACAGACAAGGAACTCGGATTCCCGGCCGGATATTGGGAAGGGGTAGGGTGAAGATCGATGGGTGTAAGTCAGAAGGGACAAAATATTTACGTTTGAATGGACGAGGAACGAGCGGGGAATGCGTTGGGGAGTACTGGGTCTATGCGCAATGGACCAAATATAGGCAGGGATTGTCTGGCGGGAATGACGAAGCCTAAGGGGTGAGAGGCGGGACTTCTGGGGAACAGATAGAACAAATATGACGTGAAGGGAATGGGGTGGGGGAAAACTGGGACATAATTTCAGATTGGGAATGCGACTGACCATTACAGTCGGAGGGGATAGTGGGGGGGGTGGGACGCGAGTCTTGGATGGAGTAGTGTACTCGAAAGAGAAAAAGTAGCATTTCGGGTGAAGGAACGAATCAAAAAAAATTGTTTAGGTATTTTATTTGGGGTTCAAAAATCAGAACGATCCGGGGACGGGAGGAAAGTACTGGAATCTTCTTCCGAGGGACTAAGGGTGCTGGTTCCGGGAAAATGGTACGTTGTGGCGGGTAGGTTGAGTGTTGCGGGGAGGTTGAAGGTAGGGGGAGGTGGAGGAAGGTGTACGATACAGGGGAGGAAGTAGAGGTCTTGGGGAAGGGTATTTGTGAAAGGCGGGAAAGGCCTGGGCGCAGGGTTTGGGGGAACCAAAAAAATTTCTTTGATTTGAGAAAGATGTTAGGCGAAGGAGTTTTGGTGCCTTGGTTGTGCGCGAATTTGAAGAAACTAGAAAAACACAGTATGAGGGGTACGCGAAGATGGAGGGCAAAAAAAACCAGGAACAAAGACGAACGGTGCGATCCAGACCAGGGAGAGGGGGTGGTTGACGTGCTGAACTGGTTTATTAGCGGAGAGGGGGAGGAAAATACCGCAGAAGCTCTTGTTTTTGGACGGGTCAGATTTGGGGGGGGGCTAGCGACTGGATAGTATCCCTCAAGTAAAGGTGACGAGTCCTGATGAGGGTACTGGGACTCTCCATAGTCCAAAACGGCTGCTAGGGGATATTATTTCAGATTCTGAAAAGAAGGATTCTGGTGTTTTTCGGGAAATTGACTGAGGAGAAAGGTTAGGAGGGAGAGGGGTTAGTCGTGGGAGAAAGAGTATAGAAATAAACAGCAGAAAGAAGATGCGGCGTCTTGGATACTCGGGAGGTTCTCGCTCTGGGAGCTATGAGGATCGGCGAGGAAAAGGATTCGGCAATAGGATCGCTTGGGGCAGCAGGGTCGGTAGGGTTTTAGTGTGAGATGTCCTATGAGAGCAAATTTGGGGTTTCCCTAGCAAAGGCTGAACATAGCAGGGGGATAAACATAGGGGAGAAGGGGGGAACTTAGCGGGTTGCGATCGGAAGAGTTGTCTAATTTTTAAGGAAAAAAGCGACAAATGACATTTTGCGTGTTTAGAAGTTACAGGGAAAGGGGAATCAAGGTTTCGGGTTGGAGGGCGCGGGGAGGGGTGGACTCGTCCCCTCTCGGGTGAAAAAGGCAAAGGGGGAACTTTCACTCCGGGGTGATTCGTTGGTGATTCTCGGAATGGGTGGGCCGCGACTCAGATGGTTTTCGTCCCTTGAGATAGCTCTCACACAAGTGAAAGGATACAGTGCAAGTCTAAACCATCGTCAGAAATCATGCGTGCGCACTAGGGAAAGGACACTCTGACCCGATTGCCTCACAAGGGAAAAAGCAGCGCAAAAACTATGAAAGGAATATCAAACCCTAGCCCCTTCACCGCGAAAACTCCCGTGCTCGAAGGACCTCAAAGCCTGAAGGAATAAACACCCCCCCAAAATTAACTTATCCGCTTGTGTCCTTCACCATAGAAACCATGGCTGCGCATCGAAAACCGACGAAACCGATCACTAGGGACTAAAAAGAGGAAACAAAGTGCAAAACCTACAAAGAGGCGCAGCGGAATTCATACGAAAAAAAGCCCGAACCCCTTCAACGAGAGCTAGGCTTCCGAAAGTCAGAGGGCCCGAGAAGCATCCGCAATACATACAAAAAGAAAGAGCGAAAAAAAGACGCAACCTACGATTCTTGGTCTGAGGGGAAAAGTATCTAAAAAGCATTCCTTCTCCGACAGAAGCGCTCCCGCCTTACTTGATTGGGCTCCGCAGCAATGAAAAAACGAAGCAAAAAGCGAGAAATACTCAGAAGATTTCACCTTAAAGCAAGCAAGGGGGGGAGGGTTAGAAGCAAGGAAAAGAATCTGAACGGCAGGAAGCTAGCCAGGCTCGAAGAACCGACTGACCCGGCAAAATCCAATCGATAGTCTGCCTAGGAGCAGAAGGAGGCCGGGCAAGGGAGAGAAAAAACAAAGAGACGCTGCGCAAACCCTAGTACGACATCCGTTCGGGCAGATACTCTTAAACTTGGGGGGGTATAAGAAAGGAGGAAGAGGGTACAAAACAATACTGATTCTAGGGTGGGAAAGGGGAGAGCGCCAAAGTGAAAAACTTCCTGCGCAGGAATCAGAAAACACGTAAAAACACGGCAACGAGCCATTTGTCTCCGGCCGCGAAATCCGGCCAGGTTCAATGCCATGGGCGAAACGGCATACAACGGTAGACAAGCAGACCCACCTCGAACCTCAACTTCCTCAAAAAGCCGCCCAAGGGGAAAAGAGGGACGCGTCGAAAATGCGGGGGGAGGAGACCAGCAACCAGGTCAAAATCCGCAGCAGTCGTGAAGGGGTAAGGTGGAACGACATATTAGATCGTTCCCGCATTTCTTTAACAATCAATACCGCGAAAAATTGGTTTGCGACTTCGTAATCAAACAACAGGGAAGGACCACGCGCAGGTCGCCAACTCGAAAGGCAGCTCCGGAGTCCAATCACGCCGCGGGGCGGTAAAGGTCGCCGTCCATCGAATGAAAAGGGTACCCAAATCCGAATCAGTGCGGGGACTCAATAATATTGTAGAATAGGAAATCTTCTTCAAAATCTTCAGTACGAATTCCTAAACTCCGGGAAGGTCAAGTTCTTGTAACGCAGCATAGAGGCTGGAAACGACTCGCAGCCAGAAGGTAAGCAGTCAAAACTTCAAAAAGTTTGGGAAGAGGCATCGATGACAAGCTGAGCGCACGGCAGCAAAAAGATCCGCAGGTCAGGGCGAGGTCCGTGTGGTCATCCGCAAGGAACTAGAAGGGCTGGAGTAGGTCAACAGCGGATCATGATTCAGCAGGCAACGTGGGGGCGGCACTCTTGAAGACGGGGGAACATTGCAGGGACTATTTGCTCAAAAGGAGCAGCCTAGGAAAAGGAAGTTTGGTAGGATGGGAAAAAGAAATGCCGCCAGAAAAAGTCACGAGGGCATCATATCCTTCACAAGCTTTTGGGCCGGGGGCATCGCTAAGGCATGGAGAACTGGTAGGTGGGTGGAAAAAGGGGGGGGCCTCCTTACCGTCAAAAGAATGAGAGAAGTGTTGAGTTAAAGAGGCAGGGAACCTCCAAAGCAGAGGGCCTATTTTAAGAGGTGTTCGGATTGCGCTAAGTGTCCTTGCCTGTTCGAACACATACGGGACCGAGCGAAAATCTCACTGCTTGGAGTAAATCGAAGAAAAATCTAGAAGTCAAACTTTATTCACAGGAAAAAAAAAAGGGACAAAGGGGTCAAGGGGGTTGGAGAGGAAGGAGTTATGTAACCAGAAAAATTCTCTCGTAAGACGGGGGGGCGCTTGGCCCGATTGAGTATTGAATCCAGCGAGAGAAAAAAAACGATGGCCAACAGCACAGAGGGGAAAACCTTAGCCGGTCCTGGAAGATCAAAAAGATAGTCTCGAAAGGGAATTATTGGAGGGGGACTAACGCGACGGGCCGAAAAACTAACGCCAATGGGATTCATTCCCGCAGGAAACCAGAACGTGGACATTGAGGGGAAGGGCGCGGGGGCAGGGGGGGCCGGGATAAAAAAAGCAGAGAAACTGCAAATGCTCTAGGCAAAAGTTCAGGTCTACTTCTAAAAATGCCGCTGGTCAGAAAAAAACCGGGATGTCTACTAAAAGAGAGGGGGGGCAGGCCAAGTGAAGATGAAGAGAGGAGAGAACACCACAAAAACTTAGTAGGAGAAAAAAGAAAGATGGAGGCTCAAAAAGGAATTTACGATGTCACTAGTCGCCTAGTTTGTCCTGGACAAACGCCGAGAGAGAGAGACTTAAAGCCTCATGAACGGGGAGGACGAGCGATCGAATTCATTCCTTTTGCGGAGAATGGGAAGAAAAAAGCCGCCTCTCCTCACTAAAAAGGCTGGGGTGACGGGACATGTAAAAAAAAAATAAGTGAAGCATCCCATTGGCTAGGGCGTCGGTGGAAAAGAATAAATGCCACTTCCTATCAGAGTCTAGTGATAGAGGGTCCAGACCTTATAAAGTGTGAGGGAGGGGGTTCTTTTTCGGGATAGCGGACGGGGGAAATACATAAGGGATCCAACCGAGTACGAAGAAAGTTTTTCGGAAGGCCATCTAAATCCGGAAGGAGATCCCCGAAAAGAAACATAACTGTTTGAAGGGGACCTGTGCATAAAACTGAGTGGTGTAAGGCTGGATCAAAAAAGGCGGGAATTTTTCTGTAGAACAGGTTACTGAGCAGCAAAAGAAAAAGCGTTTACAATATCTAAAAAAGAAAAGAAAAAGAGGGAATAGCTGTTATGTGTGCCAAGGCAAAACGAGAGTGAACAACTCCAAAAGAGGGAAGAATTGGGGGACTGTCCGGCTGCACCCCGTGATCATGGGGGTCCTCCAAGAAAGTTAGAGGATGCGCAAGGGAAAAAAGGAGGTACCTTCATCATCTGCCAAGGAGGGGAATGTTGAAATAAGGCATCATCTCTTAAACCACGACGGAGAGAAACGGATAAAGAAGCGGGGAGGAAAAGCATGGTCCCATCAGGCCGGACTGAGATCCCCCACAAAAAGAAAGTTGTGGGAGGAGGAGAATTCCGCGAAGGGCTGGGGGGGGGGAATTGTCAAAGCGAAAGCGCATCCATGACTCCTTGGGATTATAAACCAAACAGCAGGAATCTTTTTGGGGAGGGCCCGGGGGGGGGGTTGGCCGAGGGGGGTGGAGGTGGAGCATGCATCCAAAACTAATTTCCTGTGAATTTACAAGGAAAAGCTTAGCGATTTCTTGGCAAAGGGCTATCGATGGTAAACCAGGGGGGCACGCAAGAAATTGTTCTGGCTGCGGATTCGGAGGAAAGAAGCTTGTTTGAAGAATATGCGAAGGGAATGAGGGGGCAGGAGGTATGGGGCTCAAATTTGCAGAGGATCACTTTCATATTTTCCCTATGTGGTACACTAGGTTGATATTGGGGGGAAAGGAAGTAAAACCTTAACCAGACGCGGAGCGGAAATATGAGGGGGGCTCGAGATGGCCTGGAGGGGGGCCGAGCGATGAGGGAATAGTGGAGGAAGTAACCAAATTGGTGGTCTGATATTGATTGGGTTCAAGAAAATCGCGGAAAGTCGGGGGAGGGGAGGAAAAAATACTAACTAAGAGGCGGCAAAAAAGGCACGGTGGCTTGGAAGGAGGGAGCAGGAGGACCTGTTCTGTTTGAGGGGAGGCAGGGAACTGAGGGAGGTATGCTATGTCGGCTTGGTCCCCGGAGACCTGTGAACGGGGGAGAAGAAGGGGGGAAAGGAGGGTCAAGCTGGTCGAAAAGGCAATGGGGAGAAAGGGGGGGGGGGCCAATAAAACAGGTCGGGAGCCATCGCGAATATTTGGGTGTCCGGGGGTACGAGAGGATTTAAGAAAACTATCCCAGCAGGAGAGGGGAGGTACTCGAATGATATGCTCAAACCAAAGGACGCAAGAAGTTAAGGAAAAGGGGGTGCAGGAATCCGCCAGGGGGGGTTTCCCATGTGGTGGGGGGGGGGGGGGAGGAGCGACGCGTGGATTAAGGAAGCAGGGAAGCAGCCTTGACTCGGGAGGGCTGGTTTCAAGTCGTGGACTTGCATAAAAGGGCGAGGGGAAGAAGAAGCGCTGGGATCCTTTCTGTTGAAAAAAATGGGAGGCGACCATTAAAAGACTGCTGCAGAATGGACGATTAGAGGGGAGTTACTTAGAGAGAAGGGAACTTGGGAGGAAGGGAATTGAATGGGTCGAACAAGGAAAGGGGGTCGGAGGGTTAGCGCTGATTCGGTGAGGTCGCTCCCAATAAGGTAGGAAACCAGCAAAAAGAGAAGGGGACGGGTATTTGATCAACGCTGGTGTTGCGCTCACTCTTCTGCGAGGAAAGGCGATGAAAAAAAGGGCGGCAGATAGCGCGGCGTCGGTTTTCGTGAAAAGACCAGGCAGATGTTGGGGGGTCTCGGCCGGGCTGGGAAACAGAAACGAGAACTCGGATCGGTTGCTGAGGGGGGGGGGGGAATTAGAAAGAAAACTTGGCGAGTGAAAAGGACGGACCCCGGGTGGAGTGAAATCGTACTTGAGGATTGACGGTATGCAAGGTATTTTCGGGTGGGGGAAAATTTGGCGGGAAAAAGGGTCAAAGGACACCTCATAGCGGGGTCCAGGCCAAGGGAAAGATCTTCTATGTTGGAACGGACGCGGCCGGGTCGACATCATATGTGCGAATGGGGGACGCCAAGTC